>Ga0247840_10004659_pt1 | contig 21428 bp, 2 predicted proteins | sample LaCruzMarch2015__FD_192404 | JGI IMG/M metagenome (GOLD analysis project Ga0247840, IMG submission 192404) | Freshwater microbial communities from meromictic Lake La Cruz, Castile-La Mancha, Spain - LaCruzMarch2015_17m | ecosystem: Environmental > Aquatic > Freshwater > Lake | place: Spain... | reverse complement strand
AACAATACATCATCAACACCCATGCAATTTAAAGCATCCATGACCATCAGGGTGTATGTTGTTGTTGTAGCAGGGCTGGCAACAACCGTAGCCAGAGCTGCGTCATTCAGGCCTGTAGCAGGAACCCAGAGGTATGTGAAAGGTTCTGTCCCACCTGTAACAGTAGCACTCAAGCTTGTAGATCCACCAATTGCGATGGTTACATCATCACCAGCTGAGACGCTAAGTCCTGCATTAATTGAGACAGTAGCAGATGAAGTCATGGAAGCAGTACAGCCAGCAGCCGTAGTGGCTGAGATGGTGTAAGTACCGGCTGTCATCACATTGTTGAATGCAAGAGCACTGCCAGTTCCAACGAGGGTTGAGCTTGTTGATTCTCCATTGAATACAAGGGTATAAATAACACCTGTTTCAGAGCCATCGAGACCAATGGTAACACCCATGCCTTCGCTGCAATATGCACCACCACCGCTGACGTTAAAGGCAGCAGGAATAGCGTTTACAGTGATTTCAACACTTTGGTTGATCATGGTGATACAGCCATTTGCATCTTGTGCAGAAACTAGGGTGTAAACCGTAGTTGCAGCAGGAGTATAGCTGAGATCAATCATGTTTTCGTTCGTAGTAACAACGATACCACCATCAAAAGTAGCAGTAAAAGGAGGTGTTCCTGTAAGGAAATCAATGTGGATGGATGCGGTATTTCCTGCACAAATCACACCACCACCACTAAGGGTAGCAGTTGCTGCTGCATTTACTACAACAGTTTGTGTAGCAGAAGCAGAACAACCTGATTCATTGGTGTAGCTGTAGGTAACAACGAATGATCCAACTCCTGAAACTGCAGGGTCAAACATATTTCCTGAAACACCTGTTCCGCTGAATTCTCCGCCTGCAGGACTTGCAGACAAGCTGAAAGCAGCAGCGGTTGCACAAACAGGAGCAATGGCATCAAAAGTAACGGTAGGTGTTGCAACGACTGTTACAAAGCCTTGGGCAGAACTTGAACAACCGAACTCATTGGTATAGGCATAGTTGATTTCATAAATACCTGCTTCTACTGATGCTGGATTGAAAATGCCATCAACAACACCAGGTCCGGTGAAAATTCCACCAACAGGTTGTCCGATGAGGGCAAATGCAGGGGCAGTAGCACAAACAGGACTAACTGGCTCGATCATTACAATTGGCATTGCATTTACAGTGATAACAGTACTTGCGCTTGCGCTGCAGCCTGATTCAGTGGTAAATGAATAAGTAACAGTCCATGCGCCAACACCTGTAACAGGATAGAAGAAGTCGCCTGTGACACCGGTTCCTGAGAAAGTACCGCCAGCTGGTGTACCTGTTAAGGCAACAGCTTCAGCATTGGCACAAACACTCGTTGAAGCAGCAGTGATGGTGACTTCAGGGGCTGTATAAACTGTGATTTGGGTTGTTGCTGAATTTGCACAACCATTCAGGTCAGTGTAAGAATACAAGATGTCAAAGGTTCCAGGGCCGGCAACAGCTGGGCTGAAAGTGCCATCAACAACACCTGTACCAGAGAAAGTGCCACCTTGTGGTGAACCACTTAAAGTAACAGCTTCTGCAGATGCACAAAGAGGAAGAACTGCGTCGATCAGAACCACTGGAAGTGCGTTTACGGTAACATCTTGTGAAGCACTACTGGTACAAACACCACAATTCGTATAAGTATAGGTAATGGTCCATATTCCGGCTCCGGCAACTTCCGGATAGAACATCCCATCAACAACACCAATACCGCTGAAAGTACCACCAACAGGAGCGGCTGACAGCGCAAAACCTCCTGCATTGATACATACTGCTGTTATCGGGCTGAATGTTACCTCTGGGGTAGCGCAAACTGTGATTTCTGAACTTGCACTATTGGAACATCCGTTGAGGTCAGTAAAGGTATAGGTAAGGCTGAAAACACCAATGCCGGCAATAGCTGGATCAAAGGTATTGTCAACAACTCCCGGGCCTGAGAATATGCCGCCTTCAGGTGTTGCAACAAGGGCAACAGGGCTGCTGCTGGAGCATACGGTTGCTGGGGCTGTAAAACTAACTTCAGGTAAGGCATTGACAACAATATTGATGCTGGCCGTAACACCGGCACAACCTTCAGCATTGGTATAAGCATAGGTGATGGTATGTGTACCTGCACCGGCAGCAGCTGGATTGAAGACACCATTCTCATCAACATCGCCTGTGTAGATTCCTCCGGCTGGTGTAGCATTCAGGGCTACAGCTTCTGCAGTAATACAGAATGGACCAACAGGGTTCAGAATGATTTCAGGGCTTGCTAAAATTTCAATGCTACCATCAACAAAAGTGGAAGAAAGGGCAACATAATCTATGGTAAGATATTCGCAATTTCCAGGTACGGTAACATCCCAGCTGAGTGAGCTGCTTCCTGCAGTGGCGCTGAACAATAGATTAACGAACAATCCACTGCCGATGTTCAGAGGAACAACGTTGAAATAAGAAAACTTAACCTGGGTGCCTGTGGCATTGATGCTCAGGAATCCTGTATCAATAGCAGGATTTAAATCCTGGTAACCAACGAAGCTGACATTGGATCCATAACCTAAAGTTAGTGAAAGTGCGGCAACGTCATTCAGGTTTTCAACTGTAACAGGAACAACGAAAGTGCTTGCTTCACAGGCAATGGCAGAGCCTACAGTAGTAATAATACCAGCAGATGTGCTTAAGGTAGCATAAGCTGATACAGCAGCAGGAGCGCATAGGCCGGAAACTACTGCATGGTAGAAGTTGCCATGCATTGCACTGGTTGTGGCGCTGATATTTAGTTGATCTGTAGTAACGCCACTATAGGTTGCGTCATCAGTCAAATCTGTCCAGCTAAGACCTGCATCTGTTGAAACCTGCCACTGATAAGCGGTAGCATGCATTGCGGTTACACTGAAAGAAGCAGGGTTACCTGCGTTTGTGGAGACATCAGCAGGATTAACTGTAATCTCTGTGGCAGGAAGGATTGTAATTTCAACACTAGCTGAATTTGAACAACCAATAAGATCAGTAAAGGAATATGTGACAGTATACATACCTGCGGCCAGACCAACTGGAAGGAAAGTTCCATCAGTAACACCAATTCCGGTATAATTTCCACCAGATGGAGTTCCATTCAGAACAACAGCTTCAGCTGAGGGGCATACAGGTGCAACAGCAGCAATGCTCACTTCAGGTAAAGCAGATACACTGATTTCCTGGCTGGCTGTTGCGGTGCAATTGTTACCGTAAGTTAGCGTATAAGTGATTGTTGTAGTTCCAATTCCTGCAATTTCAGGATAGAATACACCATCCATAACACCGCTACCAACAAATGCACCACCATCGGGTGTTGCAGACAAAGTAACAGGAGCTGCATCGGCACACAAAGGTCCAACACTAGCAAGAACTAGTTCAGGAACGGCTGGGATTTCAATTGTACCATTTACATATTGTGATGAAAGGACAGCATAATCGAGTGTTAGGTATTCACAGTTTCCTGCTTCAGCAAGATCCCATACGAGATTGCTTGTGCCGGTTGTTGCTGTAAATAAGAGGTTAAAGAGAAGGCCGCTACCAATGTTAAGTGGAATAACATTGAAATAGGAAACTTTAACATGACCACCGTTGGCATTGATACTCAAAAATCCTGGATCAAATGCGGCATTGACATCCTGGTAACCTTCGAAGGTTACGTTTGTGCCGTAATCCAAGGTTAAAGAAAGGGCAGCAACATCATTAAGATTGTCAACAGTTACAGGGATCATAAAAGTACTTGCATTACAAGAAATTGCAGAACCAGCAGTTGTAACAATACCAGGAGTTGTATTCAAGGTTGCATCGGTAGAAATGGCTGCAGGAGCACAAACTCCGGAAGCAATTGCATGATACAGATTACCATGCATTGCATTGGTAACACCGTTGATTACAAGTAAATCTGTATTTACGCCGCTATAAACTGCATCGTCTGATAAGTCAGTCCATACAAGACCACCATCTGTTGAAACCTGCCACTGATAGCCTGTGGCATTGATGGCTGTAATGCTGAATGATACAGTAGTTCCTTCGCTGGCAGTAATGCCATCAGGTTGAACTGTGATTTCGGTCAAAGGCAGAATTGTAATGTCGATACTGCCTGAATTGCCACAGCCAACAACTTCAGCATAATTGTAGGTAACAGTGTATGTTCCGGCCGGCATTGAAGCAGGATAGAAAACACCATCAGTAACGCCAAGTCCTGTAAAAGTACCACCAGCTGGTGAAGCAGTTAGTGCAAAAGGCTCAGCATTGCCACAAACAGGGGCGATTGCTGGGAAAGTAATTTCGGGCAAGGGAGTAACTGTAACGGATACTGTGGCATCAGCTGCAGGGCAACCATTGGCATCAGTGATAGCTTGGAAAGTATAAGAAGTATTGGATGTAGGCATTACTACACTTTCCCAATAGCCTTCGGTCGGAATGGTCTCTGTTGTGATACCATCATTGAAAGCAAATACATAAGGTGCTTGTCCATTGCTGATTTGCAGAGATAGGGTAGCAGTACCCCCAACACAGATTGCTGCATCATTTGAAACGATTGCAGTTGGAACATCAAAAACAGTAACATCTTGTGAAGCTACAGCTGAACAACCGGAGGCATCGCTATACTGATAGCTAAGGGTAAAGACACCAGGTCCTGCAATTTCAGGATAGAAATTCTGAGTATCTCCACTAAAAACAGCAGTACCCGTAAAAGTACCACCAGCCGGAGAAACAGCAGCATCAAGGTCTACAGGATTAGCATTGCTGCAAAACGGTCCAATTACAGCAAAAGTGATAACAGGTGCTGCAGTCACTGTAATGTCTTGCACTGCGCTTGCAGAACAGCCTGTTAAGTCTGTATAGCTGTAGGTAATAGGAAATGTTCCAACACCTGCAAGTGCAGGAAAGAACATTGAACCCTCAACTCCGTTGCCGGAGAATGTGCCGCCGGCAGGAAAAGCCTGCAGCATTTCGATTGGGGTTCCATTTTCACAAATGCTGCCAAGTGCATCAAAAATGATTACGGGGCTGGCATTGACGGTGATTTCTATGGTAGCGGAGCCAATGCATGCGGCACTGCCTTCTGCAGTATAGGTATAAGTAATAGACCAGGTTCCAACGCCAGCTAAGCTAGGGTCGAAGATGTTCCCGTTCATTCCAATTCCTTCAAAAACACCGCCTTCAGGAAGTCCATTCAGGACAAAAGCAGCAGAACCCATACAAACTGGTGCATGTGTGTCTAGCGTGACAAGAGGGGTAGCTTCAACTACAATAGTTTGAGAAGCTGAACCTGTACAACCATTTTCTGAATAGGTATAGGTAATAGTGGCAGTTCCAGGACCAAAAAGGCTTGGGTTGAAGACACCAGAAGCAACACCATCACCGCTGTATGTTCCGCCTAGGGGAAGACCACCGATTAAGTCAATGATAGCAGAATTTTTACAAACGTTGGCAAAAGGAGCCAGGCTAACTTCCGGTCCTGTAGAATTGACGATAACAGCATTTCCGATCATATCGGTAGTGCCGCATGCGCTGTTTCCGACAACAGTATATGTTGCAGCAGTACTGAATTCCCCGAAACCGATGGCTGCACCGGTGCCGGCAACAGTGATTCCGGTGGTAACACCATCTTGGAATAGGGTGTAATCAATGTCTGTTTCGCTGCCATCCAGGCCTAATAGAATACCTAAGCCACCAGCGCAGACACTACCACCTCCGGTGACGTTGAAGGCTGTTGGTCCTGCTGACAGGTTTGTTGTAGTAACTTTATTAACTGCAAGGTTAGAACATGTGGTAGTACTGATTGAAACCAGGTTCCAGGTAGTACTCCCGGTAATATTTTCTGTAAAAACATAAGGGTCTTCTGAAGTCGTAACAGTGACATCAGGATTTACGCCATCATTGTAAACAATGGTAAATGGAGCAGTTCCTGAGGTGAAATCGACTGAAACTGAGGCAGGACTTCCAGCACAGACACTTGGAGTACTGGTAAAATCAGCATTTGGTAAAGCAGCGGTGATGCCACCATTTGTCCAATTCGTGGTGTAAGGATAACCATCGATGTCTGTAAATTCACATGCGCCTTGTGTAACAACATCCCACGTTACGTTGGATGAGCCATTGACAGTGAATTTAAAGGTAAAAATAGTATCTCCGTTGGGTACTGAAGGCAAGGGCGTCATACTGTACCAGGATAAAATGATCTTGCCCTGAGCCTGGTTGAAATTTACAATCAGGTTACCACCGACAGCTCCAAGGATGCTCGGACCTGAGGTATAACCAGTATAAGTTAACTGGGCACTGGTGTATTTAAGTGTAAGTGAAATAGCAGCCACATTGCTGAGGTTGTCAACTGTGACAGGGACTTTAACATTGGTACTTCCGGGGCAGGCCGAGACGCTTTGGATCGTCGCGTTTACATTTTGGGAGTAGGCAAACCCTGACCAAAGGAAACTCACCATGAGCAGCCCTGCGAAAAGGAGAAGCTTTGTTTTCATAGAATTGATTTTTGGGTAATTTATACTAAATTAAAATAAAAAACTTTGTTAAAAAGGCACCGCGTGGATTAGCTTTTATAGCTTCCTGCGGTGCCTTTTATTTATTCGTTAAGCCATTATCAGGTAGCAAAAATTACCTGGAAATAATCATTCTTTTGGATTGATCAAATGACTGTGTCGTTCCCTGAACTCTGAGTCTGTAAGTATAAACACCGGCTGGGAGACTTGTTCCATCAAGTGTTACACTATAGCTACCGGCGTCCTGGTTGGCCTGTACAAGATCAGCAACTTTCTCTCCAATCATGTTGTAGACACTTAAATTCACATTTCCGTTGTCAGGAGTTGTGTAATTAATTGTGGTAAACTGGTTGAATGGGTTTGGATAGTTATCTCCAAGTGAGAAAGCAACATTGATAAGCTGAAGTTTAGGAATACTCAGTTGAGCATTGGCCAAAACATTTGCACTGGCATCAGCAAGCTGGCTTTCACCTTCAATTGAGAATGTCATGTTCTCGATCGCAGTGACGTCTTTAATTCTTACTTGTAAGGTGAAAAGAACGTCATTGACAGCAAGTGAAAGTGGATTCAGGTTGTACCATTCAACAAAGAGTTTCTCGTCTTGTACTAAATAGATAAGGTTCGATGTCTGGCTATTGCCGGCAACCATAACATTTAAAATGTCGATGGCATTGGCAGGGTAGTTAATTACAAGAGAAGCAGCTCCGAGGCTGAGGTTTTCACCGGCACGGATTGGCAATTCAAACACTTTGTTGTTTTCAATAGCCATGATGCCATCAGTGTTGATATTTACACTTGGGCTGAGTTTCAATGCAGGTGTATTTGATCCGTTCACGTCTCCAAAACAAAGAGCTTTGAAGTCGATCGCCAGGTTGCCATTGTTTACATTGGCGCTTTTTGTTTCGAAGATCCAGTCACCAACGCTGAATGTATTGATGAGTAATACAGACCTGCGCATTACGAGTAAAGCATCAGCAGCATTCACAACACCATTGCCATCAAGGTCACCTGCCAGCAGTTTGAGACCGGCTAAAGTTTGCAGACCTACAAAGTGGCGGGCCATGATGAGCGCATCAACTGAGTTACCACCACCCCATACTTTGGTTGTTGAACCGGTAATGGAATACAGACCGTTTGGAATCAGTGAGAATCCATAAGAACCTGCAATGTTAGTTACAGTTGTATTAACAAGGGCGCTGTTTTGGCTCAGGTTAACATTGGTATTTGTCATTGGTGATGAAAGGAGATTGTCGTAAGTGACGAAGCCATTGATGTTATAACCAAGTGGTGTACCGGTAACTGTGACAGTAACCTGGTCTGAAGAAGTACAACCAACATTGTCAGTAACAAGTAAGGTATAAGTTGTCGTTACAACAGGAGAAGCCAGAGGAACAAGTACGTTGGCGTTATTAAGGCCTGTAGCAGGAGTCCATAAGTAAGTATAAGGTGCATGTCCACCACTTACTGAAGCATTCAGCGGGGTGATCATTCCAACATTGATTACTTTGTCAGGACCAGCGCTTACGATAGGAGCTGCATTAACAACAACCAATGCATTGTCACTTGAAGAACAACCTTTGGAGTCGGTTACAACAACCTGGTAGAAAGTAGTTACTGATGGGCTGGCAACAGGATTCAACACATTCGGGCTGCTTAAGCTTGCTGCAGGTGTCCAGCTGTAGAGATAAGGAGCTGTACCACCATTGACAACAGCATTGATAGTTGTACTGCTACCCTGGCAAATGATAGAATAACCACCACCATAAACGTTAGGTAATGGATTCACTACGACAGTAACACTGCCACTTAACCAGTTGTTACAACCGGTACCTGGGTTCATTGCATAAATTGTATAAGTACCTGGGAGCAATTGTAAACCGAAATTCAGGATAGAGCCTGTGCCAGTCCTCATTTGACCAGTATTGACGCCATCGAGGTATAAGAAATACTGGAATCCGGCTTCTGAACCACCAGTTCCAACATTAAGACCAATACCACCTGAACAATACTCACCACCACCAAATACTGGGAAGGCAGTAGGAATCATGTTCACAACAACAGAGATGCTTGCAGAATTAGTACAGCCATTTTCGTTGGTGTAAGTATAGGTAAGAACCCATGTTCCGGGTCCTGCAACACTTGGGTTAAACTCATTGCCTGTTACACCAACTCCTGAGAATGAACCTCCGGCTGGTGAACCGCTGAGAACAACAGATGCAGCATTAGAACAGAATGGTCCGATTGCATCGAAGCTAACAACTGGAAGTGGATTTACAACAACAGTAGTCGTAGTAAAGTTGACACAACCGTTAGCATCAGCATAGGTATAAGTGATGGTAAATGTACCAACACCTGCAATTGCAGCATTGAATGTATTACCAACAATACCTGTTCCACTGAAAGTTCCACCAGCTGGATGACCAACTAGGGTAGTAGCAGGGGTGTCAATACAGAAAGGACCTGCAGCGTCAATTGTGACAACTGGTAAAGGATTCACGATTACTTCGATGCTGGCAGAGTTTGTACAACCCAAAGCGTCAGTATAGTTATAGGTAATTGTAGATGTACCTACACCGGCATCAGCTGGATTAAACATGCCTGCAGAAACACCGTTTCCGCTGAATGTACCACCAAGTGGAAGCGCATTGAGGGTAACAGCAGCAGCATCAATACAGAATGGTCCGATGTTGTCGAAAGTGATTACAGGTAATGGATGAACCAGTAAACTACCATCAACATATTGTGAAGTAATTGTTACGCCTTCAGAACTGATATATTCACATTCACCAACAGTAACATTATCCCAGCTGAAATCAGAATAACCTCCATTTGAGCTGAAGATCAGGTTTAACATCAGACCGTTGCCAATGTTAAGCGGATCAATATTGAAATAGCCAATTTTAACCTGGCCACCAATGGCATTCACCATGATAACACTGGAGTTAATCAGTGGATTAACATCCTGGTAACCTACGTAGGTAAGATCTGTAGCATTATAGTTCAGGGTCAGTGACAAAGCACCTACACCATAAAGATGTTCAACAGAAACAGGGACAAGGATTGCATTTCCTGCACACTGAACAACATCACCGGCAATGGTGAGGATGATCGGTGTAACTGTAAGTGTAGCACTTCCGGAGACTACAGCTGGTGCGCAAAGACCAGAAGCGATAGCCTGGTACTGGTTGCCATTCATGTCGAGTGTAATACCCGTAAGTACAAGATGGTTTGTCGTAACACCGGTGTAAACGCCACCGTCGCTAAGGTCTGTCCAGCTTGTTCCACCATCAACAGAAACCTGCCATTGGTATGAAGTTGCGTTAATAGCAGTTACATCAAAGAAGGTATTTCCGGTTTCGTCGAGGCCGACACTGACCGGGCTTGCTGTAATTTCGGTAAGCGGAATAACAGTTACATTGAAATTATCGGAATTGGTACAACCATTGGCATCGGTATAGCTATAGTTGATAGTCCAGGTACCAAGACCGGCAACAGCGGGGTAGAACATATTGTCTGCAACACCTGTTCCACTGAAAGTTCCACCTTCCGGGAAGGCGACAAGTGCGGTGGCACCGGCATTAACACAAACATCAGCCATAACTGGAATCGTCAATACTGGAAGTGCGTTAACAACAACATCTGTAGTTGCAAAGTTGGAACAACCAAATTCACTTACGTAGGTATAGGTTAATGTCCATGTACCTGCTCCGGCAACTGAAGGGTTAAACATGCCCTCAGCAACACCGGTTCCGGTGAAGGTTCCGCCTGCTGGAGTACCAACAAGTGTATAAGCAGCTGCATCGATACAGAATGGACCGGCAGCTGTAAATGTAACTTCTGGTAAAGCACTGACAACAACGTCAATACTTGCTGAATTAGAACAACCAAGAGCGTCAGTGTAATTATAAGTAACAGCCCATGTTCCGATACCGGCAACAGCAGGATCGAAAGTGCCATCAACAACGCCGGTTCCGGAGAATGTTCCACCGGCAGGTGTAGCTGTTAATGTAACAGCAGCGCCATCAATACAAAGTGTTGCAACTGGGGTAATGTTAATGACAGGCAAAGCATTGATAACAACACTGCCATTCACATATTGAGAATTAATGATAGTACCGCTTGTGAAGTCAAGGAATTCACAGTTACCCGGGGTAACATTATCCCAGCTTAGGCTGGAAGAACTTCCGGCAGAACTGAAAACAAGGCTCAGTAATTGACCATCACCAAAATTCAATGGCGTGATAGAGGCATAACCAATTTTAACCTGACCGTTTACTGCATTCACAAGTAAGAAGCCTGGATCAATAGCTGGGTTGAGGTCCTGATAACCAACAAATGTCATTTCTGAACTATTGTAATCTACGGTCAGTGACATTGCACCAACATTGTAAAGATGCTCAACAGAAAGTGGAATGGTGATGGCTTCAGAAGCACACTGGTTAACACTACCAGCAGTAGCGATGATAAGAGAGTAAACTGTTAATGTTGCCGGAGTACTGGTGGTTGAAAGTGTACAAGTTCCATTAACAATTACTTGATATTGGTGGCCATTTAAATCAACAATAAGCGTAGCAATACCCAAGGTAGCAGTTGTGGCTCCTGAATACAAATCATTGTCTGTAATGTTTGCCCAGTTGATACCATCAACAGAAACCTGCCATTGGTAAGAAGTAGCAAAAGTAGCATCTACACTGAAAGATACAGCAGGTGCACCAACAAAGCTGGTTACAGAAGCTGGTTGGGTAACGATAACAGGAGCAAGTGCAGAAGAACTTACAGAACCGTTTACAAAGGCAGAAGGCATGATGTTGCCATCGAAATCATCATATTCACAATTACCTGAATTCACTAAGTCCCAGCTAAGATCGGTTGAACCACCATTGTAATGGAAGAGTAATTCAACAATGGTAGCATCACCAAGACTTAAAGGTGTGAGTGAATACCAGGAGAGTTTAAATTCTCCTGAAGTCTGGCTCACCAAAGCGCTTGACATTGCAGGATTGAGATTTTGAGTTCCGGTATAGGTAAGAACAGCTTCGTCGTAATTTAAGGTTAGTGAGTTTGCAGCAACACTGTAGAAATCTGTAACATCAATTGGGATTACAATATCAGTACCAGGACAGGCAGTTGCTGCAGGGACTATAGTTGTTACTGTAAAAGGTAAAATTGGAAGTACAGTTAATGTTGCGGCATTAGAAATGGCATAACAAACATCTCTTGAAACAACACAATGGAATTGATATCCATTGAAGAGGTAAATTGCATCAGTGATGAACAAGTCTGGAGTTGTAGCGCCGGAATAATGTCCACCATCAGCGATATTCGCCCATGAAGAACCACCATCGATGCTGATTTGCCATTGGTAAGTATTTCCCAGATCAGCAACAACATGGAATGATGCATTGTCGTGGTGGGTTACTGTAAGGTCTGAAGGTTGGCTTGTGATTGAAGGTACATCGCTGTTTGGTCCAACTGAACCATTGGTGTAAATGGCAGGAAGAATGTTTCCGCCAAAGTCATCATACTCACAATTGCCAGGAATTGAAAGATCCCAGGTCAGGTCGGTATATCCACCATGATAATCAAAAACGAGGTCTACCAGGTTGGCAGATCCAACGTTGATAGGAGCGAGGCTGTACCATGACATTCTCCATTCGCCGGGGATGTCAAAAATATTCACTGAGCCTAATGCAAGTTGTGCATTCAGGTTCTGATAGCCGGTATAGGTTAAAACGCTAGGATCATAATGTAAGGTCAGAGAAATCGCAGCAACATCATAAATGTACTGTCCTTCAACAGGGACGATTACACTGAATTCAGGACATCCCTGAACGTTTGGTGCAATGGTATGTACAGAAGCAATGTAAGGACTTACTCCCAAAGTAGCTGAGGATGAATAAACGGCGCAATTGCCGCCATCTACCCATACTTTGAATAAATTGCCATTCATTAATATGGTAGCAGGGCTGATCATAAGGTCTGAAGTTGTTGCGCCACTGAAAGCACCGCCATCAGTTACATTGGTCCAGCTAACACCACCATCGGTACTGATTTCCCATTGGTAAGCAGCAGCATTGCTTGCAACAACACTGAAAATAGCATTTGCACCATCGATTACACTGATAGAAGCAGGGCCTGAGCTGATCTGAGGCTGACTGGCTGATGGGCCAACATGACCATTTACATAGGTGGCTGGAATAATGTTGCCATCAAAGTCATCATATTCGCAATTGCCAGGATTGGTTACATCCCAGGTAAGATCTGTACTTCCACCGTTATAATTGAATACAAGGTCAAATAAATTACCAGATCCAATGTTTACAGGGGTAAGGCTGTACCATGAGAATTTCCATTCTCCGGGAAGGTCAAAAATGTTAACACTTCCACCGGCAAGTTGTGGGTTGAGGTTGGAATAGGTGATGTATGAGATAGCTGAAGGGTTGTAATTTAAGGTCAGTGAAATTGCACCAACATTATAGACGTACTGCGCACTAACCGGGATGGTGATTTCCTGACCTGTACATGCAGTGACACTGCCTGCAGTAGTGATTACCGTTCCGCCAATCGGGCTGACATGTAAAACAGCAACATCAGAATTCAATGAACACTCACCATTACTTACAACAACGCGATAATTGTTGTGGTTCATTGTGATGGTAGCGGGAGTAATACTCAATGAAGCAGTATTAACACCTGCATAGATTCCACCATCGACAAGGTCAGTCCATGAAGAACTACCAACACCAATTTGCCACTGATAGGATGTAGCATTTGTTGCTACAACAGAGAACCCGGCATTGTCGCCATCGTTAATAGTAACATCAGCAGGCTGAGCTGTAACAAGGGGTTGTGATGCGGATGGGGTGATTGAACCGTTGACAAAAACGGATGGGATAATGTTGTTGTCGATGTCATTGTATTCGCAATATCCACCAGTTGTGATGTCCCATACCAGATCGGTAGAACCGCCATAATAATCAAAAACGAGATCTGCGAGGTTACCGGTAGTGATTGAAATCGGAACAAGGCTGTACCATGATAATCTCCAATCGCCGGGTAAGTTATAGATGTTGATTTCGGCTGGGTTGAAGGCTGGGTTGATGTTCTGGATGCTTACATAAGAAGCAACAGCTGCATCGTAAGTAAGTCTTAATGAAATTGCAGCGACATTGCTGAGGTTTGCAAGTCCAATTGGAACGATAACCTGGTTGTTTCCACAAGCAGTAACAGCAGCAGCAGTTGTAGTAAGGTCCAAAGTAGGAGTGATAACATTCAATGTAGCACCATCAGAATTAACAGCTACCTGGCAATCTGCATCTTTTGCAACCAAACGGAATTGATTTCCATTCAGGCTGCCAGTTGCTGCAGTGATAAGCAGGTCGGTTGTTTGTGTTCCGGAGAATGGAGCAACTTCTGCAAGATCAACCCATGTGGTTGTATAGGTTTGCCACTGGTAAGTAGCAGCTCCACTTGCGCTGGCATGGAAAGTAGCATTGTCACCGGCATTTACTGTAACACCGGCAGGTTGGCTGGTAATAACAGCTGCAGAACCCAACTGATTAACACTGCCATTAAAGAACAATGAAGGAAGTGTGTTGTCATTGAAATCACTGAACATGCAATTGCCTGGTGTTACAACATCCCAGTTGAGGTTTGTTGTTCCTCCTGTGTATTGGAAGATTAATTCTACCAATGTACCTGCGCCAATGTTGCTTGGGGTAAGGGTATAATGTGAAATCAGGAGTGAACCGCTTGAAGCATTGACCAGCATTGTAGCTGCGTCATTGAGCAAAGGATTTACATTCTGGAAGCCTGTATAAGTTAATACACTTGGATTGAAATTGAGGACCAAAGAAGTAGCAGCTACATCTAAGAAGTTGCCTACGATAACCGGGATAATAACTTGTCCCTGGCATGTGGTGAAATTCTCAACGGTACAGGTAATGTTAGCACCCAAAGCTGTAACACTAAGTGAAGCAGCTGTGGTATTAACTTCACAAGGACCTTCTGCTAATGTACATCTGTATTGGTTTGTATTCATGCTGAGCAGAACACCTGTGAGGTGTAATGTTGCAGAGGATGTACCACTATAGATACCACCGTCGGTAATTGGTAACCAGCTGGCACCACCATCTGTGCTTTCAGCCCAGCTGTAGGTAGTTGTGTTGATTGCAGAAACAGTGAAGCTTGCATTGCCACCTTCAACAGCACTGGCATTCGAAGGATTCAGCAGGATGACAGGAGAAGGGAGCAGGGTGATCGCAACAGATCCTAACATAGCGCTTGTACAACCAAATGAATTGGTAGCAAGGGCAGTATATGTACCTGCATCAGTGAAGTTGCCGAAAGTAAGCGCACTTCCCGTACCAATGGCATCATTGCCTGTGTTGACTTCATCAAGGAAAAGGGTATAGGTAACATCCGCCTCAGAGCCATCAAGGCCAACGGGAGTTTCAACTACAATACAAGAAGCACCTTCTGTACCACCATTCATGTTGAATACAGCAGGAGCAGGATTAACATTGACAGTAGCTGTTCCAGACATGGTGATTGCACCACAGCCATTGGTTCCAACAATTGAATAAACACCGGCTGCGGTTTGTTCGCCAAAGCTGATGGCTGCACCGGTACCTGAAATGTCAGCTTGTCCGCTGGCAGCTCCATCAATAAGTAAGGAATAGATAACTCCAATTTCAGAACCACTGAGGTTCACAGTTGGGCTGAAGGCAACGTTGGCAGATTGACCACCGGAAACGGAGGAAGCACAGAGGTCGCCACCACCACTTACGGTAAAGCTAGAAGGATATGTGTTCACAATGATATTGGCGCTGCCATTCATCATGACATTACCACATTCGCTGCTTGCTTCAATTGTATAATTACCGGCGATAGTTTGAATTCCAAAGCTGATGGCATTACCATCACCATTGATTGCACCAGCGATTGCTGCGCCATCACGATAGAGGGTATAGGTAGTTTCTGTTTCGGAACCGTCAAGGCCGACAACAAATCCTGTACCACCTGTACACATTGTGCCACCACCGGTAACATTAAAGATTGTTGCAGAAGCAAGTGCTGTGAAAACTGCACTGCCTGTCATGTTCGTTGTACCACATACATTGGTAGCTGCGATGGTATAGGTACCTGCAACAAGAACCGGGAACTCAAGCATTGTGCCTGTTCCGGTGACAGGAGATCCTACTGCAGTTAAATTGTTATACAATTGGTATGTACTGCCTGACTCAGAACCTTCAAGTGTAAGGGTCCCTGAAGCACCTTGGCACAGAACACCACCACCTTGTACGTTATAGACTGTTGGCAGACTGCCCGCAGAGACAAAAGCTAAGCCCATAAGCTCAGTTGAACCACAACTGTTTACAGCAACAACAGAATAAAAACCAGGTGCTGTTACCTCGAAACTGATGGCAGTACCTGTGCCCGTAAGGCTGGTTGCGGTTAGGTTGTTATCTAAATATACATTGTAGGCTGTTTCTGTTTGGCTGCCGTCAATGTTGATCCAGACAGAAGCTTCAGGACAAACCAGGCCGCCGCCACTGACAACGAAACTGGCCGGAACTGGATTTTCTGTGATTAATGAAGCACCATTCATTGCAAGCGTTGTGCAAATATTTGTTGCTGTAGCAGTATACAAACCGGCCTCAAAAGTGCCGAAAGTAAAAGCAGCACCTGTGCCTGCCACCGGAGTACCAATCGGATTTCCGTTTTGTAGCAATTGGTAAGAAATTCCTTCTTCTGAGCCATCAAGTCCAACTTCAATACCTGCAGTACCCTGGCAATAAGCACCACCACTTGTGATGGAGAAGGCAGCAGGATTAGGTATCATACTGATCGTTACAGGAGAAGCATCGGCTGAATTTGTACCATCATTAATAGTGAGGTTATAAGTTCCGGCAGCGGCAAGACTAGCATCGCTGATAGAAGGATTTTGTTCAGATGATGTAAAGCCATTGGGGCCTGTCCATGAATAGGTATAAACACCACTACCACCTGTAGCAGAACTGATGAATGAAATGCCTGAGCCAACACAAATGCTGGGTCCTGGATAGACCATGAAGTAAACGTCTAATAAGGTTTGGGTGTTGACATTCACTGTTACTTGTGCAGATGTGCTTACACAGCCAGTAGCCTGGTCTGTTGCAATCAAAGTAAAAAGTGTGGTAGTTAACAGGGCTGTTGTGCTTGGATTTTGATCCAGGTGATTAACAAGAGAAGCAGCAGGTTGCCAGTTCCAGTTGTAATTGCCGCTGCCACCGCTAGCAGATCCTGACAGTGTAGCTGTCTGGTTCATGTTGATGGTTTGGTCTGTTCCAGCGTTAGCAACTGGGTTAGCATGAATTACAACATCAGTTGAAGTGCTCGCTGAACAGCCATTGCTGCCGGTAACTGTTAACAGATATAAACCTGCATTAGATGCAGTTGCGCCTGTTACAGATGGATTTTGAGTTGAAGCTGAAAAAGCATTTGGGCCACTCCATAAATAGGATGTGCCACCACTGGCATTCAGGTTTAAAGCGGCTCCTTCACACAAGGGTGAGTTAGAGGATGCGGTGATGGGGCTTGGTCTCAGTTTAATGGTAACTGTTGTTGTTCCAATGGCTGTACAAGCATTGGCAGCTGTAACCAAAACACTGTATGTTCCGCCTGCTGCAGTAGTAACTGAAGCAATGTTAGGGTTCTGAAGTGTTGATGTAAAGGCATTTGGACCTGACCAGCTATAGGAAACTCCCCCGGAAGCTGCGAGGATCAACGTACTTCCTTCACATGGGTCATTGTCGCTGACATTAACCGGAGGAGCAGTGTTTACAGTTACATTGGCAACTGCAGTTGATTTACAGGTGGTCGATGTATTGGTAACAGTAACGGTGTAAGCACCTTGAGCACCAAGGTTGACATTCGCGATGGAAGGGTTCTGAACAGTGGAAGTATAACTGTTCGGACCGGCCCAAGCATATGCATTACCACCACTTGAGGTTAAGTTGAGGAAAGATCCTGAACAAACCGGACTGTTACTTCCTGCGACTGCTGTTGGGTTGGCATTTACTGTTGCTGTTGTAGTGGCAGTTGCTGAACAACCTGCTGCATTAAGCACATTGACAGTATAAAGTCCGCTCATGGCTACAGTAGCTGCTCCAAGTGCAGGGTTTTGGGCTGTTGATGTAAACCCGTTCGGGCCACTCCAGGAATAGGAGATGCCACCACTTGAAGTCAGGTTTAAGTTAACACCTGCGCAAACCGGGCCATTGTTGCCGGCAGTTGGCGTAGGAATAGTGTTAACAGTAACAGGGAAATTCGCTGATACTGCACCATCACCACAAGAACTTTGTCCGGCTACTGTGATGTTTCCGGAAACTGCAGCAGCAGAGAACAGCACAACAATTGAGTTTGTGTTGCTTCCACTTGTAATGCTAGCTCCAGCTGGTAAGGTCCAGTTGTATGCAGTAGCACCTGCAATAGTTCCTACACTGTAGGATGCAGAAGCCAATTTACAAACAGTAGCAGTCCCGGTGATCGCACCGGCTGCAGAAGGTACTGTGTTTACGATTACATCAGTAGTAGCTACTGCAGTACATGCATTTGCACCGGTAGCTGTCAGTGTGTACAAACCGGCGTTGGCAGTTGTAATTGGCGAAATTGTTGGGTTTGCGCCACCAGGAACTGTTACACCATTGAAAGTCCAGACATAACTGATTGCTCCGGATGAGCCAGTGTTTGAAAGGTTAATGGATTGGTTGGTACAGACAGGGCTGTTGCTGGTAGCAACTGCAACCGGTGTAGGTTTGATGGTGATGACTGCAGGGCTGCCAGTGATTGTAAGGTTACAACCATGGCCATCTACTGCAGATAATAAGGTATATGTTGTGGTTACACTTGGGTTGACAATGATAGAATGGTTGTTGGCATTGACGTTGAAGGAATACTGTGATGTTCCGTCTGTATAAACTACGTCAAATGGTTTAAAACCATTGAGGGTAAAGGTAATTGGGGTAAAAGTAGCACCACAGATATTAACACTGCCACTGATTGCGCCATTGGTGATGCTGTAGTTGCCAACGGCAACTGTACCAGTCATCGCAACCGGGCTACAGATGTTTGCATTTGAACCAGTTACCGTATAATTGCCGAGTGCAGTCAGAAGACCGAAATCGAGCACACTGCCGGTACCGGCTACTGTTGGACCAGTATTCACATTGTTTAGCTTAAGCTGGTAAGTAACGCCAACTTCTGAGCCACTCAGGAAAACGTGTACTCCACTGCCACCGGGGCAATAGTTTCCGCCTCCGGTTACAGTGTAAACACTTGGACAACTCACCGCAACTGTAAGGGTAACTGCTTTCGAAGTTGTTGCGTTGTAAGGGGCAGGGCATCCACCAGAAAGACTGGTAGCAATACACCTGTATTTGTAGCCATTCATGCCTACTGTTGCGCCATTAATAAATAAAGTATCATTGGTTACATCACCATAAGGTGCTGAAGTTGAGAGGTTATTCCAGATAGATCCGCCATTGGTGCTTAATTGCCATTGGTAGCTGTTGTCGCCCATGGCAACAACATAGAAATAGCCGTTACCGCCTGGTAGGATGCTTTGGTTTGAAGCGTTTACTGCAAATGAAGGGAGTGTGAAAAGGCTGCCATCAACCCAGGAAGCACTGCTGATCGGGGCATAGTCCTGATCGCTGTATTCGCAATCTCCTGGTACCCAGGTGTTGAACCTGAGATTGGAAAAGCTGTTTTTGTTTTTTACTTTGAATTTGATGTTGCACAGTAAGCCTGAGCCAATGCTCATTGTTCCGTTGGTGGCGAAGATTGCGATTGCCACATAACCGGTATCCGGAACACCGGGCAAGGTGAAAATATTAGGAACAATGGTGGCTCCTGTTGTAGCCGTGTTAAAGTTCAATACACTTAGGGCCGTCAGATTACTTGTGTCATACTTTATCTTTATTGACATAGACGTAATAGAGTTAAAGTTTGTCACATTGATGGGCACCAGAATATCCTGACCAGGACATCCGGAAACATTCCCAATTGTCGTAACGATTGTTTGGGCCTGGGCATAGAAAGATAGGGTCAGCAGGCTGAATAGTAAGCCTAGATACCGCGTCCTGATCATCTTCCTTGCACCTGAATTAAGTGTGTTTACACTGTTCATAAGCGTTAGGGTTGTTTTCATTGTGTGAATATTAATGTTTATTTTCAATTTCCTTGTTAAGATATGTAATTATGATTTGTATGTATAAATGACAGTTTTCCTCTTAATCGCGCCATTTTTTAGCGATAAGAAGAATTCTGTGAATTGTGCTATGTAAAGTTGAATATGTCTTTTTTGTAGTATTATCAATAGGTTCAGCTCTATAATATTAAAAATAACCAACAAACTCAAGCCTTTTGGAGATTTGAATTCATGGATGTCAATAAAATCAACGGGTACAGCATGGCATCACGGCCTTTGCACCCTTAATGCAGTTCAAGCGACAATTTAGCAAAATCTCAATAAGTAGGGAAATATTTTACTTTAATTTTTAGTTAAATTTATTTTAGTTTTTAACTATTTGATATGCAGTGATATAAATTTTATTTCATCCGTATTACACCGGCATATTCAGACAAGTTAATTGTGGTGGAAGTTGTCTGCTAATTTTTATTTGTAATCACCAGCCTGGAAGTTTTTCTATAGACAATCTCTTGTCTCCAGGCTTCAATCGTCATGAAAAAGATTCCGGAGGAAAGAAATTCGGTATTCAAACAAAAAGTCTGGCTATTCTCAGCGGGTTCTGACAGGTTATGTTGCCAGCACAATTCACCCAGCGAATTGTACAATTTGATATAAATGTTGTTGGCAGAAAACCCAGAAAAAGAAATGTTTGTATACGTGCTTGCCGGGTTTGGTGAAATGCTAAAGTTGAAAGGGGGCGCTACAAGGAGAGCACCACCCACTGTTTGCGTTTTGAATCTGTGCACGGCTGACCAGGGTGTTGTCAATAAGGCATTGTAAGCCCTGACCCTCCAGTAATAGGTAGTTTCCAGATTGAGACCTGACAGACTTAAAGAGGTCCCAAAGACGCTGGGGTAATCCTGAACAATCGTTGAAAAAAGTGAATCTGTCGCAATTTCGACGGAATAAAGCGGTGCACAACCACTTCCTCCCCAGTTCAGGACAGGGTTTGTTGCCACCCCGTTGAGGTGGTCTGCCGGTGAGATCAGCACGGGTGGATGCATGGTTCCATGGATGTAACCATCTTCAAATATAGATGGAAGATCGATTCCTTCAAGGTCGGTGTAAACACAATTCCCCAGGATGGTGTCATCCCAGCGAAGTGGGAGATCTGATATTCCGGTATAGAAAAACCGAATGTCAACCAGAGTCCCGTTCCCTATGTTGGCAGGGCTTAGAGAGAACCATGAAAGGATGATTTTGTTGTTGTAATCGTTCATCAGAAAACTTCCTCCTAGTGCCGGATTCAGGTTTTGATAACCAGCATAGACAAGTATGTTCGTATCATAATTAAGTTTCAGAGAGAGAGAGGCTACATCTGTGAAGTTTTCAATATGTACTTGCATTGTCAGGCTATCCGGACATCTGTTCACGGAATCGAGTCGGGTGATAATGGGTTGCGCTTTCAAGCCAGAGACCAGCATCAGGTAAACAATTATACTTAAGTAGGGAATCTGCCGTAATTTCATAAAGTTGTTTTGCGAGAATAAAGGTAAAAAAAAAGAGAGTGCTGTGAGGAGGGCACTGAAAAAGTGCCTCTATTTGGCGCCTTAAATTAAAAAAAACTTGCAGGAGAAGTTAAACACTTCATCTGCAAGTTTTTTTTATCCCCTAATCAAGTGGATACCATTTGGCTAAAAGTA
>Ga0247840_10004655_pt1 | contig 21447 bp, 13 predicted proteins | sample LaCruzMarch2015__FD_192404 | JGI IMG/M metagenome (GOLD analysis project Ga0247840, IMG submission 192404) | Freshwater microbial communities from meromictic Lake La Cruz, Castile-La Mancha, Spain - LaCruzMarch2015_17m | ecosystem: Environmental > Aquatic > Freshwater > Lake | place: Spain... | reverse complement strand
TGTATGAATTTCTGAAATTTCGGACACAATATAACCCTTTTTCAATTCTTGAAAGATGTTCTTTGGTAACTAATCTTTTCAATATGGGTTTAAATTCAGCATATTTTTTGTCTGATAATAATTCGAGTGTTTCAATACTAAATATTAACAGCTCATTATCAGCTATTAAATTCATAATTATGGAGTCATAATTAGATAAATTGCTTTGGGAAGATAGTTTGCTATTCATTACATTTTGTATTTAAATAAGGTGCAAATATAGCACTTTTCTGCATACAAAATGTAATAGCCTAAAAATTGCTTTAAATAAATTTACTGTTAAAGAATTAATATGATTCAATATCATAGTGTTTGAAAATGTCATCGCCGATTTGGGCGGTGAAGAAGGAGTTTTGAACATCGGTTTCGAATTCGTAGATTTCGCTCATTTGTTCGACAAAAGCCGGAATTGCGGATTCATTTATGAGTGTTATGGTGTTTCCTCCAAATCCACAGCCTGTCATGCGCATGCCTAAAACTCCTTCTGTTTTCTCTGCATCTGCTATCATAAGCTCTATTTCGGGTGGTACGACCTGAAGTTTGTCGCGTAATATTTGATGATTCCTTTTTATCAGTCTCCCTATTTCTGCTATATCACACTGCTCATAAGCAGTTAATGCGTCTTGAGTAAGCTGATTTTCTAATGACAGAAATTCTTCAACAAGTAAACTATTTTCCTTTATCAGCATTGCAAGCGGTGATTGACTAAAGACGTGTGGTGTGTGGGCATTTGAAATTACCAGTTTGTATTCCGAATCGAATGAGGGTTTTGTTTCTGCCTGTGCTGAATCGTGTTTAAGACCTAATTGCTCACAAAGGGCATAAGTCATAAGTGCTTCAATGTGAAGCCCGGCATTTTCTGTATAAAACAAATTGCCCCAAACAAATATATCGAAACCACAGGGGATATCAATTCCTCTGTTTATGAATTGTGCAAATATATTCAGAGCATGTTTTATCCAGGATTGCTCTTTGTTGCGGTTTAGCTGCTTTTTTGTGAAATACTTTATTCCATATTGACTTAAAGACCAAAATCCGTATCGTTCTTCCTCGTTTTTAGAAATCAACAAGTAAGTGCCATGCGATAACACATAAGAATCTGTAGATTGAAACAACGATTTCATGTTATCACCAATCAGTCTAAATTGTTCTGGCTTAAAATAAGCGACGTCAATCTCCTTATTAAACTTATATTTGAATGCGTCTTTTAGTTCAATAATGGTCATAATTAAATGCAATGGGAATAAGCAACCAAATAACAATAACTCAAATAATGCATATGATCTTAGGTTAGCTTTTTTGTAAAAAACAGAAAGAATGTCTGGAAACTATTTTCTCAGACATTCCTTCTTTACCTTAATAAACTATTTTTGTTAAACTAAACAGATTTCATCTTTAAACGGACTTTGCATAGTGTTTAGAACTTCTTCCGGACCAATAGGCGGATTCGATTCCAACGCTAAAGAGATGTCGTTATCGAGTGGTATCCATTCGATGCGCGGTGTGATATATTTTTTCTTTTTCATAAATATTATTTTTTAAAACCTGCCCCAAACCCCTGAATGGCCTAAGACCATTCGGGACTAATTTACATCTCCGTCAGTTGATGGATTTGGGACATATCTTATTGTTTTATTTTACTACAACTCTTATTGATTGATTATTAACTTTCACCACGTAAACGCCTTTTAACTGGTTAATGGTTAATGGTAAATGATTAATGATTGTACCTGCGGCAATTTGCTGTCCTACTGCGTTGTAAATAGTATAATTGCTATTTTCCTTTGCCAGAATAACAATTTCGTTTTGCGTATTGACAAATACTGAAACCTCGTCTCTTTCTGTGTTGACAGTTCCTGTGGTTGAATTAGGTGCTTTAAACAGCAGGCTGAAGCGGCTTTCGTTGTTTGTCGTGGTTTCTGTAGTACTGAAGGTGTACTCTGTTTCGGGTGTCAACTCTGTTTCACTATTTTGTTGCTTATCGCGCAAATAAATACGGTTTCCGATTGGGAAATTGCTCATTTCTGTTGCTTTCAGTTTTAATGTTGCAGCTGCATTCAAACTAAAACCCAAGGGCAATTCCATATTGTCAGCAATTGCATTCAATCCATTAATTACCAATCGTTCTGTGCCTACTTTACTATACAAATCAGGTGTTTTAGCACTGTTGTTCATATATTTTGGCGAATCATAATTGTCAAAATTATTAGCCGCATCTGTATCGAAATAGATAAGCGTTTCGTCGGTTATTGTTCCGTTTTCAAGTTGCAAGCGCAAGCGAACTCGTTCGTCAATTTGGGGCGCTTTCAGCTTGTTGTTATCGCCAACTCCGTGTTCACGCATTCCGTTTTTGAATTTCAGTGTAGTGTTGTGTGTGGTATTTCCAACGTTAGCATCTACACGTACCCAGAAAGCCTGCATGGGTGGAATGAAGCGGTTAATGGCTGTGTTGGCTGTAGTACCACCAACCACTTCGTTGCTGGTGCCATTCCAAGTGGTAAATACATAATCGCCAAGTGTATTTTTGGTACGATACCAAAAAGAAGTGCTAATACCAGCAGCAGCATTTTCTGAATCGCTAAATACATCGCTCCAATCTAAATACGAAGGATATGGATTGCCAACCAAGTTAAATCCGCGACTTGAACCCGATTCGGTACGAGAGACTGTTACGGGTACTTCGCCGTTGTTTGCTGTGCCCGAGAACGAAACTGTTGTGCCTGCATTAACCTGAGCAATATAACCTTTACCAACTGTCATCGAATTCCCTGTTGTCCAAAATTTCCAATAACTTGTTTCTCCTGGATTTATAGCAATACTGTTACCATCTTTAGGATAGTTATTATCGCCAGCTTCTATATATTCGTAGTAGCGTGTAATGTTGTTTGCAGGCGAGTTTGTTGTTTGCACCGGACTCGACACATACCAGTTGCGCGCTGTGCCGAGGTATTGCTGCGCTGTAACAGTTCCAGTATAAGTTCCGCTATTAAGCAAGGTGGCTGTGCCACTTGCATCGCTTTGTAGGGTGAGACCATTTGTAGCGGTTAATATACCTGAACTTATGGATAGTTTCGCTCCAGGAGCAAGTGTGAGTGATGCGACCGTTTTTGTAGCATCCACTGTAAGAAGTCCTCCTCGCGAAACAACGATATCCGTTATTACGGAATAATCTGATATGTTTTGATTTGAAAATTCGTAGGCTCCAATATCCATTTTCTGGGCTGCTGTTGGGCGTGTACTTCCCAAAATATCATCTGTTGGTGTAATGCTACTAAATATTGCACCCATATCATTCAAACCAGAGTTGGATTGTAAGGCAAAGTTAGCAGCTCTTACATCAGCTGGCATTGTTGCAGTATATCCTTTTGTAGTTGTGGCTGAAGGATTTACAAAACCAGGAGCCGATAAATTATTGATATTACCTGTGGTTGCAAATGAGCTTCCTGTTCCAACCGCGGTTCCACCATTATAAGCACTATACTGCAAGTCAATTGTAGCCGAAGTAAGACTTGTTCTCAAATTTTTGATAGTTCCGGCAGTTGCTCCTTCCCAATTGTTATAAACTATATTATTATACAATTTAGTCGATATGCCTAATCCAATAATCCCACCAACACTCGAAGTAGCATAATTGTTGGCAATGGTGTTGTTGATAATCCTGCAAGGTTCGGCATTCGTTCCCTGTAGTTGTAAAGCACCACCTTGATATGTTGAACTATTATTATAAATAGCATTATTAATAATATAGGAAGTGTTGGGAGCATCAGCATTATTTTGAAGCGAAATTGCGCCACCTTTGGAAACTGATGCTGTAGAAGCAAAATTATTTCGCAACACGCAGCCTTTTACTGTTACTTTTTTATAGGCATTTATGGCTCCACCGCATTTGTTTGTAACACAGTTTTCAATTAAGCAACTGTAAATGTAAGCACCTCCAACAGCATCTGAGTATATACCCGCTCCACCATAGGCATTTGTTGCTGCTGTCTGATTAATGTTTCGAATAATACATTTCTCGATAGTAGGCCGGGCATTGGAATAAATTGCACCCCCTTTATCGTTAGTTGTATTGTGCCCATCGAGTGTAACGCCATTTAAAGTATAATTATTAGCTCCACTGCTAATAATTGGATAAGCCACGGCTGTTTCCGAAAAGCCAACACCATTGATAATAGTTGCATTTTTAAACTCCCAAGGTTCTAATACACTATTTCCGCCAGTTTCGTCCTGCAATTGTCTGTCGGCTATGGTAGCTTCATTACCTGCAAAACCGCCATAAACCTGAATACCACTTGCCAATACGATAGAAGCATCTACGGTATAGGTTCCTGCAGCTATCCACACTACATCGGTTCCAGCATAAGTATTAAGAGTCGTATTGAGAGCTCCAATTACCTGTGTAACTGTTCCGTCGCCTTTGTTACCCCATGGATTTGTACTGCCAGTGTACAAGTAATACTTTGCTGCCATTAAAGGTAAGGAAGCAATCATATAAATGCCTAAAAAAATGGTAATTTTTGATTTCATAATACTGATTTTTGATTTGAATAGATTCGTAATGTATTAAAAACAGATTCGTCTGATTTTAAGTATTGCAAAGATAATTTGAAATAAATTGACTAACTATGAAAAAAATCTCAAATTATAGGAGAATTTTCTCAATAAAAAAAATATCAATAATATAGGTATTTGTATTGAATAGGAGAATTTATTATTTGATTATTCCTCTGTACTTTCAATTGGTATGCCCTTGAAATTTATTTTTACATGAGGTGCTGTTCCGGTTTTATCTAATAAATAACCCCATTTCTTTATATACTCCATACCCGGGAGAAATTCGTCGTTTGTTTGTGCAAGTAATTTTGTAAGTTTAATTTCCAGTCGAGTTCTTAATTTTAAATACTTTGCATTATCAACCAAATTGTTTAATTGAAATGGGTCTTTTTGATTATCGAAAAGTAGCCATGGTCCTTTCAAGTCTTTCACGAATGTGTATCGCTTGGTTCGCACACCGCGGTATTCTTTTCCACCGAGTTTAACAGCCCAATTTCCAAATGGTTGATAGGAGGCTATCAGAACTGCATCGGTTTTGTCTTTTGCTTTTTTCAACATAATATCCGATTTGTCTTGCCCTTCAACTGTTTTAGGAATTGGGAGTTGGCATAATCCTAATAGTGTTGGCATTATGTCGGGCGTATTGATAAGCATATCATTCTTTTTGCCTTTTTCGCCAAAAGCTTTTGGATAACGTATAAGCATTGGAACTTTAATTGATTCATCGAAAGGACGTTGCTTGTTAGTAAATCCATGCGATTGTATCATGGCGCCATGATCGGATGTGAAAACAAAAATGGTGTTTTCATCAAGCCCTGCATCTTTAATTGTTTTTTGCAATACCCCAATACAACTATCCAAGGCAGTGATATGTCCGTAATAGCCAATCAAATCGTCAGTGGCTTTCTGAGTTAAATCAGCCGGAACATTTCCACGTAATTTTAGTTTCATCTCCTTATACATCTTCTTGTAATTTTCGGGAGCTGTCTGAAATGGTGTATGTGGCGGTCCCCACGAAAGTACCATCATAAATGGTTTGTCGCCTTGTTTTTTATCCTTTATATATTGTACAGCATCAGCAGTTTGTGCAAAGGCATCGTATCCTTCCCATTTAGCTTTTTTATCATCATTACCCCAGTAAAATGAATTATTGTAGTTGTGTTCGCACTCCAGCACTTTCCAGTACTCAAAACCATGCCGACGCTCTACCGGAATAAATGCGCTTCGACCATGACCATCGATGTGCCATTTCCCAATATAAGCAGTTTCGTAACCGGCGGCTTTAAATACTTTAGCCATCGAAGGTGTTTCGGGATTTATTTGCACATCGTTAATAATAAAACCTGTTGTAAGTGGGTATTGTCCGGTGAGCAAGCTTGCCCGATAAGGCCCTGAAACCGGACAACACGAAATGGTGTTTGTGAAATTGACTGCTTTGCTTGCCAGTAAATCTAAATTTGGTGTTTTGACATTTTCATTGCCATTAAAAGCGGTTGCTTGTGCGCGCCATTCGTCTGCCAAAACAAAAACTACGTTAGGTGCGTTGTGTGTTTGAGCACCTGAAGCCACTACCATTAGACTCAGTAAGGCAACATTTACAGTTTTGTCGTGTAGAATTTTCATTGATTTCCATGATTAATTAATTATTATCAACAAATATGCAATTTTTAATTTAAACTTTTCTGTATGATATATGTTTGTTGTCGCATTTCGCAGGCTAATAAGGTTTATTTGTGCTTGTCATCAAGTGAATGGCTTGGAACCAATTTTAAAAAAAGCATTTTAGAACTGTGCATAATAGCACCTGAACATAAATAGCTACGATTATGGCAAGATTTACAATCAGTTGTATTTAGGCTCATCTGATAATACTACAACAACAGGTTTACTTCGTTTCAAGGCTTCATATTCCATTGTTTTTACAAATAAGACCCGATCAAGAAACGCAGGATTTTGTTGTTCCCAACTTGCTAAAACAGAGTATTTAATGTTGTTTTTATTCTGAGGTCTTAGTTGTGCACACCATGTATAAATTATACCTTCACCTTTATCAGGAGTGTCAAATGATTTTACAAAACTTTGCGTTGGAATTAGTAAGCACATCCCGATTGTAAACTCCTTATTGTAAGATTGTTTATCGTGCGTAATCATAGCTTGTTGTCCATGAAAAATTTCACTTTGTAAAGGGTGATTGTTATTGTTATGTACAATTCCAGTAACAAATGAACAGTTTTTTGGAAGTTCAGGACAACTGATTTCATTATCGTAACCATAACTTCCACCCCAAATAGTAACAACCTGCGAAAAACTAATTTTTTCATTTCCTATATTCCAGCCTTCAAATTCTAGACGAAAAATGGCACGTACCACTCCTTTGTTTATTAAGGTATAACTTGTTGAATCAATGACATCAGTTAGTTGTTCTGCTAAAACACCGAGCCGGATGATTGAATCATTTTTCAGCAAAGCCAGCCCGCCTAAACCGAAAGATTGTCCAACACTCATAATATCACGCCCCCAACCGGCCATCACATGATATGTATCGCCTGGAAAGCCATCTGGTTTTATTCCAACATCGTCCAACACCATTTTGTCTGTTTTCTTACCAAATAAATCCCTGCAATTGCGCCCATCAAAATAATGCCTAAAACCCATTTTGTCATTTTCCCAAGCAACACCATCCATTTGATACGGATATCCGAAAGTACCACGGAGATTATTTTTTCCATGACTGTCATTTTTCAATTCAATTACTTTTCCAGGTAAAACCATTTTGCCATAACGGACATTAGCACGTCGTATAAAATTGGGATATTGAGCAGGTTTTAACCATTTAATTTTCAACTTAACTCTTTCGTTTTTTTTCAGCGTTAAGAGAAAAGCCAATTCATCCCATTTGCCATCGCCATTTATATCATCTACTTGCGAGGGTATCCAATTCCCTTTTTCATCTTTTACAGCAGGCAATAAGATAGAATCTGTTGGTTTTAAGTCATTTCTGTTTAGAACAAAAGGTTGATCTATTAAGGCTGTATCCACCTTATTCTGAATAAATATTGAAATTGGTTTTGCGCTTACATAACAAATGGTTGTTGTAAAAGTACATATAAGCATTATTCTGATAAAACTATATTTCATAAAATATTTTGTTTGTATAATAGGCTGTTTTTGTTAATTCAATTCATAGCTTATTTCTTTATAGGTATTTGAAAATTTGCTAATTTGGCATATTGCATATACTCTTTGTGTTCGCGCTCCATAGCCTCTGTAAAAAGCTGCTTCATAGTTGCCACATCCTCAGCATAATTCTTTTCATCAACAATATTCTTTGTTTCCAGCGGGTCGTTTTTGTAATCATACATTTCAGTTGCACTAATTATTGCATCGGTAAATGGTTTTTCAGCTGAGTATGGTTTATCAATCCATGCAGTGTAACGGAATTGATTGGTACGAATACTATAGCCCATTTTTTGATTGCGAGGATATTGGCTTAAGGCATATTCTTTTAATTGCACTTTCGGATTTTTTATAGCAGGCACAAGACTTACCCCATCCAAATAAGTAGGTGCGGGTATATTTGCTAAATCGCACAATGTTGGAAAAACATCGACGAATTCACATTGTGTTGATGGCTTTATATCTTGATTCATTCCATTTATACGCATGAGTAAACACGCATGTGTAGCTTCCTCAAAATTACTATGTTTACACCACAAACCATGATCGCCTAAATGCCATCCATGGTCGCCCCACAAAACGACAATTGTGTTTTTACTCAAATCTAATCTATCTAACTCATTTAATAGTTTTTGTAATTGAGCATCCATATACGAAGTGGCTGCGTAATACCCATGTATTAATTCCAACTGCTTTTCAGCAGGTAAATGGTTCATCTCCTCTTCGGAGTAATTGTTGAATTTTGGAATATCGCTATAACTTTTTAACTCACCCGATTCATGGTATGCTACATCTGGTCCGTTAAATGCTTTTTGCTGAAAGGGTGCTATCTTGAATTGTTCCCTTTTATATAAATCCCAGTATTTTTTTGGTGCAACAAAAGGCAAATGTGGTTTGACAAATCCTACCGAAAGAATAAAAGGCTTCGATTTTGATTTTAACTTTTGTAATAACTTTATGCTCTCTTCAGCTACTATGCCATCAATATAAGTATTATCGGGTACATCTGCGCATTCTATCGATGGACGACTATTGTCGGCAGCCATGGCATACATTTTAGATTTCACTTTAACATAAGGAATAGACCAAGACGGTGCGTCATGCCCAGGTCCAATACTTGAGACGTGATAAATTTTACCAATTCCAGCCGATTCGTAACCATACTTAATAAAATGCTGCTGCAATGAAACAGCATTGGGGTTTATTTGTCGAAAATCAGTAACTAAATCCCAAACTTTGGTTTTATCGGGTCGCATACCTGTCATAATACTGGCACGAGATGCGCCACTTATAGCTTGCTGTACATAACAATTTTGAAAAGCTACGCCTTCATTAGCTAATCTGTCCATGCCTGGAGTTATAGCAATGTTATCGCCATAAGCTTTAATTATCGGCTTTAAGTCATCAACCGCAATAAATAAAATGTTGGGGTGTGGTTTCGTTAACTCATCTTTATTAGAAGCCCCTGCTTGTAGAGTCATTAATCCTAACGACGTCAAAAAAAAGCTGCTTTTTTGCAAATGGATTTTCATGGGTAGTTTTTTTAATTCTTAATCTTGATTCAATTTCTTAGGCATGTGTTTAAAGGCCTCCAATTCAGTCTCTTGCCCCTTGTCTCCACACTCTACCATCCATTGCTTTAGAACCTTGTCCATTTCTGTTGCAACTTCTGCATATTGCATATCTTCTGCAAGGTTTATCATACAGTACGGATCGTTTTCAATATTATATAATTCTTCAGCAGGCCTATGTTGATATTTATGTGTAAGTTCTTTGGCCTTACTATTTAATTTCGATAATGCTAACCATTCTTTAAAAATGGCAGCATCAATTGTGGCATTCGTAAAAGTTGATTCGGGAGTAAGATTCAAAATATACCTGAATTTTTTATCAGCTACAGAGCGAATACCATAATAATCACTTCCTCTTATAATCCCTCTGGTTGTTTGTATCGAAAATGTATATTTCTTATGTTCTTTCTCTTTTCTCATAAGTACAGAAACAATACTTTTGCCGTCCATCTTCGAAACTGGTTTTACTCCTGCTATCTCGACAAAAGTCGGGGTGATGTCACCATACTCAACGATAGCATTTGAAATGCTTCCTGGTTTAATTTTGCCAGGCCATCGTGCCAAATATGCAGAATGCACTCCAGCCTCATAACACGTCCATTTTGCAAAGGGTAAACTATTCCCTTGTTCGCTTAAATAAACAACGGCTGTTTTTTCGCGCTGTCTGTATTTATCAATTTTTGCCAATAGTTTTCCAAACTCATTATCCATATAATTTACTTCCGCCAAATACTTGCAGAATTCTGAGCATATTTTCTTCGTATCAACATAAAATGGAGGCAGTGAAACTTTATCCGGATCAAATTGGGTTGCATCTCCTTTATCCCAGGGTGAATGTGGTTGATTCGAAGTTACAAATAAGCAAAACGGAGTGTTGGATTTTGTACACGAAGCAATAAAAGAATCAACTGCTTCAAAATCAATGTCATTAGTTTTTGTCAGAGACACATATTCAAAAGGGAAAACCGACTCTGGAGAAATATGCAATTTCCCTATTAGCGCTATTCGATAACCAGCAGGCCGCAGGTGTTGTACAATACTATTTGTTCCAACATTAGCCATAGTATGATTTGGGTAAGCTCCTGTTTTAACTGGCCACAACCCTGTAAAAAGATTATGACGAGTTGGAGAACTCATTGGAGCAGCCTGATATCCTTTTGTAAAAAGCATACCTTCAGCAGCAAATTTATCAATATTGGGGGTTTTTGAATCCTTACTCCCATAAACTCCTATATCGTAATACGAACAATCATCGGCCAAAAAAAGAACCATATTAGGTTTTATTTCATTTTTTTGAGCCAACAGCGAAATTGCAGAACTTAAAACCGTTGTAAGTACTATAGTTTTATTTTGCATTTGTATTGGTTTTTAATAATTTGTATCTATAACGTTTTTTCTTATAATATTCTTATACTCTCAAAAAAAGTTAATCACCAAAGCATCAATGCCTATCTGTGTTTTTTTGAGTTCGTACTCCTTTGTCTAAAAAGGATATCCTTCTGTTGGATGCGTATCATCATATTTAATTTGAAGCTTTTTCATTTGCTTCATCAAATCTTGTTTCACTTTTGAAAGTGCAGGATTATTAATTTGATTTTTCATTTCGGTAGGATCTTTTTTCAAATCATATAATTCCCACTCGTCAATATCATCATAGAAATGAATCAGTTTATATCGCTCTGTTCGAACTCCGTAGTGTCGCTTTACTGCATGTGGTTTAGGATATTCGTAGTAGTGATAATAAAGCGCATCTCTTACTTTGCCTTTTGTACCGTTCAATATTGGTTTCAAAGATTCACCCTGCATATCCGATGGGATTTTTAAACCACACAAATCAATTAAAGTAGATGCAAAATCAATATTCTGAACAAAAGCTTTTGTTTCGGTGCCTTTTTTTATCATTTTTGGATAAGATAAAATAAAAGGTGTTCGAAATGATTCTTCGTACATCCATCGTTTGTCGAACCAACCATGCTCGCCCAAATAAAATCCTTGGTCCGAAGTATAAACCACAATCGTATTTTCCCACAATCCATTTTTTTTCAAATAATCAATCATTTTCCCTACATTATCATCAACGGATGAAATGCACTTCATATAATCCCGCATATAGCGTTGGTATTTCCAAAGAACCAGCTCTTTCCCTGTTAGTTTTTGTTTTAAAAAATCTTTTTTCAAAGGCAAAAATACTTTGTCGAAAACAGCCCTTTGAGCAGGTGTCATTCTTTTAAGCTCATCCTCTAATGTTTTATCAGCATCGTTATTGATACTCGATTCGATATCTAACATTTTTAAATCCCAATTCAAAGTCATGTCATTTTTAATACTCATTTTCTGCTCTTTTGCTGCTCTACGACTCTCATAATCGTCAAAGAAATTTGACGGAACGGGGAAGGTATGATTTTCATACATATTCATTTTTTCAGGTGCTGGCACCCAATTGCGATGGGGCGCTTTGAAATGCATCATTAGCATAAATGGTTTGGATTTATCCGTTTTTTCTAACCATTGAATTGAATGTTCGAGAGTTAGATCAGTAGCATAAGCACCGGCGTATGTTTTCATCCCCTCGGGTTCAATGAAGTCAGGGCCATAATAGGTGCCTTGCCCATTGTGAACACTGTAATAATCAAACCCGGTAGGTGTGCTGCCCAAATGCCATTTTCCTATGATAGCGGTTTGATATCCTGCGGCTTGCAATAGTTTGGGGAATGTTTGTTGGGAGCCATCAAACTTAGCATCACCTTGATTGTCGTAATATCCATTTTTATGACTAAACTTACCCGTAAGAATGGCTGCACGACTTGGGCCGCTGATAGAATTTGTAACAAAGCAATTCCGAAAGAGCATTCCTTCCTGAGCAATCCGGTCGATGTTGGGAGTACTGCTTAGTCCGCTTCCATAAGCACTAATGGCTTTTGCATCATGGTCATCGGCCATAATGTAAAGAATATTAGGGCGAGATTTTTCTTCAGCGGTTACAGAAACTGGTAGTACCGCTGAAATTAGCGATACGGAGGATAAAATTAAATTGGCTTTTTTCATGATTCTTTAATGTTATTATTAACGAGATCAAAACGGACCTCTTTTATTAATAAGTATAGCTTTATTGCTTGCACCGGGCATTTCTTTTCGTATGTTAAAAGTAGGAAGTTTTTCCAATGTATCGCGTTTATACCAATCCGGAGTGATTTCGGCTGGATAAGAATCACCCGTATCTTTTTGCCATTGACGAAGTACTTTAATCAATTTGTCTGCAACTTTTTTGTTATTTAGTGCTATATTGTTTAACTGATCTTTGTCATTTTCAAATTCATATAGTTCAATAGTCGGGCGAGGAACTTTGAACAAATCATATTGAAATTCATTCAATTTACCTGCTTTGTAACCTTTTATCAATGAACAACCAGCATCGCCATCTACAATATCTGATGCTCCAATAGCATTTAATTGAGGACGTTTATTCTCAATTAACAAATATTTCTCGGTACATACCATGCGTTCCAATGCTTCGAAAGAGTGCCAATTATGTTCAGCAAATACATATTTTCGAAATTTCTTTTGTGGATTACTCAATAATGTCAGGAAGCTTCTCCCCTGAAAGGTAGGTGATGATTTAATTCTTGCAATTTCCGAAAGTGTAGGAGCTATGTCAATCACACTTAACAATCTGTTGCAAACCTGTCCCTTTTGTTTAACTGCTGCCGGATAATGTACAATAAACGGTGTCTTAATACCATCGGTATTGAGCCGTGTCTTACTACGTGGGAAAGGCCGACCATTATCAGCCATAACAATAATAAAGGTATTTTTGTATACACCTTGAGCTTTCAATTCTTTTATTACCTTACCCACATAGTAGTCAAAACGTGTTACTTCGAAATAATAGTTAGCAAAATCCTGTCGTGTAGGCTTGTCATCAATGAAAAAGCGCGTTATTTCTACTTTATCAGGATTATAGCGTTCTAATGATTGATCTGAATCCCATGGACGATGGGCATCGTGAGATGCAAACCACATAAAAAATGGTTTGTTTTTAGGACGTTCTTGTAAAAACGAAATCCATTTTTCTGAACCACTTTCACCTCCTCCATCATTCACGCCTCCTCCGGTTCTGTCAAATCCCCTCGATGCAGGTCCATCAGGTTTTAATGGTGAAGCGCCAAAATGCCATTTTCCAGCCTGAGCGCAATAATATCCAGTATTTTTGAGTAATTCAGCAATTGATATTTGTTCGTCGCCCATGGGTGAATGCAATTCACAAGCACCTGTATTGTGTGGATAACGACCCGTAATTATGCTTGAACGGCTTGGACTACTCGAACTAGTAGTGAGAAAAGTATTTGTAAACCGAATACCATCTTTTGCCAACGCATCAATGTTCGGAGTTTTGATAATCGGGTGTCCGTAACAACCAAAATCGTTCAATGAAACATCATCGGCAATAAGAATGAGAATGTTTGGTTTTGAATTTTCAGCAACAGATAAGAAAGGAATTGAAAGGCAACTGACTGTAATTCCTGATAGTAGTTTTTTGTAATTCATATTTTTATTTGCTATGATAAAGTTTATTCGGTTAACAATCTCAAGTATCATATCCTGACACAATCTGAGACTATTAATCGTTGATATATTTCTATTAAAATAACTATTCTGACAGTATCGCTTCTACAATATCACTATCTTTATATCCAATTCTATTAGCTATCACATAAAAGTATTTTTCATTTTTTACTTTTATAGGTTTATTGTAGAGTTGCCACCCACTATCCAGATTTGGTTCTAATTTTTTATCCGAAAGAATATAACCAATGGATGAACCTCGGGTTGTAATCGTAAGTTTAATCCTGTTTTTACCTACCATAATGATAGGTTTACTGGTTTTAGGTTGAGTTCCATCGGGCCACATTGCAGCAATCATTTTGGCTTCTGGACATTCAGCCATGTCGCCTACTTCAGTTATCCATTTGTCTAAGGCATTTCGCATTTCCTTTATTTTTGATGCATATTGTGGTTTTCCAGCCAAATTATTAATATTAAACGGGTCAATTATACAATCATAGAACTCTTCATTTACTTTAGTTGGTTTAAACCAAAGCGCTGCTGACCCTGATAATTGTCCGTTATCATTGAGTTTCAGTAGTTGATTCATCATGTCCATTTGTTTTCGATAAGTAACATCTTTGTAAGCTGGCTTTTCGGGGTAATAATTTTTCACAAATAAATATCGATTGTCTCTTACAATCCTTATTCTATCCGAAAATTCATCGAAACGGTCACCTGATCCATAAATATATTTGCGCATATTTGCTTTGTATTTTCCAAGAAAAGCCTGCCCTTGTAAATATTTTGGTGGTTCTATGCCAGCAAGCGACAATGTAGTAGGAGCCAAATCAACAAATGAGATTAAATCGTCGACACGACCCGCATTAGCCCCTTTAGGGAAACGTATAATAAATGGCAAGTGCAACCCGGAATCATAGGCTTCTCTTTTACCTCGTGGAAGCGGTCCTCCGTTATCACTACAAAAAACAATGATGGTTTTATCATACAGTCCGGCATCTTTCAATTTTTGAATAGCTTTCCCGATCTGTGTGTCAAGTATTTCAATGTTCGAATATACACGAGCTACATCTTTTCGTACTATCGAATCATCAGGAAAATAGGTTGGTAATCGTATTATGTCAGAAGAAACTGTTTGTGGCATATTCTTATTCGACCAAACTTTGGATTCATGTGTGATCATAAAATTAAGAACAGAAAAAAACGGTTTTTCAATTGGACAATTTTCCCATGATGCAGTATTTGAATTGGCATCCCATGCTGTTACTGGTGCTGCAAACTGATAATCTGTTTTATCATTGTTGGTACAGTAATACCCGGCTGCACGAAGGTATTCTGTGAAGCATTTTACATATTCAGGAACAACCACAGCATATTCCTTGATTGGATTACCGGCCACATCGTTACCTACACTTTTTGTAGAGTACGTCCTTTGACCCCAACCATTTATGTCATGTGCTGTTCGCATATTCATTGTTCCAATAGATGTTGGATACATTCCTGTTATAATGGTTGAACGACTTGGAGCACTTACACCAACTGTGGTATAACAATTAGTAAAAACCATACTTTCTTTGGCCAATTTGTCTAAATTTGGAGTATGAGCTGTTGAGTCGCCATAAAAAGACAACATTGGGCTGATATCTTCACAAACTAACCAAAGAATATTTGGCCTTTTTGTTTCTTCTGATGACTTTACTGCTGCAGAAATAGACTGATAGCCTGTTAGAAAAGAAAAAAAATATACAGAAATTACACTTTTACTATATAACATGTTGATATAGTTAATGATTCTACGATGCTAATCTACTACTATTGTATTGATTGAATATGCAGGTAATTGTATTTGATATTTCTTTTTCTCAAGCAGCAATTCGACAACCTTAGCTTCAGATTCCATATTTCCTGCTATTACCACAATTGAGTTATCTGGATTTCGGAAAGCCAATAAATCAGTATATGAACCTGTTGAAGGAATAAATTCTGCTTGTTGTTCTACAAAATGAGAAATATGTTTCATGACATAATATTCCAGCGTAAATTCAAATTGTTTAGTTTTAGGGTTTACAACTATAAGTGAGTTTTGAGCCCAACCCCAACGACTAATTCCCCCTTCTAACAATGAGAAATTCCAATACAAATATCCAGAGACCCCAGCCTTAAAATAGTGTTTCATTAACTCCCATGAATATGCAGCACCCTTCCATGTGTTTTGTCCATCACCGCATTCCTGCTCCGATTGAAGTAAATGCAAATGCGGATATGCACTGTGAGTTTGTGCAACAGCATGTTTTCCTGCCCATTGAAAACCGACACCTTTAATTTCTTTAAGGTTGTTTTTTGTTTTAAGAATTGTATCCAACATTGCAAAACTTGGTCGTTCCATTGTTCCAATATACACATCTACATTTTCCTTTTTCATTGTCGGAATTAAATAATCAGCAATAAACTTACCCAATTCTTGGGGTCTCCAGCAACACGATGGAAAAATTTGACAAGAATTAAATTCATTTTGAGGCATAACTACTCCTATTTTGATGCCAGCTTTAGCATATTCCTTTATAAATTTACGAAAATACAAACTGTATGCTTTCATGTATTTATCGCTCGTAATAAACATGTTTGTACCCTCAGCCCCTTTTTGGGAGACATCCATTCCATTTCTATATGGGTTAGAATCGGAATTATCAGTTGGTGCGCAAGCATAATGTTTATTGGTTTTCATCCACGAGGGTGGAGACCAAGGCGATGCCCACAATTTCAATGTAGGATTAAACATTAAAGCTTTCTTTATAAAAGGAATCAATGTTTGTTTGTCGTTTTCGGTGGAGAAATGCTTCATGCCAAAATCTCCATCTATTTCAGAATAAGAATACCAATCACGTGAAAAATCATTTGCACCTATTGGTATACGGCACAAATTAAAGTTTGCTCCAGAAGTTGTAAATAGTTCCTTGAAAACAAACTCAATATTAGGAGATGAAAGTTGTTGCAATGAAGTCCAACCCAATTCATTAAAACACGCACCAAAGCCTGCTATTTTTTGTGCCGGCGATTCGAGGCATAATTTTGCTCCATTGCTTGTGGTAAGATTTCTTTTGTTATCACCCTCTTTAACAAGGTCAATAAGTTTCCATTTTGACTGCTCGCTTGTAGAAATCATCTTAACACCAGCATGCAATTGAACAATAAAACATATACAGGACAAAAAGAATACTATTCTACTTTTTTTCATTTTTCCTTAAATTTGACTCTTCTAATTTTAATACTAGATTTTTTTAATTATTTTTGATCAATGAACATCAATTGTGATTAGAATATAAACTGATTTTATCTTCGCATTTTTGTCGCAACTTTTGAAGTACAGTTTTATATTTAGGCAATGTCGCTAAATTTACTTCTTCATTAATATCTTTACTTAAATCATAAAGATACTCATTTACAGAGACATTCCGATAGCGAAAATATTTCCAACGTTTAGTTCTGAGTCCTTCGCTCGAAGGTATGGATTTATTATTCCACAAATGTTCACAGAGCAAATCATCTCTTTTTTGATATTTTCCCTTCTTATTCCAGATTGCGTCAAGATTTTTACCTTGGTACAACTTTGGTATGTTACAACCAGCCAATGATAGAATAGTAGCAGGTATATCAACATTGGCAACAAGATCCATTACATCAAGATGCCTTGTGTACCGTGGATCATATACAATTAGCGGGATACGAATAGACAAATCATACATCAACCATTTATCTGCTAATTGACGTTCTCCTAAGAAATAACCATTATCAGACGCAAAAATTATAATCGTATTTTTATCAAAACCTTTTTCAGCAAGCAATTCACGAATTCTAAAGACCTCTCTATCCACATCGGTTATCATTCGATAGTATCCTTTAACCATTTGCTGATATTTCTCAGGGGTATCAAAACGCCATGCCCAGCGAGTGTGATTAAAACCATTTTTTACAGCATCTGGTAATTCTTCAAAATAATTATTAGTGGATAAAGCGGGAGCAGGGATGTGCGTTTCTTTATATAAATTGTCAGAGTCAGCATCCCAAAAGTATTGGTTTTTTGATAAATCATGAGCATGAGGGGCACTAAAATGGATTGAAAGATAAAAAGGTTTATTCGATGGTGCCTTGCTGATAAATTGCATGGCCTTGTAGCTGGTATAATGTGTTAAATGTACAGTGTCAGTACCAATAGTTTTATAAAAGTAAGCACGATTGTCTGAATATGTTGAATTTCTGTCGAAAAACTCGGCCTCATCGAATAAGTTTTTGGAATCGACATAATCCACCCCAAGTTTGCCAAAAAAACCAGTATAATAATTAGCTTCTTTAAGTATTATAGGGTAAGATGTATTCATAAATTGAGGCTTAATTTCACCTTGTTCAAAAGTGTAACCGTGCGTACGCTCATGTAGACCAGTTAGAATTGAAGCTCTACTTGCTGCTGAAATAGGTGTTGTGGCAAATGCATTTCTAAAAAACACACCTTGCCTTGCCAAACTATCAAGTGCGGGTGTCAATATTTGTTTGTTTCCTGCATAGCCGATTGCATCGTATCGTTGGTCGTCTGTAAGAATAAAAATAATATTAGGCGTGCTTTGAGCAATAGTTAAATTGCAACAAACCATTAGCAATGATGACAGTGTAACTAAAGAATTTTTTTCCATTCAATTTTCAAAAATAATATTCAAAAATGAGTTAAATTCCGAAATTGTTAATAACCATAATACTCAGTTTCCATAGGGTTAATCGTTTGAGGAATCCAAACACGAAAGCGCGACGACTCATCCCATGTATTCCCTGCTGAAGACATATCACAAAAATGAATTTTACGTGGTATTTTATATTCCCGCTCCATGTCTGATCCCAAAACAGCATCGACAGTAAGCGTGATCCACATATTTGTTTGCTTGCTTTTTTGAGCTTTAGCATTTAAAATACCGTTTTTGTTTGAAATAACAGCACACTCATCAACTACACCATCAGCAAATCTCGAATCGCGTGCAAAAACAATAGGACCCCGAACTATTGCTTGGTAACGATTCTCCTGAATTAGTCGAGGCAACATATCAAATTTGATAGAGATTTTATCATTTTCAGTCCAACTTCTATTCAGTTTAAAGTATTCACCACTTAAAACCCCCTTAACAACTTCACCATTTACTTTGATTTCAGTATTTTTGCTCCATCCAGGAATACGGAAGCAAAGCGCTAATTGTGTAGGAGTGCTAACACTTAATGTAAATTCACTCGTATCGTCAATTGGATAATCGGTTTGTTGAGTCAACTTTATAGCTGGTTTACCCCTAAGGCCAATTGTGGTTTGTCCGTTAGTATATAGATTTACATATACACTATTTTTATCAGAAGTTACAGCATACTCTGGCAAAAGCATAAACCCGCGTGGACCATTGGCAATACAACAATTTATTTTTAACCCACATTGGTCTTCACCCTCGTGTTTAATGCCACTCAGAGCACTATATTTAGCTATCACTTTACCATCGTTACGCAACGAAGCAAAAAGGGCATTGTATAAAGTCGTTTCAATTTGATCGGCATATTTCACATCGTTTGTCAAGCGTAGTAGTTTGTAACATAACTTCATCCAGGTTGTTGTAACACATGTTTCCATGGTATGAAAAGCAGGATGTGTTTGCTTTTCTTTTCCTTGAAACCAACACTCGAAGGACGAACCGGAACCTGCAATATTTATTTCGTTGTCAATAATATTTGAAACAGTCATCTCAACAGACTTAAGGTATTCGGGTTGTGGTTCAATCTGGTACAATTCAAGTAGCCCATCATAACACGACATCATTTCATACGCTTTTTGACCGTTATCCCAGCTCCACCAGGCAGAGGGATGAGGAAAACGCTCATAAACATTTACATCACTCAATGCCTTACTGATTAGTTTAGGTCCCTGAGGCAATTCCCATTGGGCTACTATTTGTTTTGCAAATTGCAGATAGTTTGCATTATTAGTAAATTTATAAAGTTGAATAATTGGTTCAAGAATTGAAGAACTTGGCATTCCACGGAACCTACTCGTTAAAAAAATATTGGTTCTAGAAATATTTAGTTCCTGAATTAAATGGTCAGCTAATTTAGAACAAGCTACGAGTGTTTTTTTATCATTTGAAAGAGAATAATAATTTAGCAGACCAAGTAAACAATATTTTCGACCCCAAACATCCCAATTCGTCAAATGTGCAGTATCAGCATAATTTCCAATATAGCCATTGGAAAGTTGTGCACTTATAAGTTTATGTGCAGCATACTTTATTTTTTCATACAATTGAGGGTCTTTAGTGTAATTGTATGCACTGCAAGCACCCAACATCCATTTTCCAATAAACTCACTCTGCCATAAGCGTGTTTCGTTTTTGTAAAAAAAAGGTTCAATTAGCGCATCGATATCTTTACTTTTAATTTGTTCATCTATTACTAAATGTATTTTTGCATCAATACTTCCTGAGAAATGAGTTGTCGCAATCACTTCTGTTATTGCTTCAACATGCTTTTTTGACGTTTCAGCCCCAACTTGGGTAGTAAAACCACTAAAGAGAAATATTAATGATAGTATATATGAAATATTCTTAATATCACAATCTATTGTTTTGTGTGTATTTTTTTTTATTACCATTTTGAATTTATTCTATTTACACTCAAACATCCGTAACACATACTGATTCTCTTTGGTGAAGCCTCGGGTATGTACATTTACCATCTTCACACAATACTATTAATAGAGCTATTTTACTGCTTTTATACTTACTTCAAAGTAAATAAATGGAAGGCGGACTTAAGAATCCGCCTTCTCAATAACTTTTATTTTTTCAATTCCACTTTTACGTCATCGTACCACACCGTTTGGTCTGGAGTTGCAGCTTTAGTTGGATCTAATCGAACGCACAGCGCAACTATTTTGGCACCACCCTCAGGAATAGTATATTCTGCTTCCATTAATTTCCAGTCAAAAGAGCCACCTTCATTAAAAATTATCGGAAAAACAGGTTTCCCAATATTTTCATTCGAAGCATTTTTAAGCGTAAACGAAATTCCAATACGAGTTCCTTTGCCTAAGCTATTTGCTTTAGCATAAAAGCTGATGTTGTAAGTTTTCCCAGCTTCTACTTGAATCTCTGAATTCCTCCATCCTCTCCAACCAACACTATCGCCAACAATCTTTACTGCACGAGGTGCGGAGCGAAAAATAGATTCATCAAGTGTACAAGTAACTTTTGAACTGGGTCCACTTGGAGACCAATTAGCCAACTTACTACCATTCATTTCTGAGAAATCTCCGTTAGTAACCAAATTTTGGGATTTTAAAGAAGCTGAAAATAAAAGAAATGCTACGATAAAAAAATTTAAGATTTTCATTTTGTTTTGTTTTTTAAATTAATACTATTTATAAATCATTCTCTTTATTGACGTTGAGTTCTCTGACATTAAGTGGCAACAATAGATACCTTTCGAAAGGCTATTAGCATTGAAATCAATTGAATATTCACCTGCA
>Ga0247840_10004650_pt1 | contig 21474 bp, 24 predicted proteins | sample LaCruzMarch2015__FD_192404 | JGI IMG/M metagenome (GOLD analysis project Ga0247840, IMG submission 192404) | Freshwater microbial communities from meromictic Lake La Cruz, Castile-La Mancha, Spain - LaCruzMarch2015_17m | ecosystem: Environmental > Aquatic > Freshwater > Lake | place: Spain... | reverse complement strand
TAAAGATGAAGGTTGGCAACAAGTGGATAAGGGAGAAAGATCAGAAACAGTAGAAAACTCACTCCAATCGCTACAAAATTCAATTTTTCATATCGAAGATGAAGCTCCAAAATTGGCTGATATCAGTTTCACTATTTGTTCTGACATAATTAACCATCGCAACAATCGTCTTCACTACAGTTCCATCCATCTTCCTTACTTTTTAAAAATAACTATCAATTTTTCCGCCGTCTTAATAATCTTTCTAGCCATGTTTATCTATGTTCCCAACATTTACCTAGACTATGTCTACAAAATCAGCATCGCCCTTCTATCCTACCTGCTTTACACCGTAATAAATGACCTTGATCACCCATACCGACCAGGTAATTGGCATTTAACCAATGATAATTACAAACAATTACTCGAATCTTTAAAGTAAAACTTAAATTTCTCCAATAGAGATGTCGATCACTTTAACAAACTGATCATTAACCAAGACTCTATCTGATTTTTTCTTTCCCATCAAAGCTATTCCAATAGGACTCTCCATAGAAATCCATTCTGCTTTTAATCTAGCGTCATTCTTTCCCACTAAAGTTATTATCATTTCTCTGCCGTCTTGTTCAAAAATAATCTTAACTCTGTGGCCAAATTCTATAAAATCAATATGACTAGGAGCTTCTTTTAAAACCGCCTGATCCAAATCATTTTGAGCTTCACAAATCTGACTACTCAAAACCTGGGCTCTTTCACCCATAAACAAATAAGCCGAATTTTCTTTCAAGTCCCCTTCTTCTGCCGCTTTTGATCTCTCTTCATAAGTACGTTCCAATTCCAGCCTAAGATCTTTAAGATCTTGTTCTAATTTTTCTTTACCTAATTTTGTAATCATATAAGTTATTATCTTAACAAATTCTAGACCAAAAAAAAGGCGCCATATATTTTGCAAAAAGCAATTTATAGGCGCCAACCTTTTTGTTTGTATTGGTTCAGTCGTTTTTAAATGTATTCATCTTGTTGTCAAATAAAGACGCAACATCCTGATTTTTTAGATCCTTAACAAATTGTTCTAAAACAATAAGAGCTTCTTTATTTTTTGCACTTTCAATTAATGATTTAAGAAATCTTTCTTTCTTTTCTTTAAAAAGAACATTCAATTCTTTATCATTAACAGCAGCGACCAAATCAGCCAAATCATTAAGCATATAAAAACCGCCAGCTAAGTCAATTTCTTCCCTAACAAGATCTCTTTCTTTTTTAAAAGCCACAACAATTTCCCCCTGATCAAACTCAGAATAAGCCTTTTGACAAAGCAAAGACTTTAGTTCTTCCAAGCTGGATGCATTTTTAATAGCTTCCAACAACTCTTCCTTAGACATTAGTACTTTCATTAAATTTTCCCCCAATACTTTTATTCCATTCTCCTAAGAACGGTGATCTGGTAACTACAAAATAATTCTCAAATCACCATTCTTAAAAAAACAAAAAGGTTTTAAAGTGCTTATTTCAACAATGAATAGCTTTTATTCAATTGAAATAAATGAGATGGATTTTACCAATATAAATGAATTAAGTCAAAAAAATAAATTATTGTTATCATCTATTAATGAAATTCATTAAAGAAAACTTTAAATTATTAATAATTTGTTTTGGAATAATAATTTTTAGTCTTATTTTTAGCTTGATATTGCGAGCTTTCAAAGATAAGGAACAAGCAATATCCAAACAGGAAAAAATTGAATCAACTGCCATGGCTTTTTCTAAAAATGGCACCTTATCTAAAAACATCCCTGGACTAAAACCAGAGACTTGGTATTTAAATTATTCTGCCAGTGGTCTATCCACTGTCAACTTTGAAATCAATTTTAATTATAAAAGCCTTTGCAAAACAAAAAACAAAACAAAGAAGTGTGATCAAAAAAAATTAGTGATCGGCCAAAAAGTAAAGCTTGATGGTAAACAAATAATTGATGGTTCAATTATCGTTACCAACCTAGAATACTAAGCTATTTAATGTTAAGCTAAATATAGATAAGTGTAAATGTAAGTCTAATTATTAATTATTTTTAACAAAAAATATGAATATAAAGATAGATGATAATCACTTAGAAATTTCCCCAGAAGTAAAAGCCGTCATCATAGAAAAATTGTCCTCAAAAATAGACCAACTCCTCCCCGACCTAAATAACGAAATCAAAACCGCCTTTCTCCATATTCAAAAAGATAAAAAGAATAAAAATTATATCGCTAAATTTGATATGGCTCTTCCAGGTCAAAAGAACACTTTTTACGCAGAAACTTGTCATCACGAATTAATTTCTGCAATCACCGACCTCCGCGAAGCCATTGAAAAACAAATAAAGAAGTATAAACACGCCAATTAATCATTAATATTTTCTGTGCTATATTAGATCAAATGGGAGAATTTTCTGAAAATAAACCAAAAGAAATAGACATAAGTTTTGTAGAACCAAACTTAGAAACTAAAACCAATCCCAATCAAGAAAGTTTAGATACAGAAACAGCTCCAAAAGACACAATAATTGCAGAAGATGATAATAGTCAAGAAATTCAAGCAATTAAAGAAGAAATTACTGATATCAACCTAGAAAGTACTAGAAACGTTGAATCAATAAAGCCTATAAAACCAAAAATAAATATTGAAGACAGACAAGAGAGAATAGATAAATTCCAAAAACAATATTTACCAAAATATTTGCAAGAAAAGAAAGGTCCCCTTCTTAATTTTGCCATAAGTATGGTGGAAAATTCTGTAAAATTTGATAGTCTTGGCGTAGAAAACATCCCTGAAAAAGGACCTTTTCTTGTAATTTGTAATCATTTTGGTGGAGGAGAATCCGAAGCACTTTTAAAAACTTTTAAAAACCAAGATATCCATTTAACCGTTGGTAAAAACAGATGGTGGGATGCCTCCCCTGTTCACCAATGGCTTTTCAAAAAACTAGGTTGCATCCCTGTTAATGAAAGCCTTATCAACTTATCGAATGAAGAAAAAGAAGCTGCTTTAAAACGACAGCCAGATAAATATACCCAAAAAGTATTCCGTAAAATAATAGACAGAGAAAATAAAGGTGAAGTGACAGTAGATGCCGATCTTGCCCACCAAACAGTTGCCGTTCTCTCTCGTGGTGATGCTATTGGAATTTATCCTGAAGGACTTTGGTTACATCCTGAAGGTACCCATAACAAAGCCGAATTAGGGCAAGGTTACAGAGGAGTAGAAATAATAGTTAAGCAATATAAAAGATTAATCGGAGAAGAATTACCAGTTATTCCAACCGCATTTATAGAAGACCGTCTTACTGGTAAAAAACAGCTAAAAATTGGAACCCCTCTATTTTTAAAAGACAATAATACAAATCTCAACAACACTGATTGGTGTATGGCCCACATATCCGATATGCTTCCTGAAGAACAAAGAGGATATTATAAAAATGTCCCCAAAAATAGTATTTTAAAGGAAGCCATATAATTCCGTCTTAAATTAAAGACTTTATACTTGATAAACTTTATAAACTTGATAAACTACCAACATGGCTAAATCTAAAAAAACACCTAGAATTCTTATCGCTCTGCTTTGCACAGTCTGTGGTGCTCAGAATTATTTGACTCAAAAAAATAAAACTAACACCCCTGACAAGCTAAAATTCCACAAATATTGCAAGTGGTGTAAGACTAGAAACGAACACAAAGAATCTGCTAAACTTAAATAAGCTATGCAAACACAATCTAAAGACAGAAAAGGCTCTAACTCATCAGCGGTCGTAAAAGGAAACATTGTTACTCCTCCACGACCTCAATTTGGTGGTCCAGTTTCAAACAACAAAGGATTTAGGCCTAATTCTCGTTTTCAATCCATCAATCGCGGTCGAAGATAATTTCCTTTTCCACTTCTTCCCAATTTTCACAGGCAATAATCTTGATATCTGTCCTATTTATTTCTGTATTATTATACAAATAGACTGTCCCTTGGTAATCTTTTGACAAAAAATCTGCCAAACCTGGATTATCATCAACAATTCCCATCACTTGAGGATACAAATAATCCAAAACACCAGCTTTCCATTTATTACCATCCGACCTATCAATATCCATTGGTTTGGCAATTAATTCCGCCTCTGGAAATCCATGTTTATCTAGCCAAAATTTAGTTCCCTCAAGAATAATTTCTGGCCTTACTGTAATATATGCCACAATTGGAATAACTTTATTTATTCTATTAACCACCTCTTTTGCATTTTCCATCAAAGGAATATCTTTTTGCATTTCATTAGAATTTATAAAATCAAAAAGTATTTTTTTAGATAAATCATTCTGCCAATACGGAATTTTATCTGTGTGCTTATATTTTCTAGCAATTTCAAAAGCCGTCAAGTTTTCTGGATTACCAACTCCTTCAATTAGTTTTTCCGCCATCAAACCAATTGTAAAAGACAAAGTTTCATCTATATCCAAAGCCAAGCCTCTAATTTTTTGGCTGATTAATTTATTTTTTAAATCAACAACACTTTTAATCACTTATTTATTATATTCTTGAACTTCATCAAATTTATATTGAATCTCAATTCCTACAGTTTTAAACATCTCCTCAGATTCAACCGCTGTTTGATATTTTCTCTCACAAACTACTCTTTTAATTCCGCAATTAATCAAAAGCATTGCACAAGTTCTACATGGTGTCATTCTACAATAGACAGTTGCCCCTTCAATTGAGATTCCTTGCTTAGCCGCTTGGCAGATTGCATTTTGTTCAGCATGAACCGTTCTGACACAATGTTGTGTCACAGTATCGTCTTCATGAATAGTTTTTTTAAATTGATGACCAACTTCATCACAATGAGGTAAACCCATTGGTGAACCAACATAACCAGTCACTAAAATCTGTTTATTTTTAGCAATCACACAACCGCTTCTTCCCCTATCACAAGTTGCTCTCTTAGAAATGGCATCAGCCACTTCCATAAAATATTCATCCCAACTAGGTCTTATATATTTTTGTTCATTATTATCTGATTTGCTCATAGATCTCCTTAATTTGTTCTTCTAAAAATTTAATATCTTTTGTATTTATTATTGTAAAATCAGCCATTGCAATTGTTCCACCCTTATTCAAATTCTCTATCTCAGAATAATCTCTAGTCTTTGCCTCTTCTGCCGTTAATGGTCTATTTCGAACATCAACATCCCCATCAGTATTCCTTTCAGTTAGCCTTTGATATCTCAATTTTGGCGGAGCATAAACAGAAATCACCGCCAAAGCATCACCAAAATGATTCTTCAAAATTTTATATTCCTCAAAAGAATAAAGACCATCAGCAATCACATTTCCCATCTGAATTAATTCATCAAACTTTGGCAAATTTAAAATAGCATAAGCTGCCATTCCGTGTGTTTTTCTCAATTCCTCTCTTACCATTCTTTCATTAGCCTCGCTCACTTCCAATCCTCTTTTTTTAACTTCATCAATTGTTAATTGACCAAATCGCACATATTGAAAGTCATTTTTAACAAAAAAATCAGACACGACACTTTTACCGGCACCGCACAATCCAGTTATACATATAATTTTATTCATCTGAACCAATTTATCATTTAATCACCTTCAAAACAATCAATAAATCATAATAATCTTATTGTTTTCATCAACCTCGCTCACCTGTCTAAATCCAAATTTACCATACAAAGATTTAGCTGCCAAATTATCATCAGAAACTTCAAGCCAAACTCCATCCATTTTTAAGCAATCCTTCATAAAATCCAAAGACAGTCCTTTTCCTCTCGCCTCTCCATAAATTCTGATTGCAAAACTACTTTGATATTTTTCTGAATCCACCTTTTCTAGATAATTCCTTTCCGGAAGTTTTTTTATTCCCAACCAAATAATTCCCAGCAGATCGTCATTCTCATTAGTTAAAGTAAAAATTTCCCTACCTTTCTCTTTCCATTTAGCAAAAGCTTCCCTGTCTTTAAACCTTTCTCTATCCGAAGTAAACTTAGCCACAGCGTCATCAGTTAAAGAATAATCAATTAACTGATCTATTTGTTTCGACGACAGTCCTTTTTTAAATTCTATAATCACAATTAATTATAATCATTTAATCTAAGCAGGCCCATGAGGATTCGAACCTCAAATAAAGGTTTTGGAGACCTTGGTGATAACCATTTCACTATGGGCCTAAGTTTTTAAAGTGGATTTATCCACCGAAGCGTTTGCGAAGGTGGACCCAAGGGGACTCGAACCCCTGACCTTCCCCATGCCATGGGGACGCGCTACCAACTACGCTATGGGCCCTTCTCTAAAGTTACCTATTCTATCAAAAACTAAATTTCAAAGCCACTGTTTCTAACATTTTCTTTTATGTTAACATTAGTTTAATTATGACAAACATAACTAAAGCCGTCATCGCCGCCGCTGGTCGTGGCACTCGTTTTTTACCAGTCGTTAAATCATACCCAAAAGAGTTAGTTCCAATTTTATCCAAACCAAATATTCAATATCTGGTTGAAGAAGCTATTGGAGCTGGAATCACCGACATTGCCATTGTCACCCGTGTTGGTGAAGATGCAATTCAAAAATATTTCACCCCAGATCAAGATTTAGAAAAATATTTAATCGAAAATAATAAATTAGCTTATCTTGATAGTTTAAAAGACATTTGGAGTAAAGCTAAATTAACCTTTATCCAACAACCATTAAGTTTGCCATATGGAAATGGTTCACCTATCATTGCCGCTAAAGAATTCATCGGAGCTGATTCATTCGTTTATATGTTTGGAGATGATTTAACCGTCGAAAACACTTCCGGTTCTTTCCTCTCTCAGATGATTTCCACTTTTGATCAATATCATCCATCTGCAGTTATTGCCGTTAAAGATGTTGGTCCAAAAGAAATTTCTCGATATGGTTCTGCTCAATATATTGAAGATCCAAACTACCCTCACCGAATCTCTGCCATGTTAGAAAAACTTCCAGCCGACCAAGCCCCATCAACTTTCGGTCAAGGTGGACGTTTCATTCTTTCCAACAAAGTCGTCGACATTTTATCAACTCAAGAAACCGGATTAGGTAATGAACTCTGGTTAGCCGATGCCGTCAATAATCTAGCCAAAAATGATATTGTCGTCACTCAAGCTTTCGAAGGTGATTCAGACTGGATGACCACTGGCGATCCTCTTCGATGGTTAGAAGCCAACATTGCAGTTGCTCTAAAAACCCCTGACATTAAAGACGATTTACTCGCATTTATTAAAAATTTAATATGAAAATCTCCCTTTCCTCAAGGGGAGATGTCCGAAGGACAGAGGGGTTTTTAATATGAAAGCCGTCATCGCCGCCGCTGGTCGTGGCACTCGTTTTTTACCAGTCGTTAAATCATACCCAAAAGAGTTAGTTCCAATTTTATCCAAACCAAATATTCAATATCTGGTTGAAGAAGCTATTGGAGCTGGAATCACCGACATTGCCATTGTCACCCGTGTTGGTGAAGATGCAATTCAAAAATATTTCACCCCAGATCAAGATTTAGAAAAATATTTAATCGAAAATAATAAATTAGCTTATCTTGATAGTTTAAAAGACATTTGGAGTAAAGCTAAATTAACCTTTATCCAACAACCATTAAGTTTGCCATATGGCACCGGTTCACCTGCTCTAGCCGCCAAAGAATTTATTGGTGACCAACCTTTCATCTATATGTATGGTGATGACATGGTTGTCGAACCAAAAACCGGAAATTTCCTTTCCGAAATGATTACCACTTTTGAAAAATATCACCCCGATGCTGTTATTGCCACCCAAGAAGTTCCTTGGTCAGAAATCAGCCGTTATGGCTGTATTAAATATATAGATAATCCTAAAGTTCCACATCAAATTGACACCTTACTAGAAAAAATGAGCCCCGAAACTGCTCCTTCCAACAATGCCCTACTAGGCAGATTCATTGTTTCCAATAAAATTCTTGAACACACCGCCACCCAAGGACTTTCCCGCGATAAAGAATTATGGTGGACAGATTCAATCAATTTTTATGCTCAAAACTCAGTTGTCGTTAATCAAACCATTAAAGACGGCCAATGGATGACCACTGGTGATCCTCTCCGATGGCTCAAAGTCAACATCGCCATGGCTCTAAAATCTGATGAAATGAATTCCGATTTTAAAAGCTTTTTGAAATCCAAAATATAACAGTAGCTTATAACCCTATAATAACTTGATAATTATCAATTAAAAACTAGCTTTGGGTAGCCACGTCTCTTGATATTTTTTTTAGTCTACAACTTGACAATAGCCCATAAGAGAGTTATATTACGGCACTTATTCAATAAAGCATTGAAAAAAGTATTGTTCTTTAAAAATCTACAAAACTTAAATTCTTTTCCAAAAATTACCAGAGATAAATTCTCTGTTTATATATAACCAAAAAAAACAAAATCCATACTTGAAAGGATGGTAAAAAATGAAAAAGATTAAAGCTCTTACACTACTTTTAGTAGGGATTTTCATTATATCTCTACTAGGCACATTCCCTGCTTATGCTCAAATAATTGAGCAAGGCACCGACAATGGCACGTATTATCAAACGACTGTAACCACAGAAGAATGGAGACTCGAATATGAGGCTGCGTTTACTCCTGGTTATGGACATCGACAATACGAAGTTTTGTACCAAAACGGACTTCGAACAACCACTACTAGATACACTGGCGGATATATAATCTTAGCTGGCGAATCAGTAAATTCTACAGTTGTTCAAAACCCTGTCCAAACTACAACAGTAACCACAATTGAATGGAGAGTAAGTTACGATTCCTACTTTACCCCAAACAAGGGCCACAAAATGTTTCTTGTTAAATGGGTAAACGGCGTTCAGACGAGTGAAATCAACTATACTGATAACTACATTGTTCTCAGTAATGAAACACTCCCTAACGGTAACACCTCAAATTGGGACCCATATGGACCTTATAATCCATACAGTCCTAATTCAAACTGTTCGAACAATAATACTAACCAAAATTGGGATAATGCTGATGTTTACCTAAATATCAACAACACCCCAAAAACAACTGGTCTAAGTGGCTGTGATGCTTATTATCTGAATACAGGTAATAGAAAAGTCAAAATTCACGTCACTGTCCCCTATGGTTGGTCACTTATCGTTGGTGGAACTCAAGTAGAATCAAAATCCGGCGGAGTTTACGACTATTGGCCTAATCAAGGTGAATACACTAAAACCGTCAAAAACGGCTTCGCTATAATTGTACCCAAAGCTTCACTTTACAGTGAATTCAAAGCCAGAGTGCAGTTAGCACGAGACAGTGGTTGGGACAATCGTTATGTTACATGGCCAAGCCAGTATTAATTTAAGTTTTGCAGATCCAAATCTGGGCCCTGAGTTATTTTTTTGAATCATTTGATTCATTAATTTAACTTCAGGGCCCTTTTTCTTTGTCAAAAATATTAAAGACCATATATTTTTCAAAAAAAAGATATTTTTAGTCATGTTTATACTTAAATAAAACAACTTGACATTATCCTATAACAATGTTATATTACGGCACTTATCAATAAAGCATTGATAAAGTAAATGTTCTTTAAAAATCAGTATCCAGAAACTTCCTAAAAAGAATGTTTTTTAGATACCTTTTCATGGGCAACTTCCTGTCTATCATTTCTGTCCAATTGATAAACAGAAAGTTGACCCATGAGCGGGATTAACAAAATCATTCAAAAACAAAAAAAATTTAGGAGGAAACAAAAATGAGTACAAAAAAAAAGGTAGTAATCGGTTCATCCGTAGGATTAGCACTTTTGCTAATCGCATTATTGATCTGGCATCCATGGCACAGCAACACTCTTCTCGGCAGCAAAGACGACCCAACAGCAACTCCAAACCCAAACGGTAAGGAAACCATTGTAATCGACAAAAATGTCGTAATCAAAGGTGATGTTGAGGTAGAAGGTAATGCTAAAGTTGATGGTCAACTGACAGCTGCAGTAATCGTTTCCGAAACTGATATTCTCGCTAAGAGAAACATCGTAGCGGAAGAAACGATACAAGGCAAGGTCGTACAGGCAACTGAGAAAATAATCGCGCCTGAAGTCCATACCAACAAAGTTGTCACTCAAAAAACAGAGACAACTAAGAATCAAGTCGTTGTTCAACCAAAGCCAGAAGGATCAATTGTCAACAATTTTGTAGAAGAGCAACCCGCTCAGCAAACTACACAACAGACAGTTGTTCAACAATCTACCACTCAGCAACCAAGTCAACAATCAACAACTACCACAACCAGTTCCGCTCCAGTTATTAGTAACTATGCAGAAACAGGTAAAGGTGCTTCCAAAAACTTCACTTTAATAGTGGAAAATGGAAACATTGGTATTGTTGGTGGTTACACTGTAAATGGTCAATCAAATGGCGTTTACAGAGCTTACAGGCCTGGAACATATTCATTATCTATTACTGACGGTTTCATTTATGAAATCGATCAAGCTCATGCGAAAGCAGAGTTTAATAGTCGTGTTTCTCAAGCGAGAAATAGCGGTTGGGCTTGCTCAACTATTGACTATGGTCCGTTAAACTAATTCCGCTCAAAAGGCAAAAACCCTGGATAACTGATCCAACCAAAGGTGGAGAATAATCTCTATTTAATTGACAACTGTCAACTAAATATATTATTCCCCACCTAAAGTCTACCGATAATTCTCGGTACTGATGAGTCCCAAAGGACGAAACTTTAAACTTATGACAATAAAAAATCCCCTCGTCACCATCTACATGCCAGTCTACAATGCTGCTAATTTTCTTCCACAGGCTATCGAAAGTATCCTCTCTCAAACTTATTCTGATTTTGAATTTATCATTATTGACGATGCTTCCACTGACAACTCTTGGAAAATAATTAAAGAATATTCCAAGAAAGATAGTCGAATTGTTCCCATCAAGAATCGCATCAATTTAGGAGTTAGTTTAACTTCCAACATCGCTATCAGTATTTCCAAAGGAAAATTTTTAGCCAGAATGGATGCTGATGATATTTCTTTTTCCGATCGTATCCAAAAACAAGTCAAAATCCTTACTAAAAATTCCAGATTAGTCGCCGTTGGTGGTCAATGTATTGTTATTGATAAAGATGACAATATAATTGGTAACAAAAACTTCCCAACTCAACCAGAAAAGCTTAAAGAAATGATTTTTTGGGCTATTCCTATGCAACAACCATCAATGATGGTTAATTTAACTAAATTACCTAAAAATTTTAAATGGTACGCCCCAAACAACACTTCTGCAGAAGAAGTCGATTTGATTTTCCGATTCATGAATTACGGCCAAATCACCAACACTCAAGATAATTTACTTTTCTATCGTCATTTAAACAATAGTCTTTCTCATGTCAATCCAAAATCAACTTTTAGATTAACCTTAAAAAGTCGTTTTAAAGCTATTCAAGATGGCTATCAACCATCTTTTAAGGCTATTATTTTAAATATCTGTCAAATAATCGCTATTTCCACCATTCCAACTTCTTTAATTAACGAAATCTGGTCTCTTATCCGCGGTATCAAAAAAGTTACTCCTGGCCTTACCGTTGGGACTTTTACTCAAACTGAAGTATAATTTAAGCAATGGATCTTTTGTCTAAGCTTAAAAAACATCTCGATAAAATAGGTCTATCCCTAATCCTTCTCTTCCTTTTTTACCAAAATTTTTCTCCAGGAACTTGGTTAATTGGTTGGGACAATCTCATGCCCGAATTAAACATCGGCATGAACATCAAAAGATCATTTTTTGCCGTTTGGCAACAATATCAAGGCCTTGGTTTAGTTGGCGGTATGGGACATTCTGCTGATTTAATTCGACAATTAATCATTCTCCCTTTTTCTCTATTCTTGGCTCCAAATCTAATTCGATATTTTTGGCATTTCTTCACCCTCGCTTTTGGTACTTTTGGAATTTATTTTGGTCTTAAAAAACACTTCCAACTAAACAAACCAATCTGTTTTCTTTCATCTGTTTTTTACCTACTCAATTTTGGCACCGTTCAAAACTATTGGGCTCCCTTCGAGCCATTTTCCACTTTTTGGGGTTTTCTTCCTTGGCTAATTTTCTTTTTATGGGAATATTTAGACAAACCAAACAAAAAAAATCTCATCAAACTAGTCGTCTTAAATTTATTAGCCATTCCTAGTTTCTATGTTCAAACCATTTTTATTGTCTACCTTTTTTGTGTTTTCACCATCCTCCTAAGCCACCTAATAATAAATCGCCCTGTCAAGGGAGATGTCCGAAGGACAGAGGGTTTCGCATTTAAAATAATTATTTTAATTCTAGCTTTAAACGCTTTTTGGTTATTTCCTTTCGGTTATTTCCTAAAAAACGACGTTCAGAATCCTCAACTCGGATTCGGCAATTTAATGGCTTCTCAAGAAACTTTTGATCGTAATCAAGCCCGCGGAAACATTTCCGATTTTCTCTTATTACGAGGTTATTACTATGATTTTCCCGACAATGGCGGCTCCCTTATGTCCACCTGGCAATCCCATCTATCAAATCCCTTTATTCTCATAATTGCCTACTTCCTCTCTCTATTTGTAATTTTAGGAATAGTCAAAAGTCTTTTTTCAAAATCATTTTCCCATAAAAAAATAGCTCTATTTATTATATTTTTTATCTGCGCTACCGCTCTATTATCAGCCACCCCGCCTTTCAGCTCACTAAACTACCTCATTCGCCAAATACCAATTTTAAACCAAGTTTTTCGCTCCCCTTTCACCAAATTTATCGTTCCCACTATTTTTTGCTTCACTTTGTTTTTTGCTTTTGGATTACATTCACTAGAAAAAATAATCCAAAAATTCAAAACCATTTTTTATAGTCTTATTTTTATTTTAATAATAATCAGTTCTTTTCCTAGTTTCACTGGCAATTTTTTCTATCCAAAAATCAGACAACAAATCCCTAAAGATTATTTTTCCTTAATCAATTATTTTAAAGATCAGCCAAAAGATGCCAGAATTGCCAACCTTCCTAGTGGAAGTTTTTGGGGTTGGACCAACTATCGTTTTGGGGTTCGTGGTTCAGGTTTCATTTGGTATGGCATCCAACAGCCAATTCTCGATCGAGCTTTTGATGTTTGGAACCTAAAAAACGAACAATACTATTGGGAATTAGACAATGCTCTCCAAAAACAAGATTCCAACATTCTCCAAAACGTTTTAGATAAATATTCTGTTTCTTATTTAATTTTTGATAACAATGTTTTCTTCCCCGATCAAATGATCTATGGCCGACTAGCCACTCCTACTCGTGAAATGCTAGACAAAATGGACAATCTTTTATTAGTCGCCAATTTTGGTCAAATTTATATCTATAAAAATAAAACCGATACTTCAATCAGTCTAATCTCCAACCCAAATTCTGCTACTAAATCAAATTTCTCTTATCAAGACATTGCTTACCAAGATCTCAAAAACTATATCTCACCTGACGGCTCTAATCCTAATATTTATCCTTTTTCTGATCTTTTTACCAGTCGATTTCAAAACGAAAATAAATTTCAATTCCAAATCCAAAATCAACAAATCAGCATAAAAAAAACCTTACCACTAAGCAAAGATTACACCACAATCAACTCTGATAAAAATATTTCCATAAGCTTTGATCAAAACCAAATTGAAGCTAAAATTCCTATTATTAACTCCTATTTTCTAAAAAATCCAACTGAAAAAGATCTAAATCAAGATAATTCAAATCCAAAAAATTCTCAAAAAATCATTAACGAAAACAATCAAAACTTTATTAGATTAACTTCACTTGACCAAAATAATTTCCTCATCAAATACTTCCCTGAGATTAGTTTGAACCAATCCTATTTGGTCAAGATTAGCTACCGCCACATTGAAAACTATCCATTGGTTATTAGCTCTTTCGCCGACCAATCCAATGATTTCTTTTTTAACACCAAACTAGAATCCAATAAAGATTGGCAAGACGCTTGGTTTATTGTCCCTAAATATAGTAACGACGAATTCCAAAAAGGTCTAACATTATTTTTCAATAACAGCACCTTCAATAAAAAAGTCTCAATAAATGATATTAAAGATATCGAAATATATAATATTCCTTTTGATGAGTTAACAAAAATTAAATTAACCACCAATTTAAACTATCAAATAACATCACCTACTAAATTAGAATCCAATTCTTCAATCTTCTTTTCCAAAGTCCAAAAAGTCAATTTTTCCTCATCGACAAACAACTATCTTCTTTTTCCTCAGTCATTTCATCAAGGCTGGATCGCTTTTTATTTCAAAGGACCACTACCAATTCTCCTCAAAAATCACATCATTGCCAATAATTGGGAAAACAGTTGGTTAATTCCATCAACAACAAATGGAAAAATTGAGTCTCACACAATTCATATTATCTTCTGGCCTCAAATTCTCGAATTCCTCGGTTTCTCTCTGATTCCTGTCATTTTCTTGTGGGTAAATAAAAAGAAGAAATAACTTATCAATATTTAATTGATTTAACGTACGGGCGGACCGATGTGTCCGCCCTATTTATTTCATTTTTATATTTTTTTGCAATTAAATCTCTTTAATTATTCCTGCCATCTTATTACCCAATTCTTCAAATTCTTTTTCTTTCCATCCTACTGTTGTCATCCAAGGAGCTCCAATTCTTATTCCAGATGGACTCATTGGACTAGCAGTATCGTGAGGAATAGTATTAGCATTAACGATAATCCCATTTTCTTCTAATTTAACAGCGGCCTCTTTTCCTTTACCCAAACCAACCTCAACCACCATCAAATGATTTTCTGTTCCAAAAACTTTAATCCCATTTTTTCTCAAAGATTCAGCCAATGCTCTGGCATTTTTAACCACTTGAGTTGCATAATCCTTAAATTCTGGTCTACTTGCCTCAGCAAAAGCTATTGCAATTCCTGCAATTGCATTTTCATGAGGACCACCTTGTAATCCAGGAAAAACTGCTTTATCAATTTTTTTAGCCAAATCTGGATCTTTTTCTAATCCTTTTTTAGTCACCCCAATAAATGCTCCTCTTGGGCCTCTTAAAGTTTTATGAGTAGTACTAGTAATCACATGAACATACTCAGCCGGGCTCATATGAACCCCACCAGCCACCAATCCAGCAATATGAGAAATATCAGCCATCAACCAAGCTCCAACGCTGTCAGCAATCTCTCCAAACTTCTTAAAATCCAAAACATAAGGATAAGCAGTTGTTCCCGCAATCATCAATTTTGGTTTTACCTCTTTAACCAATTCAGCCAATTTCTCATAATTAATTCGACCATCTTCTTCAACATCATACTGAACACTATTAAAAAATTTACCAGAAAAAGTAATTTTTGGATGACCATGAGTCAAATGACCACCAGCTGACAATTTCAAACCACAAATTGTATCCCCTGGTTGTAATAATGCCATTTCAACAGCGCTGTTAGCTGGACTTCCAGAATAAGGTTGAACATTCATATGTTCAACTCCAAACAATTCTTTTCCTCTTTCAATAGCCAAGTTCTCCACTTGATCAACAATTCCGTTACCTTGGTAATATCTTCTACCTGGATAACCCTCGGCATATTTATTATTCAAAACACTTCCCAATGCTTCTAAAACATCTTTCGATGAACAATTCTCGCTTGGGATTAATTGAATTTGGTCTTTTTGTCTTTGCTCTTCTTGAGCAATTAAATTAAAAATTTGATCTCTCATAGTTCATTTTAACTCTTTTTAGGGTTGTCGTGCTTAAATAAATAACCTAAAGATTTCTCTTGATGAATTCTAGAAATAATCTTACTCAACAATGGTGCTATTGATATAACTTCCACCTTTTTAGTAATTTTTTCTTTTGCAATAGCTACTGAATCTAACAATAAAACTTTTGAAACCGCACAGGCTTCTATCTTAACACTGGCATCTCTTGATAATAATCCATGAGTTGCACAAATAATTATATCTTTGGCTCCATATTCCTTCAAAACATTAGCCGCAGCTGTAATTGAACCACCAGTATCAATCATATCGTCAATAATAACTGCTGTTTTACCTTTAACATCACCAACCACATGTGCCACTTCTGCTTCATTATGTTGTTTTCTTACCTTATCTATTATTGCCAAAGGTACTCCCAATAAGTCTGCCAATTTATTAGCTCTCTTAACTCCCCCAATGTCCGGTGATACCACCACAATATCTTGATATTTATTCTCAATTAAATATTTAGCAAATTGAGGATAACCAACAAAATGATCAACTGGAATGTCATAAAACCCCTGAATTTGATCTGCGTGTAAATCAACTGTAACTAATCTATCTGCTCCCGATTTAGTAATTAAATCAGCCACCAATTTAGCCGTAATTGGCTCTCTAGAAGCTGCCTTTCTGTCTTGGCGGGAATAACAAAGGTATGGACAAATTAAATTAATTCTTCGAACTGAAGCTCTCTTTAAGGCATCAATAATAATCAACAATTCCATTAAATTATCATTAGTTGGACCATTTAAGCTCTGGATAATAAAACATCACCACCTCTCACTGTTTTACTCACCCTCACATAAATTTCCCCATCAGCAAAGTTCTTAATTTCAATCGGAGTCAAAGGAACTTTCAATAAATCCGATATTTCTTGGGCCAATTTTGGATGGGCCGTTCCACTGATAAGTTTAATTTTGTTCATAATAAACCTCGATTTTTAATTTCATTAATAATCATTTGGTGGATATCCTCTTTCGGAAGCAATTGACCATTTTTACAACAATCAATTAGAACCCAGTTTTCTGGATTCATTTTCACCATTTTTTTATATTCTTTGGCCGATTCCATTTGGTGATTAAAGTCTTCTTCAGCCGCATCCATCACTTGTCCTTGAGCATATTTTCTCTCTGCTTTCTTTTTGACATTCTCTCTACAAATTGGTGGATCAACCATCAAAACTATTACCAAATCAGGTTTAATAATTTCCATTTCATTATATCCAGCATCCCACAACCAACTAGAATATTTTTCTCTTTCATCTTCGGGCATTTTAGCAATCTGATGAATATTAGAAGTGAAATAACGATTAGAAACAACCATTTTCCCTGCTTCAATAGCTGGTTTTATTATTTTCTTGCTTCCATCAGCTTCATCTAATATGTAGGGTAAAACTGTCAAATAAGGACTGATCTCCATTGGATTTCCAAATTCCTTAGTCAACATTCTTCCAGAATGTTCACCCCAAAAACTAGTCTCGTAACGAGGATAATCATTCAAAACAACTTCTTTTCCTTCTTTATTAAGTATCTCAATCAAAAGATCTGTTTGAGTTCCTTTACCAGAACCATCAATTCCTTCAATAACTATTAGCTTGCCTGCTTTAATATTCACTTATTTTTAATAAAAACCTGAAAATAATAATCATAAGGATTTTCTTCATTCTTTATCCCTTTTTCTTCCGACTCTTTTACCCATGTTCCATCTTGGAAATCAGGGAAAAAAGTATCTCCTTCAAATTCCTTATCTATAAAAGTCAAATAAATTCGATCCGCAAAAGGCAAAAATTGACGATATATTTCCTCACCGCCAATAACCATCAAATTTTTATCACCAAAAGCAGTCACAACCTCTTCTACACTAGAAAAAACCAAACAACCTTCTTGTTTATAACTTTTATCTCTAGTTAAAATTATATTAGTTCTATCTTTTAAAGGTCTCCCTATCGATTCAAAAGTCTTACGTCCCATCACCACCGGACAAAATTTAGTAGTTTTTGAAAAAAAACGCATATCCTCAGGCAAGCTCCAAGGTAATTTACCACCCTTTCCAATCACCAAATTACTCGACACCGCCGAAATCATACTTATCATACGCTCACTTTCCCCCTTATTGGTGGATGTGGATCATATCCTTCCAAAGTAAAATCTTCAAATTTAAAATCAAAGATAGATTTAACATCTGGATTTATTTTCATCGTTGGAAGAGGTCTAGGTTCTCTTGTCAACTGAAGGTTTATCTGTTCGTAATGATTCAAATAAATATGAACATCTCCATTTGTATAAACCAATTCTCCTGGCTCTAGTCCGCAAACCTGAGCAATCATCATTGTTAATAATGCGTATGAAGCGATATTGAAAGGCATTCCCAAAAATACGTCATTACTTCTGATATAAAGCTGACAAGATAACTTTCCATTAGCTACATAAAATTGAAAAAAACAATGACATGGCGGCAGAGCCATTTTGTCAATTTCTCCAACATTCCAAGCACTCACAATTAATCTTCTGGAATCAGGATTATTTTTAATATTTTCAATTAAATTTGAAATTTGGTCAATTTTTCTACCATCAGCTGTTTCCCATCTTCTCCATTGTTTTCCATAAACCGATCCTAATTCACCATTCTCATCAGCCCATTCATCCCAAATAGTCACTCCATTATCTTTTAAGAACTTAATATTAGTGTCACCTCTCAATAACCACAATAACTCATAAATTATTGATTTCATGTGAACTTTTTTTGTCGTCAGTAAAGGAAACCCTTTAGATAAGTCAAATCTCATTTGATGACCAAAAATACTGCAAGTTCCAGTCCCAGTTCTATCTCTTTTTTCTACGCCTTCAGCTAATATTTTTTTACATAAGTCTAAGTATTGTTTCATTAATATAATTTCCTTAATAAAATTTTCTAAAAAAATATCCCTGAAACAGATTAAACCATCATCTAGATTTTAACAATCTATCATAATAGACCAAATTATCTTAGTTCAATTCAAAGCTCACAGTTAGGCTTTTATTTATCGTTGCACTTCCTGGTTCAGTCACCGCACCGCCGCCAGCATCAGCAGCTTTCATCATCACTGGATAGTAATTAGTACTACTAGCTCCATCATTAACATTAACCACTTTACCTAAACTTCTTCCTGATGCTTTAGCAATTAATTCAGCCTTACTTCTAGCATCTTTAATAGCCTCATCATACAAAGCTTTTTCTGTACTACTAGTATCATCCATTCTAAAATTTGGACCATAAACATTATTAGCTCCGCTACTATTTAAAAGATCAGCCAATTGATTAGCCTTATCAACATCTCTCAAAACAATTTCTATCGAATTATTTACGGTCCATTGACCGTTATTACTTCCTGTCTTAGCTGGAAGACTAGGATCCTGTTGTTGATAGACACTCATATTTTGAGTTTTAATATCTTCGCTTGGAATTCCAAATTTTTTCACTGAATCAATCAACTCACCAATTTTTTTATTAGTTTCTGCCACCGCATCTTCTTTTTTAATATTAATAGTATTAACCCCTGCCGTAAAACTAGCAATCTGATTTTTCTGAGTAGTTTTTGCTTCCCCAGTAACAACCACTGTCTGTGTTGAAGCCAATTCAAATTTACCCCAATTAATATTTTTCCAAGGTAAAACAAAAAAAGATCCAACAATTAAAATCAAAATTATTATCCATTTATTTTCATTGATTTTATTCATATAAAAATGATATCAATTTTAATTTAAAGTTACAAATGTTTATGAGTTTAAATATGTTAGATAAATCACAAAAACTTAATTATAAATACAACAAATTACATCATCATCTATATCAAAGTATATCCTTAACAAAATGGGCACTTCTCTCCAGAATAATGACACTGACACTGTTTACAATATTTTAAGCCTTCCGGAACCTTACCAAAAGAAACTTTACCATCAATCACATAATAGCCAATTGCTTCTCCAAAAACCCCGGTCATAGTTGAATCAGCACAACCATAACTCTTTTGAGTCATCATCTTCAACATTGGCGCATACAAATAGTCACTCATTTTTTCTCTACTAAATAAAATCTCTTCTTGTTTACTCTCACCAAAACTACTCAAATGGTCGTAAACAGCCGAATATGTTCTCAATATCAAATCTTTACTATTAACCAAACTTTCTCCAAATTTCTTCTTAAACTCAATCACAATATTTTCAACAGTATTCTCTATTTTCTTGTAATCAAAATTTGTTTTACTATCCACCATTCTAAATAAAGTAAACAATTCTGCCAATTTCAATTCCGCAGAAGCCGGTTTAGATAATAGTTCCATTTCTTCACCCTCAATTTCCTCACCCTCAAGCATAGTGTAAATCTTCTTCATTTCTTCTTTTCCCTGATTAATCACCAATCTATTCCAAGTCACTTTTCCCTCGTTTATTCTCCAAAAATCAACACAATTTTCTATATATCCCAACTTTTCATTCTTAGGACTAAAATGAACCCAGGTTGAATTACCTTTTTCACTCAACCCTTTTTCTATTTTTGATATTGCCGATGTTTCCTCGTCAATTCCACCTCTTGAGGTCAATTCCACCACACTTTCACCAGACACCGGGTCTAAAATTTGTCCATCTTCCAAAACATAATTTTTACTATATTCCACCAATCCAAAATCCTCAGCCACTTGAGTCGTCAATTCCAATTTTAAATTTTCCAGTCTTAATTCAGGCTCTAACCTTCCCAAAAACTTAACCTCATTCTCAGGAGAAAAACCAACCGATTTTTTATTATTTTCTTTATTCATATTTACTCTTGCTCGAAAGTTTTGGTTATCCGGCTTGACTCACCAAAGGCGGTCTTTACGGTTGCGGCACAGCCTAGGAATTGCACCTAGTTCCCCTTTAATAATTATTTTTTATTTAACTTTGATCTCCACATAAAATTTAATAATGAAGACAACTTATTAAAATATTTCAATATATTACCATCAAAATTCAACCCTTCTTTTTCTTCCCTGTCCAATTTTAAAGTCACAACTCTCCTTTCCGCCTCTCGGCATTCAGTTCTACAAATATTAATTCTCGATTCGACTTCACTTTCTCCTGGAATCAAAAAACTATTTAAATCCTCAACTCTTTTTTTATATTCTTCTGTATCATTTCTTATTTCTTCAATTCTTTTTTCTCCATTTGTCCAACTTCCGCCTGTATAAAGACTACTCATTACTTCGCCTAAATCTTTTTCTATTTGAAAAAAATTTTGCTTTTCTTCATCTTTTTCCAGAACCACTCTAGTCCAACCCAAATGAGCTTGAAATTTATCAATCGCCCCCACGGCCTCGACAAAAGGAGAATCTTTACTTACATTTAAGCAACATTCTCCTTGTGTTATTCCCATATCACCTCTTTCACTCATAATTGTATATTTATTAATTTTATTTTTTTTAATTAAAGCCTCCTTTCTCAAGGGAGGTCCCTCTCCGAAAATCGGAGAGAGGAGTAGGTTTCGTCCTAACTACATTTTGAATAACCACAAAATTGATTAGTACATTTAAAACATCCTTCTTCAGCTCTTAAAGGACTTCCACAGTCTGGACAAGCACTAAACTTACTCTCAATTGCTGCTTGCTCAGCTCTAATGCTTGCTAAAATATCAACCTTGTCGATTGGTTTTTCTAATTTTGGCAAATCAATTAT
>Ga0247840_10004642_pt1 | contig 21503 bp, 21 predicted proteins | sample LaCruzMarch2015__FD_192404 | JGI IMG/M metagenome (GOLD analysis project Ga0247840, IMG submission 192404) | Freshwater microbial communities from meromictic Lake La Cruz, Castile-La Mancha, Spain - LaCruzMarch2015_17m | ecosystem: Environmental > Aquatic > Freshwater > Lake | place: Spain... | reverse complement strand
TCTGCGGCCGGATCGTTTATGTACAAACTCACCACAGCACCACCGACGTAAATTACTTTTTCATTCAGCTCGCCCAAGGCTGTTGCTATGGTTTTGATGATGCCAAGGTTGATCGTAGTGTTTTTCATACCAGCATCTTTTTTAAGGTGTCTATTGCCAATTGTTGTTCCCTGGCCTTGCCGATGCGCAGGGCGTCAGTAAGGGCCAGGAGGGCGTACAAGGCCTGGTCTTCCTTACAGGCCTGGGGTGCCGATGAATGAAGGGGTTCGACGGCCTGACCACGTGCAGTGCCTTCTGCCCAAGGCCACACGACGGCTTCCGAACTTTGTATCAGCGCGTTCAAGGGATCGGCCGAATGGGCCGTGGCCATACCCCTCACCAAAGGCCCCGGCTTTTGCGGAAACGCGTACTTCAGGCCATATTGGAGAAATTCAAGCAAAGCGCCGTTCATCAAGTGCTTCTTATCGGCGGCCAACAGGCCTGCGAACACAGAACGCTCCAGGCTCTCGCTGATCTCGCCCGGGCTGATGTGCAGTTCGCGGGCCAAATCTTTCATCAGCCAGGGCTCCTCCTTTTTGGCGGCAATTTTGAGCAGAACCACTATGTCGTGCGGCCGCATGCCGTGGTGTTTTTTCATGTGTTGATTCTTGATTTGCAATTCGCGAATTGCAAATTTACAGAATTTTTCACATAAACTTTACATATTTATTGATTTGGGTAAGATTTGATGTCGGCAGGTTGTGGTGGAAGGGTGGAGTGGCGGGCCAAGCGGAAACCGAAATTGCCCTCGCGATAATCCGGGCCAGTTGAACGGCGTTCTGCCAAGATTAGCAACTTTGGGTCAGTGACGCGCGACCCGCCTCGAGTTACCCGACGACCGCCTTTTTTTGGGGGCGGACCTGTCGGATTAGTCTCATTGTACTTTGGGTAAGAATGGTGAAATAAATCCCAACACCACTCCTCTACGTTCCCAGTCAAGTCATGCAACCCTAACGCATTAGGTTGTAGAAGACCAACGCATTGCGTACCCTTTTCGTTTTTATTATCGTACCAGCCAACGTCTTTCACCCGATCAGACCCGGCATATTTCGTTTTTGTGAGAAACTGTCCACCAAGTGCCGCATACTCCCACTCCGCCTCTGTGGGCAGGCGGAATGCGTTGGCGGTAGGTTTGTAGTACACCGGGCCTTCGTTAGGCAGTTTGCCTTCCACCGCATAATGTTTGGTATGTGCTGCATCCGAACAATAACAGCATGTCTGTCCTACAGAAGCGTTCAACCGATTACAAAACGCCACCACATCGTACCAACTCACCCGCTCCACCGGGCGGCGTGGGCCTTCAAACCGGGAAGGGTTGCTCCCTTCGCCCATCACCGCTTCCCAAAGCGCCTGGGTGACGGGGTATTGGCCCAGCTCAAAGTCGGACAGGGTGACCTCGCGGGGGCCTTGGGTGAAGGTGCCGCCGGGGACTTCGATCATGGGGAAGGAGAAGCCGTTGGGGACGGTGATGGTTTTCATCTACCCCAACCGTTTTTTTATGGCATCCTTTACCATTTCAAAGTCGTTGTCTTTGAGCAAATTGTTCGTTTTAGCATTCATATCCTGGAAATAACCCACGAGGTCTCCAATTGAGTCTTTAATGGTTCTGATTTTATAAAACTCTTCTTGTTGAGCCTTGCCAACCTGTTGTAGAGAATTAGTTATAAGGTTGCTGTATTCTGTGAACTTTTCATTCCAATAGTTGAAATACTTCATCAAAGTCTTTGGGTCCATGAGTGAAAGGTTTTCTACACGCACCGGTAGAATTCTTTCCACAAAATTTTGTTTTTCCATTTTGCTGTTGCGGAAGATTTCATAGAGCTCCCACATGCAATAGGTAGATCGCAAGTATTCGTCGCTCATAAAGACAGCAATTAACTGTCCCTTTCCGATGGATTTCATAAAATCACTGATAAGGCCGCCGTATTGAGAATCCATCTTATCTCGAATTACGTTGAATTCCTCACTTTTCAATGAATTGTACAACTCGTCTACGATCAATTCTCTACTCTCGCCCGATTCAGTGTCATCTCCCCAAGCGTAGGAAAAATAAATCGCCTTTTCAGATTTATCAGATGGAGGTTGCACAGCGCCAGAGCTGCCAACAGGTGGTACATGCATTGGTGGAGTTGCTACATTCTCCTCCATTTCATTTAACAAATCAAGTGCATCCTTCATAATGCCGTTCCTTTCAATGTTGGCACTGGTATTGCCAATAGTTCCGCTGCGCTCTTTTCCCAACAATGTGTTGAGCCGACCCTGCAGTTGGATTATCTGGCCTTTATAGATGTCAGGTGCATTGTCGTGAAGCTGTGTAAGTGCTTCTCTTAACCTTGCCTGGGCAATCAATTGTTTGACGGAGTGCATAGAAGTGGTGGTTGATGATGTTTGAGCGAAAAAGTCTCTTTTAAGTTTTACTAACGTTTTTAGTGGAACCCACTCATCCTCCAACCAGCCTTGCGCATCAATTTCCAGATGGGCAATGTACTTGGTGGCCACCAATTCGGCTTTTATGGACTCTAACTGTTGCGCCACAGCGCCGAATAGCGCTTCCGTGTCCTTACCGAACAGATTAAGATAAACAGCCTGGTCTTCCCAATCCTCGGTTACCCAAGCGTAAGCGTTGTGACCCGGATCGTGCAGCACCACATTATTGCGCCAGATCAGGTCTTCATACACCCGTACATTGCCATGTCCTCCCCATCTTTTTACATCGACTTCTGACGGTATTTCTGCTGCGAAAGAGGCCCACCTACCCGATTGAACCGTCACGATCAGCTTGTTCACCGTTCCTGCCGGGATAAAAGGCTTGTAATGAAATTTGACCTCTAGATTAGGTTGCTTCAGGTGCGCAGGTATAAGGCGTTTTTTATTGGAGAAAAGTGCAGGCACTACGTATTCTGTTTCGCCACGGCTATTTTGTTGGTCGTAGCAGAGTTTATACGCGAGCATGAGCTGTATCATTTTGTCGCGTTCCTGCTCTGTTAGCCCGGGCATTTTTTTCTCCTTGTCCTCCTGCCATATACGATCAAGTTTTCTGCGACTCAGAACACCTTCGTGTTCTATGGCATCCACGTCCTCCACCACCCGATAAATGGCGTCTTTCACCCACGAAGGATTCAGAATGATCCAGTTTTTCAAATCCTGATTATCGCCGAAATAGATGACCGTGCCTATGCGGTCGAGGATGCGTAGCCAGTCGCGTGCTTCCTGCTCTTTTAACTTATTGGGCCGGCAGATGTCTTCCCAATAATTCTCATAGCTTATATGATTATCTTTTTGTCGGTTTTCCAACTGTCTTTTTACCTCCAGCCATTCTTTTGGGTATCTGGAAGTAAATACATCTTTACTGACCTTGGGAAGTGCGTTGCGAATAGCCTTGATAAGGTCTTCGAAATTCGTCAACTCTTCGCAACTGATTTTTTCGAAACTATCAATATTACCAAAGGTCTCTTTTATCTGACGTTGGTCGACCAAGCTTGTTTTTTCATCAATTTTATTGACCACATGAATAACAGGGCTGTGGCGGTCTTCGTCGAAACTGTACGCATTGACCATCGAAAGCCAGTATTCCAACCCCATATAATCGTCTTTTTCAGGCAAATCGTCGTGCGATGTGACATACAGGTACAGCGATTTCCGGCTGCAAAATAACTGTTGCAGTTCCCTGAATTTTCCCTGTCCCCCAAAATCCCAAATGTTCAGCAAAAAATTAATGGATTTATCGAGCTTTGTAAGAGCTGGTGGTAAATCCATTAACGGGAATGGAATAATTTCCAGACCAAACGTTCGCTCTTCCGGTTTAGGCAAAGGCGCTTTGGGATCCAGTAATTTTATTCGGATGGAGGATTTCCCCACCATGCCGTTGCCTACCAGAATCATTTTGGCTTGATGCAACGGAAGCATTTCACTTACTGCCGCGCGCTCGAGGTAGCTGATGACTGTACTAAAGGAGTTTCCTCCTTTTTCGCCTGAAATGACTTCAGGTGGGATTCCCTCAAACGCATTCCCATACACATACAACGCCTCCAACGCCTCCATGTCCAACAACCCTTCAGGCAACGCGGTCAATTTGTTCTCTTTCAACCATAGCGAGTGCAAAGCGGCCATTTTCCCGCCAAAACGAATGCTTTCCAACCCATTCCGATCCACATTCAAATACCCCAAGCGCCCAAAACCCGCCGGCAGCGACAACTCCGCCAACTGATTATCCCGCACATCCAACACCTCCAACACCGGACAATCCCCCTCAAACACCAACCGCGCCAATTTCCCGAACCGCACATTCAGCGCCTGCAAGGCCGACATGCCCGCCGGTACCACCAGCTCCGCAAACGCGCACTCGTTCAGCTCCGCCCGCACGAGGCTTTTCAGACCGCCTACCGGAAAGGAAAACGCCGTGAGCGCCCCGTTTCCGTTCAGGTTGAGGGTTTCCAGCCTCGGCAGGCCTTCCGTGGTAAAGCGGGTGAGCTTGTTGTCGCTCAGGTTGAGCGCGCGCAGTTGGGCGGGGTCGATCACCTCCAGCACCTGATCCCATTTGTCGTCGTCGATGTCCAATTTGGCTAAGTTTAGGGCGATCACATGGCTGCCGGTCTCGTCTAAGACGTATTTCGGACGTTTTTCCTCATAAGCCATGAGGCGCAAGAGGGGCCAGGCCGCTTGCTCCGGCCAATCCGGCGCAGGGTGCAGTTGCGGTTCTTTGCCAATGATGGCCTGGATGTCCTGTATGGCTTTTATCTGTTCGTCAGCGGATAGGGTCATTTTTCAAAAAAATTTTTCGGCTTCGCCGAAAGGTTAAAAAAAGAAAATCAAATATCCCGCACCGCAGGTCGGGAAAAGTTAAAAAAATAAAGGGTAAAAGGGTAAAAGTAAAAAGGGTAACCCTCATAACGCTGTCCTGGCAAGCCGGAAACCGTCGTAGCCGTTCCTGATATCAGGATCGTCGTTGAAGCGAACGGACACCCGGACATACCTGCTGCTAACGTCCCAGGAGCCCCCGCGCAACACACGGTCCGAACCATCCGACGGGCCTATTGGATCATGCTGCGCTTCCGGCGGGTATTTGCCGTACCAATCCCAACACCACTCCCACACATTTCCGCTCATGTCATACAAGCCCAGCGCATTGGGCTGCAAGAGGCCCACCGGATGGGTTTCGCCGCCGCTGTTGTCAAAGTGCCATGCAGCGTCTTTCACGCGCCCGGAGCCAGCGTAATCCGTTTTCGTTTGGCATGATCCACCCCGCGCCGCGTATTCCCATTCTGCCTCTGTGGGAAGGCGGAAAGCGCCGGGAGCGGGTTTGTAGTACACCGGGCCTTCGTTGGGCAGTTCGCCTTCCAGCGCATAAGGCTGAGCGCATTGTTCATCGGAAAAATAACAACACGGCAGGTTTTCCAGGTGATTCAGCCGGTTGCAAAACGCCACGGCGTCAAACCAACTTACCTTCTCCACCGGGCGGCGTGGGCCTTCGAAACTTGAAGGGTTGCTCCCCTCGCCCATCACCGCCTCCCAAAGCGCCTGGGTCACCGGGAATTGCGCCAACTCAAAATCGGATACGGTGACGGTGTGCACCGGTTTTTCGTTGTATTTGGAGTTTTCCGATCTGCTGCCCATTTCAAACGTACCTCCTGGCACCCGGATCATGTGCAGGTGGGGCCAGTTCAGTGTGGTATCTGGAGATAATATACGCATACCCGGCAAAAATAGGCTTTCTTTTGGGCTTGAATGGGTTAAAAAAGTGAAAATGTTGTATATTTGTAGGCAAAACATAGACCACATTAAATACACTTTTCCGATGACCATTACCATTCAAATAAACACGGCAGAAGATGTTAAAGCCCTCGAAAGCCTGCTGCCCATATTTAAAAAGCATGGGGTAACGGTTCATTTGATGGACAGCACTTCTCCTTCAACCGGTAAAACGCCTGACATGCGTCTTGAAGCCTTCCGCAAACTTCACGGAATCATCGATTTGCCTGAAAATTTTGATTATAAAGCGTTTATATCTGACGAGCTGATGAAAAAACATGGAGCTCATGGATAGTATTTTTTTGGACACCAATGTCCTCTTGGATTATCTGGCGGCGCGCAAGCCATTTGACCAAGCCGCCGAACAGATTATGCAGCGTGTATTGAACGGACAAATTGAGCTTTTCATCAGCACACTTTCCGTTTGCAACATTTCCTATATCCTGCGGAAAATAGCGCCGGGTTCAAATATCCCTCAAACACTTGCTGACTTAACGGCAATGGCCTCTTTGACACCGATTGACCAGCATGTTATTTTAGCGGCGCTTGACCAGCCGTTTAAAGATTTTGAAGACGCCGTTCAGTACAGCAGCGCTTTTTCTGTTGGAAAAATTACCCACATCATCACCAGAAATACCGTTGATTTTAGCTACAGCCAAATTCCGGTCATGACGCCTGAAGATTATTTGGCTTTAAATCCCTGACCTTGCTACACGGATTGCGGTCTCGGTTGCTGAGCAGATATGTGCAGCACAAAATTTTTCAGCATCGATTATACTGAGGCGATGGCTGCGAGCCATCGCCTCAGTGTACCAGCCATCGCCTCCGTATACCGCGAGCACCAAAAAAAGTCGTATATTTGTTCACAAATTAAACCTCTCGGCACACCAAACGCCATACGCATGAGCACACCCGTCCTGCGAACCCCACTGAAAGCGGTTAACGCTGAAGACCTCGCCTTCTGGCAGCAGCAATACCCGGAGGGAGAGTTGTTGCTCTCCCGGGGCGATGCCCAGCCGGTCATGGGCATGTCGGAAGATCGCTTCTGGGAACTGATCGGTATGCTGGACTGGCCCCGGCAGGGCAACGACGACGCTGTGGTGGCCCCCGTGGTGGAAATCCTGGCGGCGAGTGCTTTCAAAGACATTTATGGTTTTCAGGACCAGCTTTCCGAAAAGCTGTTCCGGCTCGACGGGCAGGTTTTTGCTGAACACATCGGCGAAGACGCCTGGCATCCGGATCGCTATTTTTCGGTCGACAACTTCCTGTACGCCCGCGCCTGCGCCGTGGCCAACGGGAAGGATTTTTATGTGTCCGTACTCGCCGATCCGGCCCGCATGCCCAAAGACCTTACCTTTGAGGCGCTGATCCACGTGGCTGGCGATGCCTACAAGCAGAAAACGGGCAAGTATTTTGAATACGTCCCGGTGTTCAACATGGAAACGTATTCTAATGAGGCTGGATGGCCGGAATAATACATACCCGGCAAGGCCAAAGCCTCGGAAATTGAAACGGAACACATCGATGCCTTCAGGGAAGTATACGGCCGGAATCCGCTGGGAAACAGGAAGCGGCGTTCGTAGCGGCAGGAAAGTTGGTTTTAGAGCCCTGCGTTAATGCCTTGCGTTTTTCAAAAAAAAATTCGGCTTCGATGAATCGAATATCCCGCACCGTAGGTCGGGAAAGGTTAAAAAAAGGTAACCCTTTTTACACTGTCCTAGCAAGCCGGAACCCGAAGTCGCCGACCCTGTTAAGAGGATGGAGGTCGTTGCGAACGGACACCCGGACATACCTAACGTTTTCGACCCAAGAGCCCCCGCGCAACACACGGCTTTTACCCTTCGACGGCCCGACAGGATTGGTTTGGACTTTACTCGGATACTTACTATACCTGTCCCAACACCACTCCCACACATTTCCACCCATGTCATACAAGCCCAGCACATTGGGCTGCAAGAGGCCAACGGGGTTGGTTTCGCCACTGCTATTGTCGCTATGCCACCCAGCGTCTTTCACGCGTCCGGAGCCAGGGTATTCCGTTTTCGTTTGGCATGATCCACCCCGCGCCGCGTATTCCCATTCTGCCTCCGTGGGCAGGCGGAAAGCGCCGGGAGCGGGTTTGAAGTACACCGGGCCTTCATTGGGCAGTTCGCCTTCCAGCGCATAAGGCTGAGCGCATTGTTCATCGGAAAAATAACAAAAAGGCAGCTTTTCCAGGTGATTCAGCCGGTTGCAAAATGCCACAGCATTGTACCAACTCACCTGCTCCACCGGGCGGCGTGGGCCTTCGAAGTACGACGGGTTGCTCCCATCGCCCATCACCGCTTCCCAAAGCGCCTGGGTCACCGGGAATTGCGCCAGCTCAAAATCGGATACGGTGACGGTGTGCACCGGTTTTTCGTTATCGCGGGCGTTTTCCGATGCGCTGCCCATTTCAAATGTGCCTCCTGGCACGTGCATCATGTGCAGGTGGGGCCATCGGGTATTTTTGGGTGTGGTGCGCAGCATGGGGAGAGCGGGTGTTTAGGGCAAAAGTACGTGTGGGCAGGGAAAAGGTTGTATATTTGTGAAGCATAAAGCAACAATCACAAAATATGTTGGCATCAACTCAAACAGCAACGGTTGTACCGCTCAAAAGCGACGAGCACGGCGTGGATTGCGGTCTCGGTTGATGAACAGATCTCTACAGCACAACATTTTTCAGCATTTTTAGTGATCACATTTTCTATCTTGAGGGATTATTGGTGTAATTGCGTCTTCAGCGTTTTATAAAATTTGCCATGTTACATTTTTAATTTTTTATAAACCGCAAAATGTAAAACCGCAAAACCGCAAAAGTGTAGAGATCGCAACCATCGAAAAATGATTTTTTCACCAACCAATTCATACCGCATGAAACAAACAGCATTGTTCTCCTTCCTGTTGGCCGCATTCTTGCTCGCCACAGGTGCCACAACGGCCGCCGCACAGTCCACTACAGCGGGCGCACCCAACATTGAACAGGAAATGGTGGCCCTCGCCAAAGCCTGGCAAGAAGCCTACAACCGGGGCGACGCCGAAACCCTGGCCACCATGTATGCCGACAACGTCGTGTTTGTCAACCCCACAGACGGCACCACCAGCACCACCACAAAAGACGCCATCAAGGCCAGTTTTGTGAAAGGATTTTCGGAATACACCATGTACAACGAGATCAAAGTCACCACCGCAGCGCTTCAGCCAGACGGAAAAGTGAACATCAAAGGCACGTTCAGCGGATACGACATCGATAAAAAGACGGGCGAAAAAATTCCGGACGGCGGCACGTACAACCACCTTGTGGTGAAAGAAAACGGACAGTGGAAACTTTGTCAAATGTCTGTTGTTCCCAATAAATAGCCCACGTTACGCTTTTTTCACCCGGATGTTGCAAAGAAGTCCATCTACTCGTCCTACGAATATATTCGTAGGACGAATTTTTGTCGCAGCACTCTTGTTGTTGGCTGGCTGTACCGCGCCACAACAGAAACCGACTGATCTCGAATCCTATTTTACCCAAACCGAACCCGGCATCCAGACCGGCGGGGTGCGCCGCATACCCATTCAAACCCCCAAAGGCACGTTCTACGTGTGGACCAAGCGGTTCGGCCACAACCCCGTCACCAGGGTGCTGCTGCTGCACGGCGGCCCGGCCTGCACGCACGAGTATTTCGAGTCGTTCGAAAGCTTTTTGCCTCAGGAGGGCATCGAGTTCATCTACTACGACCAGCTGGGGTCGGCCTATTCCGATCAGCCCAAGGACTCCTCGCTGTGGGATTTGCCGCGTTTTGTGGAGGAAGTCGAACAGGTGCGCGTGGCCCTGGGGCTCCACAAAGACAACTTTTACCTGCTCGGCCATTCCTGGGGCGGCATCCTCGCCATGCAATACGCGTTGAAATATCAGGACAACCTCAAAGGGCTGATTGTCAGCAACATGATGGCCAGTGCGCCCAAATACGGCGCGTATGCCGACAGTGTGTTGGCACCGCAAATGCCGCCCGAAGTGCTGAAGGAAGTGCAGGATATAGAGGCCCGAAACGATTACAGCAATCCGCGCTACATGGAGCTGCTCCTCCCGCATTATTACGAAAAACACATCCTGCGCTTGCCCGCCGCCGAATGGCCCGACGCGGTGAACCGAACCTTTGCGCACCTGAATCCCGACATTTATGTGTCGATGCAAGGCCCGAGCGAGTTCGGCATTTCCGGAAAATTGGCCACCTGGGACGTGAGCGCACAGCTCCCCCAAATCAAAACGCGCACCCTGGTCATCGGCGCCACGCACGACACCATGGATCCGGAATACATGCGCTGGATGTCCACCCAATTTCCAAACGGGCAGTTCCTGCTGTGTCCAGAGGGCAGCCACATGAGCATGTGGGACGACCAGGCGCACTATTTCCCGGGATTGATCGCGTTTTTGAAGCCATAGCCAAACCCTGTGCCCTACCCTGCTGTTGTAGCGCCAAAACAACCGCATGTCTCCTTTTTTCACCCCGCCCGCCGGCACCTGGATGCTCCGCCGCGTGCAGCGCCTGCCCATCAGCCTGGAACAAGCCTGGGATTTCTTCTCCGCGCCTTCCAACCTGAAAGACATCACGCCGGCGTACATGGATTTTCAGGTCACCGCCGAAGCGCCTGAGTCGCTTGGTCGCATGTACGCCGGCCAAATCATCACGTACACCGTCAAGCCCCTCTTTGGCATACCCATGAAATGGATGACCGAGATCACGCAGGTGCGCGAAGGCGAACATTTCATAGACGAACAGCGCTTCGGGCCGTATCGGTTGTGGCACCATCAGCACTTTTTCAAAACGATACCCGGCGGCGTGGAAATGGTGGACCTGGTGCACTACAAACTGCCGTTGTGGATTTTGGGGAACATCGCGCACGGACTGTTTGTGCGGCAGCAGTTGGAGGGCATTTTTGATTATCGGTATGCGGTTTTGGAGAAACGGTTTGGGAAAATTGCTTAAAAAGTGATGTTGTGTAGCGCATTTTTTGGCGTTTGATGTAAATTAAAAAATTAAAAAAAAATTTAAACCGCAAAACCGCAAAACCGCAAAATGTAAAACCGCAAAAGTTTAGGAGCTTGTGGTGGGGCTCACCTGGGGGCTTGTAACAAGGCTTGATGAAGTCATTTTCTTGATAAGAATTGCTTTCCGGTTTTTGCAATCTCTGCACTTTTGCGGTTTTACATTTTGCGGTTTTGCGGTTTAAATTTTTTTAATTTACAATCTGTGTTTTCAGTTTCAACTTCCACACACAAAAATGTATCACTTTATCCACAGCCGCTTTTTCGGAAAAGAATTGTTTGGTCAAACCAAAACCACTACCTTTACCACCGCTAACCTGATTGATCATCTTCCGGAGCTGTCCGAGTGATGATCTTTTGTTTTTTCAGCCCAACCACCACCACCACAACCAAATAAAACCATGCCTTACACCTTGCCATTGAAAGCCGTGGGCATCCACGATGTGCCCCTCGTAGGCGGCAAAAACGCCTCGCTCGGCGAAATGCTCCAGAACCTCACCGCGTTGGGGGTTAACATCCCCGACGGCTTTGTCATCACCGTCAAAGCCTATTACGAATTCCTCCGCTACAACACCCTTGACGCCAAAATCAAGGAAATTGTGGACGCGATTGACTACGACAGCATTGAGTCGCTCCGCAAAGGCGGCATGAAGGTGCGCCAGTTGATCCAAAACGGGCGTTTCCCCAAAGACATGAGCGAAGACATCATCGCATTTTACGAAACGCTGTCCAAACAATACAACCAGGAGTTTACCGACGTGGCCGTGCGCAGCTCCGCCACCGCCGAAGACCTGCCCGACGCCTCTTTCGCAGGCCAGCAGGAAACCTACCTCAACGTACGCGGCCCGGCAGCGCTCATGGATTGTGTGCGCAACTGTTTTGCATCCCTGTTTACCGACCGCGCCATCAGCTACCGCCAGAATTTCGGGTACGACCACTTCGCCGTCGCCTTGTCCGTGTGCGTTCAAAAAATGGTGCGCAGCGACCTCGGTGCGTCCGGCGTGGCGTTTTCGCTCGACACCGAAAGCGGTTTCAAAGACGCCGTGGTCATCAACGCTTCTTTTGGCCTCGGCGAAATGATTGTGCAGGGCTCCGTGTCGCCCGACGAATACGTGGTGTTTAAACCCCTCCTGCGCGACGGATTTACCCCCATTATTGAAAAAAAGATGGGCAACAAAGACGTCATGATGGTGTACGGCGAGGGCGGCGACGAACGCGTGAAAATCATTCCCACCGAGCGCAAATTCCGCAACCGCTTCTGCCTTAAAGACGAAACCATCATCAAACTTTCCCGATGGGTGGCCATCATCGAGGAGTATTACTCCAGGATACACGGCCACTGGTCGCCCATGGACGTAGAATGGGCCATAGACGGCCTCAGCCGCGACCTGTTCATCGTGCAGGCGCGCCCCGAGACCATCCACTCCCAGCGCGACCACCACAAGATCATTGAGTACAAAATGGAAGACGAACACCGGGCCGACAAGCTGCTGCTCAAAGGCATTGCCGTGGGCGACAAAATCGGCGTGGGCAAGGTCAACATCCTCTACTCTCTGGATGAACGGGTGAACGAAGGCCACGTGTTCGAACCCGGTTCGGTGCTGGTGACCGACATGACCGACCCCGACTGGGAGCCCATCATGAAACAGGCCTCGGCCATCATCACCAACAAAGGCGGCCGCACTTGCCACGCCGCCATCGTAGCCCGCGAAATGGGCGTACCCGCCATTGTCGGCAGCGGCAACGCTACAGAAATACTCAACGATGGACAACTCATTACCGCCTCCTGCGCAGAAGGCGAAGAGGGCTACATTTACGACGGCGAAATGCGCTACCAACAAAACGAATACGACCTCCGCGACCTGCCGCCGGTGAAAACCGACATCATGCTCAACGTGGCGTCGCCCGGTTTGGCTTTTCAGTTTTCGCACCTGCCCAACAAGGGCGTCGGCCTGGCCCGCGAAGAGTTCATCATCAACAACTACATTCAGGTGCATCCCCTGGCGCTCATGCAGCACCAACAGCTCCACGATGAAGCGCTGAGCAAAGCCATTGCGGAAAAAATAAAGGGCTACGATGATGAAGAAAGCTTTTTCATCGAAAAACTGGCCGACGGCATCGCCAAAATTGCTGCCGCGTTTTACCCCAACAAGGTCATCGTACGCTTTTCCGACTTCAAGAGCAACGAGTACTACAACCTGATGGGCGGCAAGTACTTCGAACCCAAAGAAGAAAACCCCATGATCGGCTGGCGCGGTGCCTCCCGCTACTACTCCGAAGCATACGCGGCCGCTTTTGGCATGGAGTGCAAGGCCATCCGCAAAGTGCGCGAGTACATGGGTCTGCGCAACGTAGTGGTCATGATCCCCTTCTGCCGCACAGTAGATGAACTGCTGCTCGTATCGGCCGAAATGGCCAAAAACGGGCTGGTGCGCGGCGAAAACGGCCTGGAGCTGTTTTTGATGGCCGAAATTCCGTCGAACATCATCATGGCCGAGGAATTTGCCCGGCACATCGACGGGTTTTCCATCGGCAGCAACGACCTCACGCAACTGACCCTGGGCCTGGACCGCGACTCGTCGCTCGTGGCGCACCTCTACGACGAACGCAACCCCGCCGTCAAGCGCATGCTCGAAATGCTCATCACCACCGCCAAAAAATGCGGGGTAAAAGTAGGCATTTGCGGACAAGGACCTTCAGACTTCCCCGATTTTGCGCAGTTTCTCGTCGAATTGGGCATCGACAGCATATCCGTCACGCCCGACTCGGTGATCAAAACGGTGCACGCCATTCACGCAGCAGAGCAGACCCTCGAAAAACCCGCAGCCGGATAAACAGCCACCTCAAAACCCTGCACGCCAAACGGTGTTGTTTATCGGTATATGTCTACTGTTTCATCTGACATCATACTCGCTGGTGCCGGGCTATCGGGTTTAACCCTGGCCCTTGAACTGGCGCGTCGCCCGGCGTTTAAGGACAAGCACATTGTGTTGCTGGATCGCGACGACAAGTCGCGCAACGACCGCACCTGGAGTTTCTGGGCCACCCCGCATGAAGTGCTGCCCCCAACCGTACACCGTGTGTGGCCGCGCGCCCGCTTTGCCACGCGCAGCACCGAACAGGTAATGGACATGGGTGCGTACCAATACCACACCGTGCGGGGCATCGACTACTACCGGTGGGCCCACCAGCAACTGTCGACCTACCCCAACGTGCAACGGTTGCAAGCAGCCATCCGGCACATCGACAATGAACTGGGTGCCGTAGTGACCGATCGGGGCGTTTTTCAAGCCCCTGTGGTGTTCAACAGTGCTTTTACGGCAGCACCGGTCATTCCGGCCGACGTGCGTTTTCCGAGTCCGTTTTCCGACAATGGCCAGCGCGCGCCGAGTGGTTATACCCGTTTGCTCCAGCACTTCAAAGGCTGGTTTATCCAAACAGACAAACCGGTTTTTGATCCGGATGAGGTGCGTTTTATGGATTTCCGCGTGCCACAGGACGGCGCTGTGCGTTTTGTGTATGTCCTGCCGTTTTCCGAAACCGAGGCTTTGGTGGAGTACACGTTGTTTTCGCCCGATTTGCTGCCTGATGTGCAATACGATGAGGCCCTGCATGGCTACATCAGCCAATTTTTGAACGTACAGGCATACACCATACGGGAAACCGAATTTGGCGTGATACCCATGACCGACGATCCCTTTCGGCCCCGCCAACAAGGGCGCGTGTGGAACATTGGCACGGCTGCCGGGTTTGTCAAACCTTCCAGCGGGTACGCGTTCAAACGCACCCTTCGGAAAATGAGCGCGTTTGCGGCACATTGGGCCCAAGCAGGAGCACCTGAAGCCCGTTTGTTTGACAGTCCCTGGCGCTTCCGGGCCTACGACAGCATACTCCTCCGCGTGCTGCGCGACCAGCCCGAACTGGGTCAACAGGTGTTTGCCGGACTGTTTTCTCAAATGCCTGCGCATCAGGTGTTGCGTTTTCTCGATGAAGACACCACCTTTGCGCAGGAACTGAACGTGATGCGCAGTGTGCCCATGCGCCATTTTGTGCACGCAGCCATTCAACAAATGTCTACCCTGTCCAACCTTTAACCTTCAACCCGTACCGGCGACTTTAGTCGCCGACATCGGCGACTAAAGTCGCCGATACGAAACTCAAACCCATGAGAGCAGGCATTACAGGCGGCATCGGCAGCGGCAAAACGACAGTGTGCCGCATTTTTGCAGCCCTCGGCGTGCCCGTATACGACGCCGACACCGAGGCCAAAAAGCTCATGAACACCGATGTAGACCTCATTTCGGGCATCACAGCGTTGTTTGGACTGGAGAGCTATACGGCCGAGGGCGTGTACAACCGACCGTTTGTGGGCAGCATTGTGTTTGCGGATCCGGAAAAATTAGCCGCCTTGAATGCGCTGGTGCACCCGGCGGTAGAAACACACAGCAACCGTTGGCACCAGGCCCAAATGGCTGACGGACATGCCTACACCCTCAAAGAAGCGGCCCTGCTGGTGGAAAGTGGTTCGTACAGGCATTTGGACGTGCTGATTGTGGTTACCGCCCCGGAAAACCTCCGCATCCAACGCGTGATGGCCCGCGATGGTGCAGACGAGTCTGCCGTGCGCGCCCGCATGCGCCACCAACTGCCCGACAGCGAAAAAATGGCCCTGGCCCATTACGTGATCCACAACGACGGGGTGCACATGCTCGTGCCCCAGGTGTGGAACATCCACCGTTCCATGCTTTTTTTGTAAAAAGAGTTGGCGGGGTCAAAAAAACGGTTTACCTTTGCGGCCCAATTCATACGCATACCCATTCAGCAGCGCAACATACCATGAAAAAAGACATTCATCCGGCCAGCTATCGCTTTGTAGTGTTCAAGGACATTTCCACAGACGAGATGTTTCTGGGCCGCTCGTGCATCAACACCAAGGATAAAATCGTTTGGGAAGAAGACGGCCAGGAATACCCTTTGGTGAAAATGGAGATTTCCTCGTACAGCCACCCGTTCTTCACCGGTAAGGTCAAGTTCCTCGATACTGCGGGTCGCATCGACAAGTTCAACAAGAAATTCGGCAAGTTCGCTAAAGAGCCCGTAGCCGAGTAGTATTGTTGATTTTCCGTTAAGGGTCAAAAGCTGTTGTGGTTCCAGGTGGGCTGCAACAGCTTTTGGCGTTTAGTGGTGCTATATACTTGAATCTTGTAAATCATGTCAATCCTGTCCATATAAATCTTGTCAACCAAAGGGAAATTTGCAATTTTTTACACTTTTTCATTTGAAAATATGTATATCCTTACACTTATTCATTTGATAAAGTGTAAATTTGCAGCCAAAATGAAATTCAAACATGAAAAGAGCCCTGTACGAATCGCTGGTCAAGTGGAAAAGAGCCCCCAATCGGAAGCCCTTGATCTTGCAGGGAGCGAGGCAGGTTGGCAAAACCTGGCTGATGAAGGAGTTTGGCAAAAACGAATTCGAGCAAGTTGTCTACCTCAATTTTGAGAGCAGTGAACGGTTAAAATCATTGTTTGCAACGGATTTTGACATAAGGCGCATCCTGTCCATCATCGAAGTTGAAGTCAACCACAAAATACAGCACGACAGAACGCTGCTCATTTTTGACGAAATACAGGAAGCGGATAAAGGCCTGACTGCACTGAAATATTTCTGCGAACAAGCCCCGGAATATTACATCATTGCGGCAGGCTCGTTGCTGGGTGTTTCGTTGCAGAAAAACACCTCGTTCCCCGTTGGAAAAGTGGATTTTCTTCGGATGTACCCATTGAGTTTTTTCGAATTTTTGGAAAATATGGGGCAAAACGTACTGAAAGAACATTTGGTAGCTAAAAACTGGCCGGTAATTGATGTTTTTCATGATAAACTGGTAGCGCTGTTAAGGCTGTACTACTTCATAGGTGGCATGCCCGAAGCGGTGAACAGTTACCTCCTTTACAATGATTTGAATGATGTTCGGGCAATTCAGGACAAGATATTGATCGGTTACGAAAATGATTTTGCAAAATATGCACCCATAGAAATCGTGCCAAAAATCAGGCTGGTCTGGAATATGCTCATCAGCCAGTTGGCAAAAGACAACAGAAAATTCATCTACGGACAAATCAAAAAAGGCGCACGCGCAAAAGATTTTGAATCGGCCATCCACTGGCTTTCCGACGCTGGTATGGTGCTTAAAATAAGCCATGTGGAAAAACCAATCATTCCGCTGAATGCTTATGCTGACATGGATGTGTTCAAATTATTTCTGTTGGACATTGGCCTGTTGAATGCACTCGCCAAAATTGATCAGAAAATCCTGCTTGAAAAAAACAATATTTTGATGGAATTCAAAGGCGCTTTGACAGAACAATTCGTAGCTCAACAACTGAAAATTACCTACGAACTTTATTATTGGACCGCCTCAAACGCTACTGCCGAAATTGATTTTTTGATTCAATCCCGGAACGCCATCATCCCTGTTGAAGTAAAAGCGGAAGAAAATTTAAAGTCCAAAAGCTTGAAAGTATTTACAGAGAAATACAAACCAGTGATGGCCTTTCGCACTTCGATGAGCCGTTTCAGGGTACAAGACTGGATGACAAATGTGCCCTTGTACGGTGTTTCTATAATTGGGTCGAATTGAAGCTTGACATGATTTTTTGAGCATGCATGTTTGAATCCGGTTAATCCTGTCAATCTTGTAACGCTTGTGAATCCTGTCTAAATAATCCTGTCAACCCTAACCAATTCCATCCTTTTTTTCCATTTTTGCGCCGTCTTAGCCCTTTATTTGCAGTCGGAATACCACAACACCCATCCTGACCAAAGCCTACATGCGCAACCTGATCCTTTTTGACTCCGAAGCCCGCAACCACCTCTTGCCCCTCACCGCCACCCGTCCCATGGGCGAACTGCGGCTGGGCATCCTGACCCTCCGCGAAAAGTGGGAACGGCGGCTGCGCGCATCCGTATCGTACATCACGCAGGAGTATTTGCAGGAAAAATACCCCATCCGGATTGAAGACGACAACCTGATCGTCAACGCCGGCATCCTGCCCACCGAAGCCATTTGTGCCCGCATCTTAGCCATGGAAACCAACGAAGCCCTGCTGCTCGATGGCGAACTGGTGGCCGCCCGCCTCAACGAAGGCCAGTTTGAACAGCTGATTTCGGAAGACGAGGTGCACGAACTCAACGGCCGCGAACTGCCCAACAACATCGAACTCCAACGCATCGAACGGCTGTGGGACTTCATCCGCCTCAACGACCGCGCCGTCCGCGAAGACTTCATCCTGCTGACCAATGGCCGCAGCTCACAACCCCTGTCCGACAGCAACCGCGTCCTCGGCGCCGAAAACATCTTCCTCGAACCTGGCGCCAAAGTGGAATGCTGTATCCTCAACACCACCACCGGCCCCATCTACATCGGTAAAAACGCCGAAGTGATGGAAGGCAGCCTGCTGCGCGGCCCACTGGCCGTGTGCGAAGAAGCGGTGGTGAAAATGGGCGCCAAAATATACGGCCCCACCACCCTGGGCCCCCACTGCCGCGCCGGCGGAGAGGTATCCCGCTCCATCCTGTTTGGCTATTCCAACAAGGGCCACGACGGCTTCCTCGGCGACTCGGTGCTCGGCGAATGGTGCAACCTCGGTGCCGACACCAACAACTCCAACCTCAAAAACAACTACAGCGAAGTGAAACTCTGGGACTACGTGAGCGAACGCTTCGAAACCACCGGCCAACAGTTTCTCGGACTCGTGATGGGCGACCACGCCAAATGCGGCATCAACACCATGTTCAACACCGGCACCGTGGTCGGCGTGTTCTGCAACGTGTACGGCGCCGGGTATCCGCGCAATTTTATCCCCGACTTCGCCTGGGGCGGCCCCGAAGGCGGCTACAAAACCTACGTGTTCAACGAAGCCTGCGAAACCGCCATGCGCGTCATGGAACGCCGCCACATCCCCTTCACCGAACTCGACAAAGCCATCCTCTTCCACATCTACGACCGCACCGCCAAATTCCGCTCCTGGGAAAAATAAACCATGCCCGAACCGTCTCTTAAATACGACCTCCGCGGCGTATCCGCCTCCAAAGACGAGGTGCATGCCGCCATTCAACACCTCGACAAAGGCCTGTACCCCAACGCCTTCTGTAAAATACTGCCCGACCTGGCCGCCCAGGACCCGGCTTTCTGCAACCTCTTGCACGCCGACACCGCCGGCACCAAAACCAGCCTCGCTTACCTGTACTGGCGCGAAACGGGCGACCTCAGCGTGTGGGCCGGCATCGCCCAGGACGCCATTGTGATGAACCTCGACGACATGGCCTGCGTGGGTTGCACCGACCACATCCTGCTGTCCAGCACCATCGGCCGCAACAAAACCCTCATTCCCGGCGAGGTCATCGCTGCCGTTATCAAAGGCACAACCGACTTCATCGAACAGATGCAGGCCCTCGGCATCGGCATCCACTTAGCTGGCGGCGAAACAGCCGACGTAGGCGACGTGGTGCGCACCATCGACGTGGGCTACACCGCCTTTGCCCGCATGCGCCGCGCCGACGTGCTGTCGGTGGCCATACAACCCGGCGACGCCGTGGTCGGGCTCGCCTCTTTCGGCCAGGCCACCTACGAAACAGCCTACAACGGCGGCATGGGCAGCAATGGCCTCACCGGCGCCCGCCACGACGTGCTCCACGCCGACTACGCCGTACGCTACCCGGAGAGTTTCGACCCCAACCTGCCCCGCGAAGTGGTGTACGCCGGCAAACACCACCTGAGCGATTCTGTGCGCGTGGGCGACACCGATATACCGGTCGGCAAGCTCCTGCTCTCCCCCACCCGCACGTACCTGCCTGTGCTGCACGCCCTGCTGGGGCGCCACCGCGCGGGCATACACGGCCTGATCCATTGCAGCGGCGGCGGCCAAACCAAAGTGCTGAAGTTCATCGACCGGCTGCGCATCGTGAAAAACAACCTCTTTGAGCTGCCACCTTTGTTCCGCCTCATCCAGGACAGCGGACAAACGCCCTGGCGCGAAATGTACCAGGTGTTCAACATGGGCCACCGCATGGAAGTGTACGTGCCTGCCGAGATGGCGCCCGACGTGGTGGCCCTTGCTGGCCAGTTTGGCATAGCCGCACAGGTCATAGGACACGTGGAAGCGGCAGACCGAGCCGAAGTGGTGGTGGACGGGCCACAAGGCATTTTTACCTATTCCTGAACCCTACGGCCCCGTGGCCTGTTACCTTGTACTTTCAACCCATTCTATGAGAAGTGTAGCCTTTTGTTGCAGCCTTGCCCTGCTGATGGCCTGTGGCCAAACCAATACGCCAACCGACATCGATCGCCTCGAAGCGGCGCTTGTGCCCGACTACCGGATCACCACCATCGATTCCTTAGTGGACCTCTATCGAAAAACGGCCAAAGCACATCCGGAAGACCATGCCCGGTGCGCCACATACCTCAGTCGGGCCGCCCAACTGCAGTACGCACACAAAGGCGACGCCGTGAGCGCCGTGCAATGGATCGACGACGTGCTGGGCCACCACGCCGAAGGCCAAAACCTGACCGTGCCCGTGGGTACGCTGGCGCACATCTGGTATGCCTATATGTACAAAACGCAGGCGGCCATACGCTTGCAGCCCAACGCCATAGACAAGATGCGCGCTCAATTGGAGCAGCACCAGGTGTGGATCGATTCGGCGCTGGTGCGGTTGGACAAGGAGATGGGCAATCCGGTGGTGGAAAATAAGGAAAAAGCGCGCGTGTTCATAGAAATCGCCGAGGCCTACGCCAACATAGCAGAAGGCAAAAACCGCGACAAGGCCGTGGATCTGTACCTGATGGCCGCTGGATTGGCCAAAACCGTGGACAACCCGAACAAGGCCCTGCAAATGTACTACCAGGTGGCCGAAAAACTGCCTCAACACGCCAAGGCACCCACGGCCCTGTTCATGATGGGCCACATCTACGAGAACGACCTGAACGATCTCGAACGGGCCCGCAGCGCCTACCAGACCTTTTTGGAGCGCTACCCCAATGACCCGGATTACACCGACGACGCGCAGATGGCGCTGAAGCAATTGGGGAAATCGCCGGAGGAGTTGGTGGAGGAGTTTCAGCGGTTGAACAAGGGGGAGTAAGGGGGGTATCACCCATGTGCGTGATTTTGGGGATGAACATGACCCTTTGACAGTGGCCGGTATCCCTATTTTTGATGATACTGGCCACTTTTATTTGTGGGATTCAAGGGGAGGTTATAGATTTGTGGGTCGCTTGGTGGTGGATGGTTCGAAGGATGCAATGCCTGGGGGAAAAGGGTATTTGGAGATTGGCGATTTTCCCGCAACTGAAGGATAAGTAAAAACGCGCAATGCGGGATAAGTGCTGTTTGGGATGGTTGTACGCAATGCGGGATTTTGGATTGTTGTTGGTTGCGGGAAAGCAGTAGTTGGCACCAATGCTAAAAAGACAGACTACACTGCAAGACAATGACTTAAAATGGGCTCGACATACAGACCATATCGACCAAGCGGACAGACAATCAGGCTAACAGTGTTTTGTTATTGGGATAACTGAAAGAAAAAGACGACGCTTCGCATTTTTAAAATTTCTTTTAACCAACCGCACAAATGGCACATTTGGTTTTTGCCGCCACAC
>Ga0247840_10004635_pt1 | contig 21522 bp, 7 predicted proteins | sample LaCruzMarch2015__FD_192404 | JGI IMG/M metagenome (GOLD analysis project Ga0247840, IMG submission 192404) | Freshwater microbial communities from meromictic Lake La Cruz, Castile-La Mancha, Spain - LaCruzMarch2015_17m | ecosystem: Environmental > Aquatic > Freshwater > Lake | place: Spain... | reverse complement strand
CAGGGCAAAGTCATATAGCACAGGGACATCTAATGTTAAATCATATGCTTTTACAAGTAAAATTCTATGTAGCGAATGTGGCAAGAATTACCGCAGAAAGATTAATAATGCCGGTACTAAATATGCAAAGACTGTCTGGATTTGCTCTACATTTAACCGCCTCGGAAAGGAGTCATGTCCCTCGAAACAAATACCAGAGGGTGTGTTAGAAATGTTGACCGCAGAGTTTAAGAAGGAAATCAAGCAAATTATTGCCTATTCGGATAACAGGCTAAAATTTATATTTGCAGATTCCACAGAAACGGAAAGGAAGTGGAAATACTGATGGCAAGACAAGTTACTATGATACCGGCGGTTGAAAATCGTTTTACAAATGTACTCAGTATAAATTATGCAAAGAAACGAGTTGCTGCCTATGCGAGAGTTTCTACAGATAATGAGGAACAAATAACTTCGTACGAGGCACAGGTTGATTACTATACAAGGCATATTGAATCTAATCCTGCGTGGCAGATGGTTGAGGTGTATTCGGACGAGGGTATTTCGGCAACCAGCACCAAAAAGCGTGACGGCTTTAATAAAATGATTGCAGATAGCTTAAACGGTAAAATTGACCTTATCATTACAAAGTCTGTTTCAAGGTTTGCTCGAAATACCGTTGATACCCTCACCACAGTGCGACAGCTTAAAGAAAAAGGCGTTGAGGTGTTTTTCGAGAAAGAGCAGATTTATACGCTGGATAGCAAGGGTGAACTTCTTATTACAATAATGAGCTCGCTCGCACAGGAAGAGAGCCGTTCAATCAGCGAAAATGTTACTTGGGGACAACGCAAACGATTTGCTGATGGCAAGGTTAGCCTGCCGTATGGACAGTTCCTTGGTTACGAAAAAGGTGAAGATGGATTTCCCAAAATTGTGGAAAGCGAAGCAAAAACAGTTAGGTTGATTTATAAGCTATTTCTTGAGGGCAAAACACCATCAGGCATTGCAAAGTATTTGAGTGAGCGTGGAATTTTAACACCATCAGGTAAAGAAAAGTGGCAGTCATCAACTGTGCTTAGTATTTTAAAGAATGAAAAATATAAAGGTGATGCTATGTTACAAAAGACTTTTACAGTTGATTTTCTTACCAAAAAGAAAAAAGTTAACGAGGGTGAAATACCACAGTATTATGTGGAAAACAGTCATCCTGGCATTGTTTCACCAGAGGTATTCGACCTTGCACAACACGAACTTAAAAAGAGGAAATCTTCTAAAGGCTATAATACTGGTGGTAGTCCATTTTCAAGCAAGATTGTATGTGGCGAATGTGGTAGCTTCTACGGTAGCAAGGTATGGCATTCCACTAGCAAATATAAAAGGACAATTTGGCAGTGCAATCATAAGTTCAAAAATGATGAAAAGTGCAGTACACCGCATATTTATGAAGAAACTTTGAAGCAAGCATTTATTGAGGTTTTTAATGGGCTGGTGGAAAATAAGGCGGAAATCCTACAAGACTATGAATCAATTATACAGACATTGACCGACACCACTGCACTTGATATGGAGATTGACAAGTTTCAGAGTGAAAGTGATGTGGCTTTCGAACTACTTCGCAAATGCGTTGAGGAAAATGCTCATTCTGCTTTAGACCAAACCGAATACAACAAGAGGCATTCCGCTTTGGTGGAACGTTATGAAACTGCCAAGACCAATCTTGAAAAGATAGCTGATAAAAAAACGGAACGAACGATTAAGCGTGACACTATAATGGGATTTATGAAAATGCTTAACGGTGATTTGCTTACGGAATTTGACGATGAACTTTGGAACAGTACACTTGAGCGAGTGATAGTAAAATCTGAGCATGATGTAACTTTTGAGTTTAAGGATGGGTTGCAAGTAGATTGGATAATTTAATATACAAATAGTGAAACCCACAAGATTAGCTTGATCGCTGATTTTGTGGGTATTTTTTTATAGAAAATTGTTATTTCATATAATGTTTTTTAGAAAAAATGAAAATCGCTAGAGTGAAAATCCTTTGTGTCCAAGATAGAATTGATGGTGTAATAAAGGCTGCAAACCTATGGCTTATCCCTAAAATGAAGATTGCAACATTGCAACATTGCAAATGAGGGACACCCCTTGCAATGTTCATTTAAGATTATCTGAAAACCCAGTATTTATGGGATAAATCATATATTCTCCAATGACAAATGAAGATTGCAAAAATGTCATTTTGCAATCTTCATTTTCTATCTGTCCTTATTGGGCATCCTTTGTTTTAAATATTACTTTCATAATATTTAGCAAGCCAGGATAGCAGGAAAAATTAAATCTTATAATTGTAAATTTGTTGTAAAATATCGGAATTTGTTATGAATATATAGTAAAAAGAATTTGTTATAAATATATAGTAAAAAGAACTGTTGTGCAATGCTATTTTTTGTGATATAATGTCAAACTATATATATGTATTACCATAAATGGAATTATAATGTATATTGTGCTTTAGAGGGTTAGGTGGAAATTTTAAAAATAATATCAACGTAAATTATCAAAATTTGGAGGATGACAGATGATTTTTAAAGGAAAACTAAAGAAAGGTTTAAGCATTGCTCTTTTGGTTTGTTATATTTTACTTAGCGGTACAATATCACAATCTGCTAAGGAGAATGTTTCAACACAAGCAGATAGTTCTAAACCGCAAAATGAAATAGGAGTAAACAAAACCGTAAATACACAAAGCAATAATCTGCAAAATAATAATGGAAAAGATAATAAAACTTCTGAAAGGATTATTGTAAAATTTAAAGATTCTTCAAAAGCTGATACAATTAAGAATAATGTTAAATCAAAGCTTAAATTAAATAAATTGGATTCAAAAAGAAAAATTAAGAAAACTAATATTGAGGTATTAGAGGTAGATAAATCAGATTTAGACATAACTATTAATGGATTTAAAGAAAACAGTGAAGTGGAATATGCACAACCTGACTATTTGCTTAGTGTTGATAGCATTCCACAGGATGAAAGATTTAGCGAGCAATGGGGTCTTTATAATTCTGGGCAAACGATTAATGGTCAAGACGGCACAAGTGGAATTGATGTTAGTGCAATTGAAGCATGGGATGTAAGCACTAACAGTGAAAACGCAACTGTTGGTGTTTTGGACACAGGAATAGACATAAATCATAGCGACCTTAATTCGAATATTTATATAAATTCAAATGAAATTCCAAATGACGGAATTGACAATGATAATAACGGATATATTGATGACGTAAATGGATTTGACTTTGCTAATAACGATAATACTGTTTATGATTCTGCTACTTATGACAAGCACGGAACACATATTGCTGGTATTATTGCAGGAAAAGCTGATAACATAGGAATTAGAGGTGTTGCTTCAAATGTTAAGGTTATGCCGCTTAAATTTATAAACGGCACAACAGGTTATACATCTGATGCTGTTGAAGCAATTGAATATGGAAAAAGTATGGGTATTAAAATAATCAACTGTAGCTTTGGAAGTACATATAGCAATCCTGCACTTTTAGATGCTATGCAAAATTCAAGCATACTTTTTGCTTGTGCAGCAGGTAATAGTGGAATGAATATTGATAATTCGCCAATATACCCTGCTTGCTTTAATCTGCCAAATATAATATCTGTAGGAGCAATTAATAATACAGGAAATTTAGCATCCTTTTCAAACTATGGTTCTAAGGTTAATGTTGTAGGTCCTGGTAAAGATATACTCAGTACAGTTCCCGAAAATAGCTATGAATATATGAGTGGCACGTCTATGGCTACACCATTTGTTACAGGGGCAATAGCGCTATTATCTAAAAGTGCTGAACAGCTATCTAATGAGCAAATTAAAGCAAAGCTTTGCGAAACTGCTACACAGATAATAGGGCTTAATTCTTATACCTATGCTTTGGTTAATATCGCAAGAGCTTTGGGTGTTGCTTCACATAGCGATATTACGCCTACACCTACTGAAGCACCAAGTTTACCAGATGTACCTGAAAAACCACAGTCTTCTTTTGATATTATTCAAAAAGATGTTCAATTTGCTGAGTATAGGGATAAATTAAAGGCATTAGAGGAACAGGCTATAAGTAGTGATAATATCGATATAGCAAAAACTATAGAAGAAAAATTAAATAATTTAATTATAAAAGAAAATAAGTTAAGAGAATTATCAGAAAATTATGTAATTGAGTCAAAAGATCAAGCAGAGCTTACTAATATTCAATCGGAGATTAATTCTTATTATTCAACTAACGCTTCGGAATTTTATAATTTAGAGGTCGAATACCAAAATTTAATTAATGAATATGTAGATATTGTACAAGGAAACAGTGCCATTAATACTATGGTACAAAGCTTAACCGTTAATAGCTCAATTAATGTTACCTTACCAGTAGGTAATAATCAGGTGTTTGAGTTCACAGCACCGAATAGTAGCACATATATATTTCAAACAGGTCCATATATGGGAACAGGAAGTCCAAATGATACTGTTTTAGAAATATATACAGATGCGACTTTGTCTAATAGAGTAGCTTATGATGATGATTCAGCGGGTAATTTATTCTCGAAAGTAAGTATTTTCATAAGCAAGAATGCAAAATACTATATTAAGCTAAGTCCATATAAAAGTACTGGTTCTGTTTATGCAAAACTTTCTGTAATATATGATGAAGCATATTTTACGAATATAGATTTAAATAGTCCCGTTGATGTAAGTTTAGCCACAGGCGAATTTAAGGTCTTCAAGTATACACCTTCTTTTACTTCGAAATATTACGTATATACTGGACCTTATGCTGGAACAGGTGGCTCTAATGATACTTATTTAGAAATATATACAGATGCTGCCTTAACTAATAAAATCGCATACAATGATGATTCAGCAGGCAATTTATTTTCTATAATTAGTACAACTTTAAATGCAGGAACTAAATATTATATTAAATTGCGTCACTATAGTGCTAATGGAGCTGTTAATGCAAGATTAACGCTGCAACAAAATATTCCGAGTTTTGAACAAGTTGTAACTTTAAATAGTCCTGTGAATGTTTATTTGAGCACAGGTTTAATTAAAGTTTTCAAATTTACGCCAACAAGTGGGGGCATATATGATATGTTTACAGGTCCATATGGTGGAACAGGGTGGGCAAATGACACATATTTAGAGTTATATTCTGATGCAGGGTTGACAAACAGGCTTGCTTATGATGATGATTCAGCTGGCAACTTATTCTCGAAAATTCAAACAAGATTGTCACCTGGTTTAACATATTACATTAAACTTACTTCCTATAATACTAACGACTTTATATTCTCGAACTTTACAATCACTAATGGAATTCAAAATGTAACTGTTAATTTAAATCAATCTGTAGATTTACAAGTGGCACAAAATGAATATGCAATTTGTAAATTTACGCCATCCGTTACCGGGGAATATAAATTATATACAAGCCCAAATGCAAGTACAACTAGTTCTAATGACACATATCTTGAATTATATACTAATCAAGCGTTAACAAACATGATTGCATATGATGATGACTCGGGCGACGGTTGGTATTCGATAATTCAATATAAATTGAATGCAGGTACTACTTATTACATTAAATTCAGAGGCTGGGCAAATCTCAGCGCTTGTGGAAGCTTTGCAATTAATTTATTATCAGATACAATAGCACCATCAAATCCAACAAATTTAGTATCAAGTTATACAACAAGTACGACTACCAATTTAAGTTGGACACCATCTGCAGATAATTTCGAAGTAGCTACTTATGATGTTTGCAAAGATGGAATATATTTAGCTACAACAAATGCTATAAATTATAATGTAACGGGACTTACTCCTGCGACAACATATAAATTTACAGTAAAGGCAAAGGATACAGCAGGTAATATATCAAGTGCGAGCAATGAGGTTTCTGTTACAACTTTATCACTAAGTCAAATAACAGCAAATATTGCGTATGATATAGCTACAAAAACGGTATCAATAAATGGAAGTAATCCAAATGGGCAGGGTAAGCAAATAACAATATTAGTTAAAGACCCAAGTGGGGCTATAAAATATATAGACCAATTGCTAAGTGGGACAAATGGAGCATTTTCACTAACATTTAAAATAAATCCAACTATTGTGGGAATTTATACAGTTACCATAGGTGGCGAAGGAATAACTACACCATTTAATAATAATTTTACAATTGCTAATTTATTATTGCCAGATACTGCAGCTCCAGCAGTTCCTACAAATTTGGTGTCAAGCAATACAACAGCAACAACAACAGATTTAAGCTGGACAGCATCAACAGACAATGTAGGTGTTGTTGGGTATGATATCTACAAATTCGGAGCTTATTTAGCAACAACTACAACTACAAATTATCGAGTAACAGGCTTAACTCCTACAGCAACATATATATTTACAGTGATGGCAAAAGACGCAGCAAACAATATATCTGTTTCTAGCAATGAGATATGGGTAAAAACAATAGATATAGTAGCACCATCTGCACCGATTTTGGCAACTCCAAACCCAGAAAGTACAACAGGAACAACAGTAAATTTAATTTGGCAAGCTTCAACAGATAATGTAGGAGTAGTTGGTTATGACATTTATAAAGATGGGACGTTCTTAGCAGCAACTGTAAATACAAATTATGGGGTAACAGGATTAACTGCTTCTAAATCATATAAATTTAAAATAAAAGCAAAGGATTTAGCGGGCAATGTATCTGAAAGCAATGAAATAACTGTAACCCCAATACTTGTGAATGCAATTACAGCAAATGTAAATTATGATGCCTACAGAAAAGAATTATCAATAAGCGGTAGTTCTTCAAATGGACAAGGCAAGCAAATAACAATATTAGTAAAAGATCCAAATGGAGCGATAAAATATATAGACCAATTAATTAGCGGAACAAATGGAGCTTTTTCGCTTATGTTTAAAATTAATCCGACAGTAATAGGAGTTTATACAGTATCAATTGGTGGCGATGGAATTACTGCACCATTTACTAATAATTTCATAATTAATGATTTATCCACAACTGATACAACGCCTCCGACGGCACCAACAAATTTAGTTTCAAGCGTTAGAACAGGAACAACAATAGACCTAAGCTGGGGAGCATCAACAGATAATGCTGGTGTTGTAGGTTATGATGTTTATAAAAATGGGACTTATTTAGCAACAGCTATAACTGCAAGTTATCAAGTTGTAGATTTATTATCTACTGAATCATATCAATTCGCAGTAAAAGCAAAAGATGCTGCAGGTAATATATCGGTATCAAGTAATGAAATAACTGTAAAAACTACAGATGTAGTAGCACCAACAGCACCAACGGGGTTAGCTTCAAATAATATAACAGGAACAACAATAGATTTAAGTTGGACAGCAACAACAGACAATGTTGGTGTAGTAGGCTATGATATTTATAAAGATGGAACGTATTTAGCTACAACTACAAATATAAATTATCAGGCAGTAGAATTATCAATTGCGACAACATATAAATTTACAGTAAAGGCAAAGGATGGGGCAGGAAACATATCTGATGCAAGTAGTGAAGTAACAGTAACTACATTAGATACAATACCACCGACTGATCCCACAAACTTAATTTCAAATAATGTAACAGGAACAACGGTAGATTTAAGTTGGACAGTATCAACAGATAATGTAGGTGTAGTAGGTTATGATGTTTACAAAGATGGTGTGTTTTTAGAAACATCAGTAAATTTAAGCTATCAAGCAACGGGACTTACTTCTGCAACGGAATATAAGTTTATAGTAAAAGCAAAGGATTTAGCAGGAAATATATCAAATGCAAGTAATGAAGTAGCAGTAGCAACATTAGACATCATACCACCAACAGATCCAACAAACTTAGTTTCAAGTAATGTAACAGGGACAACAGTAGATTTAGGTTGGGATGTATCAACAGATAATGTAGGTGTAGTAGGTTATGACATTTACAAAGATGGGGTATTTTTAGTATTCACAACAAATATAAATTACCAAATAACAGGGCTAACTCAAGCAACAACATATAAGTTTTCAGTAAAAGCAAAAGATTTAGCAGGAAATATATCAAATGCAAGTAATGAGGTAGCGGTAATAACATTGGATACAATAGCACCAACAGTTCCAATGAATTTAGCATCAAGCAGTATAACAGTAACAACCGTAAATTTAAGTTGGACAGCATCAACTGATAATGTTGCTGTGGTAGGTTATGATATTTATAAAGATGGAGTATTTTTGATATCGACAACAAATATAAGTTATCAGGTAACTGGTTTAACATCTGTCATAACATATAAGTTTACAGTAAAAGCAAGAGATGCGGCAGGTAACATATCTGAGGCAAATAATGAAGTAACAGTAACAACATTAGCTCAAAGCTCAATAACAGCAAATGTTACATATAATGAGAGCACAAAAGAAGTTACGATAAGTGGAAACGCTTTAAATGGGCAAGGTAAGCAAGTAACAATATTAGTAAAGGATCTAAATGGAGTGATAAAATATATTGATCAATTAATAAGTGGAGTAAATGGGACGTTTTCTAGAACATTTAAAATTAATCCTACTGTAATAGGTAATTATGCTGTAAAAATTGGCGGAGACGGTATAGCGGTACCGTTGGATTGTGGGTTTGTTGTAACCACTTTAACACAAACAGAAACCCAAGCTCCAACAGCCCCAACAAATTTGAATAGTACTGCTAAGACAGATACAACTATTGATTTATCATGGACAGCATCAACCGATAATATTGGTGTAGTAGGCTATGAAATTTATAAAGATGGAGTTAAACTTGAAATTCCAATTGTTGCAGCTACAAATTATCAAATAACAGGACTAACGCCTTCAACTGCATATAAGTTTACAGTAAAAGCAAAGGATGCAGTAGGTAACATTTCTGATGTAAGTAATGAAGTAACAGCAACAACAACATTAGACCAAAGCTCAATAACAGCAATTCTTACATATAACGAAAATACAAAAGAAGTAACAATAAATGGATATATTTCAAATGGTCAAGGTAAGCAAATAACAATATTAGTTAAAGCTCCAAATGAAGATATAAAATATATAGATCAGTTAATAAGTGGAGTAAATGGGATATTTTCAAGAACATTTAAAATTAATCCTACTGTAATAGGTGATTACGCTGTAAAAATTGGAGGAGACGGTGTAACAGTTCCGTTGGATTGTAAGGTTGTTGTAACTACCTTAACGCAAACTGAAAATGAAGCGCCAACAGCCCCATCAAATTTAATTAATACTGCTAAGACCGATACAACTATTGATTTATCATGGACAGCATCAACTGATAATATTGGTGTAGTAGGTTATGAAGTGTATAAAGATGGAGTTAAACTTGATGTTCCAACTATCATAGCTGCAAATTATCAAATAACAGGACTAACACCTTCAACAACATATAAGTTTACAGTAAAAGCAAAGGATGCGGTAGGGAATATATCAAATGCCAGTAATGAAGTAACGATAGTAACATTAGATATAATCCCACCGGAAGACACTGAAGATACCATAATTGTCACAGGTGCGGCAGGAAGTGAGTTTGCATTAACCTTAAATTTAGCAAACGTTACAAGTTCAACTCCTTTATCTTTCGAAATTTCATATAATGCAAGCGAGGTTGAAATCATCGACCTTCTTGAACAGATATATGGGGTGCAAACGGCAGATGGCAATTATAACGGTATTGTTGTAACAATGTCTTCAACAGGACATATTAATATAACTTTCCCGAATAAAATTGTGCCAACAGGAGAGGTTTGGAATGGGAAGATTAATGTGTTTAAATTTAAGTTAAAGTCGGGATATAGCTCGTCAACCGTAACGGTTGGCAGATTATAAGGGAGGGTTCAAAGTGAAAAAGAGAAGATCTAATTTAATTGCTGTAATTATTATAAGTACTATATTATTAACAACGATTTGCGCATTTGCGATATCGGAAATTGTCAATAATGTTCCAACGGACGTTCCTGCTGAATTTGTAGTTAAAAACAACGGTGCGCTTAAAAAACTTGAAAAGAGCAAGAAAAAAGGTGAAGCAGTACAGAATCAGGTTGAATATTACGCATATTTTGTATCCGTTCTGCAACCATCCAAAGAGGAAAAAAATTACATAGACGGGTTAATTGAAGCGGGATGCGATGTGGAGGCGCTTGTTAAGATATTTGATTTTTGGCGTTATACTGTTGAGGATATAGGCATAATCGAAAAGGTATATGAGTACAAGCCTTATGATTTAAGTGTATCCTATTGGGTAGATGAGGCGTTTATTGATCTGCACAAAAAAGGCGAGGCAGTGACAGAATACGGCAATCTTTCTGTTGAACAAGTTAAGGCGTATATTGCCGAGGGCATTGATTCTGAAGAAATTTGTGCGGCTGATAAAATGAGTAGAAAGGGTATTAAGTCTACGGAAACGATACTGTCCGAAAAGAAAACCGGAAACTCATGGTACGATATAGCGGATGAAATATACGGCATTGAGCCATCTAAGAACGATGCTATGGAGTTTAGCGACATTAAAGATCCAAATGAAATAATCGAGAGTGTAAAACTCGCCAAGAGGGCTAACCGTCCCGTCAAGGATGTGCTTCGTGAAGTTGTAAATGGTGAAAGCAGCGCAAAGAAAAATTATGATTTCAAGACAGAAAAGACGAACGAAGCTAAAGTATCACTTAAAAAGCAAAAACTATGGGATGAAAGTGCGAAGAAAGAAAAGAAAAAAGCCGTATTCGGAGAGGAGGATCTGTTCTGATGAAAAAGAAATTAATATTTTTCGCTTGTTTGGTTTCTTTATTGTTTGTTGCAGTAACCACATATGCTTCAACAAGAACATCACTTGACGAAGCCTCTTACCAAAATTGGATGAATTCAAATTACGGCAAATTTAATGTTCCTGTTAATATCAATGATTCGGCGGTTAATATTGACGGCGCTACAGGGGAAATGACAGTTCGTGAAACAGACTTGCATTTGCCAGGAAAGAATGGGCTTGATTTAAACATAATGAGAGAGTATGATTCTCTTAGAGATATCACCAGGCTCTCTGGGCAAGGCTATACATCTTATGAAAATACTAATTTTATACAGGCGAGATATATTCTGCCAAGCGGGAACAAAAAGCTGGTTCGTTTTGTAACTGCCGATGAATACTATCAAAACGGTACAGATGGTATATATACCAATAGTGATTATGCCGATATATATACAGATCAATATTATAAGATGACACGAGGGTCTATTTACTTACAGCGTGATACGTCATATGCACCCATATGGAATAAATATGATAGAACTTTTAAAGTCCGTGACTTTTCGGATTCAAATTCCAACAATGACATAAATATAGGGTATAACTGGAATATTACTTTTGCATATTCCAATATTATTGCTGGACCTTTTTCAACAGGCTTTACCAATGAATATTGTCGATACCGTTTATATAGGTTAACTGATGGAAGGTCATTTACGGTTAAAGAAACTTATCGTGTATATAATAATGTCATTACTACCTATGAACCATATTTTGAATCAGCTGGTGGATATGAAGTTCTCACGCCTTATAAAGATATGCCTAACAACTTAATAGTAGATACGCGAAGGGGTATTACATATTTTTATTCAATCAGGGATAAAAATGGTTCTGTGTGGTATTTTGATGCATCAGGCATAATAATGGCGGAAGAAGATAAATATGGTAATATTATTAAATATCAGCACACAGATGACGCAGTTACAATTACTGATACAATGGGAAGAGTTGTTACCGTTCATAAGAATGATAAAAAGATTTCTTTAACAACTGATGTAATTACCGAAGATATGGTGTATTATGACTGTATTTCAACGGATTCTCAAACAAATGATTTTTCTGACTACTACAGCAAATATACGCTTGAAGTTAAAAAACGGGATGGGAATGAGTCGGAAGATAATTGTGTTAATGTTACTGCCTATGAAATGGCTAAAAGAACCAATGTTTATGACGCCCGAGAAGAACTTGTGCCTCACCTCGAAACCACATATATTTTGCAAAAAATTGTGAAATCTGACGAAAGTTATTCTGCATTTGACTATTCGCCGATCATGATAAGTAACACGAAAAGCTTTCCTCTTTGGGAATATTTCCCTTCGCATAGTGAAGACGTTCAAGCGAATGGAACGGTTGCAAATACATGGAATTATTCATATGTAGAACAATTATATACGTATTATCACCAATTTATTAAAACAAGAGGAGATGGTGATTATGTTGAAACATCGGCATATCGGAAAACACCATTACAATTGATTTTTCATAGTGTTATAGGCGATGGAATCAAGGAAGAAGAACGATATTCTTATTTTACTAAAAAAAGTATTCTCGCTTCAAAATCCAAGCAAATATTTAATTTGGCAACAGGAAATAACTATGATTATATAGAAGCTGTTGTCAATTACGAATATGATGCAAGAGATACCTGCATTCATGAAAACAACATGGGTCAGGAAGTCTGGTATGATTATGGAGATTCGACAGCAAATCCATATAATCTACTTCTTTCGAAAACATATGAAAAAGATGGTCAGAAAATAAAAATTGAGAATACACTGACGAGTGATTTGAAAAGCATACAGGATACAAAGGAATATATTGAAGAAAATGGAGCATTTGTGCTTCAAAGTCGCACAGGCTATGAATACGATTTCTACGGGAACGTATCAAAAATTACGGAATATCCGCAGTTTGCTACTCCTATTGAGCATCATGTTACATACACATATGATTTGCCGAAATACAGCATTGAAAAGTATGCGCTTAACGTGACAAATTATGACGGAACTTCGGTCAGTAAAATAGGTACTCTTGAGGAATATGACAAATATGGCAGGCTCTGGCGCAATACGGACGGTGAAGGCAACAAAACAACATATTCATACGACCGTATCGGCAGATTGCTCTGCATTACCAACGATGACGGCACAATGAGAGAATATGATTACGATGTGTCGACAAATACAGTCACCGCCGTAAACGAGAACGGCACAGAAATAAAACAAACTTTTGATATGCGTGGGCGTAAGTTGGCGACGTATGTTTTCAATCCGAATACGGAGCAATATGTGAAATTGAATGAAATAAGCTATGATCCATATAACGGGCAAATAGCGTCCGTAATGGAGCTTGGCGCTGAAAACCAAGAAATTCTTACCCTTTATACATGGGACGATGCCGGAAGGGTTAAAACAAAGCAGGCGAAGGAGAAGAACGCAAATGGAACATATACGGTTGTTGAGGAAGCGTCTAACCAGTACACCTATCCTACCGAAACAGGTACAAGAATTCGTGCTGCAGGATATTCGACTAACACTTCAGCAGATATATTATGGGATGGTTACAATAAAAAAGAGTGGAACGTGTATAGCGCTTACTCGAATGCAATCAAAACATTTAATATTACAGGGGATTATGATTATCTGTTGCTGAATGTAAGGGTTCCTGATGTTCACAACATATCGTTAACGGTTTATGCGGATTCTACTTCGGGAACGAAAGCAATATCATTTAGTCCAAATGTTTATTATTATGATTCGATGTATGGAAGAAGTCTTATTATAAATGCTAAAGGTGTAACAGCGCTGCGAGTAGCTGGAAACAGCGTTTCGTATTCAGTTAATGTAGCGAATGTGCGTGGTTACACAAAAGAGCAAATTTCCGCAATGACAACAAAAGCGACAACAACAGCGGTAGGTGATAGTACAATTACACCTCCGAAGGTTGAGCAGACTTTTGATTTTTGGGGCAACAAAATCAAACAACGCAATATTGATACATCGAATTCAAATAATGTTCTCGCTGAGGAAAGTTGGGCATACGACTCACTCGGCAACAACCTTACATATCGCAATCCAGTTTCATCCGTGCTTAATATGGACACCTACACTCGAGTATATGATTATGCTGGGCGAGTGATAAGCGAAACTATGCACGACAACCAATTCGGCAACCGCAACAACAACACCGTGTATGACAAAACGGGGCGTATTGCGAGCAAATATAACACAAAAAATAATTATACTTATCAATACGACCAGTTCGGGCGTGTGATTGCGGAAAATCATCAAACAAATGGTGGGAAGAATTATAAATATGATAAAAATGGCAATGTTATACGTGAGCAGGAAACCATTCAGCAGTACGACTCTGCAACCGCAGAGTACACTACCACTGACTATGCTTACGATAATCGCAACCGTTTGGTTAAGACAACACAGTACAAGAACGGTACGGCTGAACCACAAATTACACAGTATTACTATGATGCGGGCGGGAACATGCTTCGAATGTACATTGGTCTTTCTGCACCGCTGACAATAAATGGCTTGGACAGTGTTGCCGTAAATGGCGATGGCAAGTATTCGGTGACAAAATATAAGTATAATTTTATGAATCAGCGTGTAAGTACGACCGATGCACTAAACCAAATGGAGAGTTACACATACGACTATCTTGGCAACATCTTGACAAAAACAGACCGAAATGGTAACATCATAACATACACATACAACTGGCGTTCGCAACCACTTACTATAACATCTACGAATGACAGCAAAACAATCATTTATACCTATGACCGTCTAGGCAACCGCACTAGTATGACAGATGAAATGGGAACTACACATTACAACTACAACAACTTGTCACAATTGGTAACCGAAACAAAAGGTGATGTTGTAAAAACATATAGTTATGACGCAAATGGTTCACGCACGGGGTTTGAGCTTGCAGACAGCACGGAAATTCCGCTCTCCAACTCATACGTGCAGTCAAATACGGGTTGGGTGCGCAGTGTAACAAGCGGAACGCAGACGGTGTATTATGGTTATGACGTTTCCGGGAACGTGACAAGTGAAACGCTTGGAGATAGTGTCAGTTCAAGAACGTATAACGCATCCAATTACATGACCGACATGATAAATACCGTCAATGGTGCAGTGAAGTCAAGTTTTTCATACACTCCGCTTATGAACGGCAATGTGAGCGGTGTGTCGTCAACATACTCAAATGGCACAGCACAGGCAACAAATTATACATACGACGGAATGGGACGGCTTCTGACCGAACTGTCGCCGAATGTTAATCACTCTTATACTTATGATGACAGTGGCAACCGTGTAACTATTACTGGGGGGAAAACTTATCAGTATGACCTTAACAACCGTCTGTTGACTGAAAACGGTAGCAAGGGTGCAGGATATCAGTACGATCCCAATGGCAACCTGTTCTCGCGGTTGGACGGGACTCAAACCGAGTCGAACGGCTCTGCAATGACGGTTGACGTGTCCGAGAACTTGGGCGGCTTCGCTTTGTACACCTACGATGGCTTTAACCGTTTAGTGAAAATAAAGGACGGCGAAAACGTTTACGAGTACGAATATAATGGCGACGGTCAACGTGTTGCGAAAATTGTAAACGGTACACGTACTGACTTTATCTGGGACGGCGACTATATTGTCGCAGAAATCTGTGGAGATATGACAACCGCATGCGTCCGTGGTCTGCGACTGCATTTCAGCAAGGATAGCAACGGCGAAATTATGCACTATCTCTATAATGGACACGGCGATGTAGTGCAGACTTTGGATGAAAATAAATCTGTCGTGAACGAATACCAATACGATGCTTTCGGTAATGAAATTAATCCCGATTCCGCTGATGCCAACCCATGGAGATATTGCGGCGAGTATACAGATTTAGAGACGAATAACATTTATTTACGTGCAAGATACTATGATCCTTCTGTTGGACGTTTCATTAGCGAGGATCCCATCCGTGATGGAACAAATTGGTATATTTATTGCTATAACAATCCTATCGGACTTATTGACCCGTTTGGATTAGCACCATCACCTAAAGAAGCTGCCGAGATGGCGAGCCATATTTATGAGCAAAAAGGTGACCTTACCGGAGGGTGGAAATTTGATTATTCTATCACTGGCGGAGATGGTATGGTAATGGGCATTTATATGCGATTATTAGATGAGTACGGCTCGAACGGACTTCAAATGATGGAGTATGCCCTTGTTAATAAAGGAACAACCGCAACAAGCTTAAGTGACTGGAACAACAATGTTGAACAGGTTTTTGGCAATTCTGCTGATATGGAAGCATCAATAGCTTATGCAAAAAGCTTTGTGGAACATGTTGGTGATAGTATTGAAGTAACTTTTGTTGGTCATTCAAAAGGTGGAGCTGAAGCCACCGCAAATGCGATAGCAACAAACAAAGATGCAATTATATTTAATCCGGCTGCTTTATCTCAAGCGACAAGGAATAAAAACGGGCTAAATACTGATAATTATACCGGGAAAGTCACCGCATATGTAGTTCAGGGTGATGCGTTGAACCAATTACAAGGGAAAAGTTATGACAATACTATATATTTGCAGCGGCAACACGGAAATGCTTTCACAGACGCAATTTTGCCACGGGGAGTAAAAGCTTGGCAAAGTGTTCAAAATCATTTAATGCCAGCTGTTCAAAACGGATTAAAGCAAAGGAGATAGATGAGTAATTATGAAAAATATATTTCCGGCAATTTATGTTTTAATGTTGATGTTGATTTTGGTTTTGGTAGGGTGTGTGCAAACGAATACCACGGAAAGACCCGCCCGATTACAAATACGCGACGTTAAAATTTGGAACGAAACTCCAGTACAAAATTTAGCATCGGCAGTCAATAATCAAAATGTAAAACAAATAGAAAAATTAGCTAAAGAACAACCTGACATAATTAACTATCAAGAGTCGCAATTCGGTATGACTTTGCTACTTTGGTCGGTAGGTATGGAAAAATATGAAGCGGCAAAGGCGTTGTTAGAATGTGGAGCTGACCCTAATATAATCGGCACTTGGGAAGGTGGAACGGCGCTATACAGGGCGGCAGGGTACTCATTCATTGATACCGACGCTAAAAAAGACGCAAAATATGTCAAGCTGTTATTGGAATATGGAGCTGACCCCAATATTGGATTTATTGGCAATGACCATAATAATTCTGATGAAATTGGAACTACCCCTTTGATGGCAAGTATAGGGTGCGGGATTGAAAAAACCAAAGCATTAGTAGAGGTTGGGGCAGATATTAACTATCGGTTGCCATCTGGCAAAACAGCCTCAATTATGGCGTTGGATATGGGTGGCCCGAATACAACTTTTGAAGCGATGCTGTATGCTCACTACCTGATTGTAGAAAAAGGTGCAAAAGTGACCGAACCTTATTCAGCCTTTTTAGGATACAGTAGTACAATTGATACTTCAGATACTTCAAGGCGTTACCCTGTGGAAATTTTAAGAAATTGGATACCACGTTTGGATTCCGAAGGGTATAAAATCAAGATGGAGATTGTTGAAGAATTTGCAAGGCAAGGCGCAGATTATTGGACGACAGAAATACCTAAAAGCCGCCTTGAACAAATTCAAAAGTTGTACCCTGATACTTGGCAGGAGTTTATTGAAAAGTATTAAATATAAGAGATAACAAGCAATGAATGTTCGTATGAGAGAGGTTGTCAACTTCAAAAATGCAATCCGGTGGTAAAAAATAGCAATATGGCATAAAAATCACATAATAATGCATTCCAAGAAGTCTAATTGTTAATGTCAAGTGAAAAACCAGCCAGCGTTCTAATTGAAAAACCAGCCATTTTTGGGTGTAAAATTTGCCTTTAACAAAATATATGGTAATTGCAATTTAATACACATAAAGCGAGTAAATCTGCACGAAAATTACCATTGTTAAAATAATTATCGTTCTTGACCTACCCGCCATATGTATGCTACACTAAATGTGCAGTGGAATTAGCGTGGGTGAATTTGGCTTTGTCTTTTGTGTTAGAAAGACTGCGATAGATTTTTGCGATTTTCCATCCACGCTATTGTTTCTTCAAATCTACCACCTCGCTCTCGTGAAATGTCTAAAATATGCCCTTTATGAGTAAGCCTATCAACTACCGCTGTGGTTAGTGTTGGGTCATGAAAAATCTCCTCCCATCTGTCAAAAGTAAGGTTAGAATTTACAATAATCGAACCCTTTTCATTGCGTGATGAAATGAGGTTGAACAGTAGCTCTGCACCAACTTTATCAAATGAAATGTAACCTAATTCATCTAAAATCACTAGCCCATATCGTTCGAATTTCTGTCTAAATCTGCTGATTTGCATATTGCTCATTGCCTCTTTTAATTCCGTTATTAAATTAGGCACATTTGCATAAAACACCGAATTTCCTGCCATGCAGGCGGCTATACCAAGTGCGATGCTGTAATGTGTTTTGCCTGCACCCGGTGTGCCAATTAATATAACATTCTCATTTTTGTTGATAAATTCAAGCGTTTCAAGTTCTTCAAATTCCGGCAAAAACTCAGCGGAATATTTTGTCCTATCAAAATCCATTAAATATTTTTTCTGAGGGAATTTTGCTTCTTTTATTCGCCTTGCTATACCATTTTTTAGTCTGTTTTCATATTCACCTGTAAGCAATTCAAGTAAAAATTCCTCATGAGATAGTGAGTTATCGCTTGCTAATTCATACCAGTTTTGCTTTATGTATGCAAGCTTAAACACTGATGACAACTCGCATATCTTCTGATTTGGTACGAGGTTCATAGAGAAGCACCTCCTCTAATTAGCAGTGCATAATTAGCTATTGCCGTGCGAGAATGCATATCAATTTGGCTAATGGGCTTTACAACAGAAATAGCATTAAATTCAGCTTTGTTAGAGGTTTTTTCCTTGAATAGAGCTACAATTTCAGAGACATCTAAATGCTTATTCTCGGTTAAAATTTCAATAAATTTGCGTGGTGTTTTAGCATAATGTGTATCAAATATTGCTTTTAGTTTTGGGATTGATTTAAGTGCAACACTACTTGAAACTGCACCAGGTTTGTGCGAAAGTGTATTTAAGTAGTGCATAATATCTATTTGCATTAGTCCATTGCCATTAATGCGACGGTGTCTGCAAACCTCAATATTACCCATAAAAACACGGATTTCATCATGATATTTTTTAACTATAACTCTTTTGCTCACTAACTCCTCTGGCACACTATATTTAACGGTATCTACGCTAATTAACGAGGTTTTATCAACCTTGGCTGTTGTAATATCTGCAAGCTCTAGTGGTGGCATATACGGCAACAGATAGGTTTTTTCTTCGAGAATTAGGCTGTCTTCATTTAGTTTTAACAGCCTGCTTTTAACGTACTCTTGTGCATCATCTAAGGAATTAAATGTGTAATGCAATGCAAAGAGTTCAACTCTTAGCACATCAACTGCCTTTTCAACAGTTCCTTTCTCGTTGCCAGCAAAACAATTTGTAACATTAATTCTAAATCCATAATATGCCGACATTTTGATTAAATCCTCGTTCAGTTCTTTTTCGTTCTTACCTATGAATTTACTAACAACATTCTTCATATTATCGTAAACCACTTCACGCCAAGTGCCGCCCATAAATTCAAAGAATTTGACATGGCTATCTAAAAATGCGCCCTTTTTTTGATTAGTGTAAAGCTTGCACCACCTGAATTTACCGGCTGGAGACGCAAATATAGCCATATGATACGTCCTACACTCTTTGTCTATTATCAGCCTTACTTCACCAAAATCATACTCTAATCGCTCTCCAAAATCATACTGTTGTCGAATGAATACCTGTTTTTTTCGAGAATCTTCACGCAATCGTGCCAAGGCATTGTTAATCGTACATTGACCTATATCAAAGCCCTCACTTTTCAAAGTCTCGAAAATTTGCTTGTTGGTTATACCTTGCTTATGCCTATCTCCAAGCAATCTGTCTTTGCATTTTTCAAACTCTAAAAGCTCACATAAACGTTTTTCAACTTCCTCTGTGTATTTACGTTTTTTGCGACCGCTTGCGTTGTATGAGGGCTTAGTAACCAGCGCATCTTGCACTTGTTTTACATCACAACCGGATTTTAACACCTCATCCTTTTTTTGCTGATATGAGTTCCAGTATTTCGACACTGTCTCACGATTTAGTCCTGTCCTACGAGCTACCTCTCTGTTTGAAAAACCTTGATTTTTCAACGCCACAACTTCTGATCTTTCCATTGAACCAACCATTCCTTTCTCACTTCCGTTTCTAAATTTACTGCCTTTATAGCAGCATAACTACCATTTTAACATCAAATAGTAGCTTCCCGGAAGTTTTGTTTCTTTCGTGGCTGGTTTTTCAATTAGAATATCATCTTTTTTTGGCTGGTTTTTAGTTTATCATAAACATCTAATTTTATAAAAACAAAAATGCAATAAAATCAAATCTCGGGTTTTATACTCCAAATTTGATTTTATTGCATAAGAAATAAACCTATTAACATTTAAAATAGGCAAAACTTAAAATTTATATGTTATTGTTAAGCTATCTTGCGGTAACTATGATACAGTCCACTAAGGATTGATTCGGATGTAAGAACTGTATCCTAGTGTTAAATTCTCACTTATAGATTTTGAAAATAAAAATATTTCCTGTGAGACGTAAGAAATACTATTTCGCAACCTCACTTTGTCAATATCAGAAATACTCTCATCACCAAAATAAATATTCCCTTCAGCCAGAGGATATAATCCCAAAATAAGTTTAACTAACGTAGACTTTCCTCCTCCGCTTTCGCCAACTAAAGCAATACTTGAACCACTGGTAATCTCCAAATTAATATCTTTTAGTACACGCTCTCTGTCGGAATATTCAAACCCCACATCCTTAATTGTAATATGATTTGATATTTCCAAATTAGTTTTACTGTTTAAATCTTCTTTATCTAAATCGAGCATATCAGAAAGACGCTCAAATGCTACACTTGCATTCTGTATTTCTGGTTGTAAGTCCATTAAATTTTTAATAGGTTCCAAAAAATATCCTAAAAGCGAACTGTACATTATTAATGTTCCAACTGTCATATCTTTAGACAAAACAGAAAAGACTCCGTATGAAAGAATAGCTATAACCGAACAATGAGATATAAAATCTATCAAATTGCTTCTGATGGTTTGAATCATCAAGTTATCAGTTGTCTTTTTGATTAAATCATCAAAGATGTTCTTAATAGAATCCTGCATTTGTTTTTCAGCACCAAGCGTTTTTACAGTTTCTATTCCGTTTAAGGACTCTAACAAAATTGAGTTGAAATCAGTGTTTTTTATCATCAACTCCTCACTTTTTAATTTTAATTCTTTTTCATATATTTTTGTGATAATAAAATACAAAACAACAACTATAACGCAAATTATGAACATAGACGAATTTAGGTACCAAAGAATGAATGTTGCAAAGATCGTCATTGTACTATCTATTAACAATGATAATGCTATTCCACAGAGAACCTCATGAATTTTAAAAGTATCTTGAAGTCTAGAAACAATCTCGCCTT
>Ga0247840_10004631_pt1 | contig 21533 bp, 31 predicted proteins | sample LaCruzMarch2015__FD_192404 | JGI IMG/M metagenome (GOLD analysis project Ga0247840, IMG submission 192404) | Freshwater microbial communities from meromictic Lake La Cruz, Castile-La Mancha, Spain - LaCruzMarch2015_17m | ecosystem: Environmental > Aquatic > Freshwater > Lake | place: Spain... | reverse complement strand
GAATAATATTGAGGACTCAGTTCCCATTGTCTGTGCACTTATAATTAGCTGTCACGATGCCGAAAGGCGTTTTTTTGTGACTGCCTGGAGTTGATAAAAAGCTCATAATTCGAGGTGCCCTTAAGGGTAGAGGCTAAAATGGCCGGTCGAACACGAAGAAGCCAATAGTGACGCATTGGTTAGAAGGCGAGTATGCGATTGATCTCAATTAGGCCCCTACTCAAGGATTCTGCTATCAGAACAATGTCGAGAGACATGAGATGATAAGAACAGTGAAGACATTCTGTTTGAGCCAAGTTAAAGTGAGGGGATTGTGAGCGATAGAAATGGTTCCTTAGATGATAAGCAATCAAAGGGGGACAGGATTTCTGGAAACAAAGAGCTACATGTCTTCTTCAGTTCTTGCATGGTTATTTTATCGTCTAGGAGCCTGTTGCGCGTAGATCACCCAGCACCGAACACCGCACCTCTCCACAGACGCCCATAAATCTGCCCAGATCCCTGTGACAGCAATGGATCTGCCTGGAAGTATGGGTCATGCAAAAGCTCAAAACCTTCCGTCCCCTGGGCTCCGGGGCAAACCTCCTTGCTGCCGGCCTCACCAAGTGACTGGCTGTCGGCTGACCATCAGGTGTATTTCCTGTTGGATCTGGTCGACGAGCTGGATCTGTCGGCGATCGTGATTCCTGCCCAGAGCAAGGATCCGCGCGGCGAGAAGGGGTTTGACCCCAGGATGATGACGTTGTTACTGCTTTACGCCTAATGCGCCGGCATCGTCTCCTCCCGCAGGATCGAGCGGGCCTGTTACGAGGATCTGGCGTTCCGGGTGCTCACCGGCAACCAGCAGCCGGATCACAGCCGGGTCAGTGAGTTCCGCCGCCGCAACCTCGAGGCGCTCAGTGGGCTGTTTGTGCAGATCCTGCGCTTCTGCCAGGAGGCCGGCATGGTGAGCCTGGGCCATGTGGCACTGGATGGCACCAAGGTGCAGGCCAATGCCTCCAAACACAAAGCAATGACCCATGAGCGGATGCTCTAGCCCGAAGGGCTTCTGCGCAGCACTGAGCCGAGGCTCAGCTGGAGAAGGAGATCAAGGAGCTGATGCGGAAGGCCGAGATCCTGGATGCGCAGGAGGACGGCAAGTACGGCAAAGGCAAGCTGGGCAGTGATCTACCCAAGGAGCTGCGGCGCCGTCAGGACCGGCTGGAGAAGATCCGCCAGGCCCGCAAAGTGTTGGAGGCGGAAGCAGCGGCTGCCGCTGCCCGTGATCGCGCCAAGCAGGCAGCAGCGGCAGAGGCAGCTGCGGCTGCTGCCGCAGTGACAGACGCCGAGGAAGGTGAGCAGCAGAAACTCCGCGACAAGGCAGATCGCTCACGGGAGAAGGCAGAGGCCGCCAAGAATCTGGCCATCGAGAAGGCCGGTGAGGCAGGCCTGGAGCCCGAGGGATTGGAGCCCCAGGAGGCCGACGCCATGCCCCATCGAGGGCTTGCCCATCGGGCCGATGGCAGCCCCAAGGCCAGTACGCAGCGAAACTTTACCGATCCCGACAGCCACATCATGAAGAGCGACGGGAACCTGCTGCAGGGCTACAACTGCCAGGCGGCAGTCGATGGCGATCACCAGGTGATCGTGGCGATGGGCGTCAGCAACCAACCGCCAGATCCAGAGCACTTGGTGCCCATGCTGGAGCGCACCATCGCCAACACCGCTCAGATACCCAGGACGTTCATCGCCGATGCGGGCTACTGGAGTGAGGAGAATGCAACGGCCTGTGAGGAACGAGGGGTCGATCCCCATATCGCTACGGGCAGACAGCCGCACGGTCAGCCACCACCACCGATCTATGGCCCGATCCCCAAGGATCTGGATGCGAAAGGCCGGATGGCCCGCAAGCTACGCAAGAAGGAAGGCCGGGAGATATACGCCAGACGCAAGACAATCGTGGAGCCGGTGTTTGGTCAGACCAAGGAAGCGCGAGGGCTGCGGCGGTTTCTATTGCGTGGGCTGGAGAAGGTGAATGGTGAATGGCTGCTCTGGGGCACGACGCACAACATCAACAAGCTGTGGCGCTACCTGAAGAAACAGAGGCTCCATGAGGCGATGGCAACGGGATAGGGGGGCCAGGCCCCCACGGCTGAGCAGGAGACAGCAAACCGCCTCCTAAATTCGTCAGAAGACGATGTAGAAAGAAGTGCCGAGCTGCGCTGGATGGCGTGAGCGACGGCGCTATGTGCAACAGGCTCCTAGGAAACAGCCTGTGAAGTGATTGATCGCGGGGAGAGCGAGGCGATTGCTCAGTTACTGCCTCAGCGGGCTGGCGTTTCGGTTGCGACGCATTCCTCAGGGGCGGGTGGCTGCCATGCAAATCGCCATCGAATTCAACCTATGGCCCCAGCATGGGGAAACATAGCTGGCACTGCATAGCTCACAGGGCGCCGTCTTGGAGCACGGTAAAGCGTTGCTCTGGTGTGGAGGCTTCAGCCATGGAGCTCACTCCAGTCCACACAACCGCCGAGCTGCCAGATCGAGAGCGCTGGCGTGAATCGCCAGTACGTTATCGTCATTGCGGGCTGGATAGGCAGCATAGGAATCGGGCTTAAACGGCACCAGGACGTTGGTGGCAGGACAGTAAAGGTAGAAAGAGTACTGCCACCGAGCGAAGGCCTCTAACAACGCTGCCTTGCTTGAGCCAAGGCGTTGCTGGGTGTCGAGGTACTCGAAGCTCCACACCATCGGTGGGGCTCGGCGCAGCAGCTGTTCGCTGCCGGAGAGAACCAACTGCTCGGTGCCTTCCACGTCGATCTTGATGTAGGCGAAGCGATCGGGCCAGGAGAAGCCATCGAGGCGGCGGGCCTGCACCCAGGCTTGCTCGCCCTGGCTGTCTGTTTCACCGCCAGACCCACTGGGTGGAGGCGAGATCGAGGTTGTGAAGTCGCCGTCGCTTCTGTTCAGCGTCATCAAGCCTTCACGATCGGCAAGCGCCTCGGCGTGAACAGTGACGCCGCCAGAGCCATCGAAACCATTGAGACTCAGATTGGCGTGAAGCTTGGGGATGTTGGAGGGCAGGCACTCAAAGGCATGCACAGAGCTGGCACCGGCATGGCGGGCCAGCAGCAAGGAGTAAGTGCCAACATTGGCGCCGATGTCGGCGCAGAGATCGCCTTGCCGCAGGAAACGGCGCAGGAACTGCATCGAGGGCCAGTCGGACAGGCCGAAATACAGGCAAGCCTGGCTCTGCTGGCTGTTGCGCAGCAGGTGCACCTGCAGGCCATCCACCCAGGGGATCACTCGCCCTTCATCGGGAAATGTGCCGAGCTGCTTCTGCAGCTGATAGGAGCCCCAGGAACCACTGCGGCGTAAACACCGGGCCACGGCCGAAAGTCCGCCGGGGGCGCGGTTGGCCTGATGCCCCCAGATCTTGCGCAGGCCATAGGGGAGAAAGGAAGTGAGCAAGGAGATGACCTCAATGTTCCAGCAGCCATTCCAGCGCTGGGCGCCACTGCACAGGCTCAGCAGTTTCGCCCAGATCCGGGGGATGGCGATCCAGGCTGATCAGCAGGGGCTGGGCGGCCTGGGCCGCAGGCGTTGCGGCCAGTTCCTGCAGGGCGATGAGTTCCCGCTGGCGGGTGGCGGGATCGGCGAGGCTGGCGCACACCTGCACCAGCAGCTGACGGCCATAGGGCAGCAGGGCCAGGGCATCCACCTCCCGGCCCTGCTCGCTGCGCAGATAGCAGAGCTCGGCACCACGGCGAAGCAGTTCAAGGATCACGGCTGCTTCCAGGGCATGACCGAGGTTGGTGCGTCCGCTGCGGTCGTAGAGGGGGATGAGGCCGGGGTCCACTGGATACAGCTTGCGCGGCAGGCTCTGCTGACGACGCAGGGAGCCGCCACCGGCGGCCAGGCTCACCACCAGAAAGGCCTGCTCCAGCTGCTGCACCAGCTCGGCCAGATGCTCGCGGCCGATGCTGAGGCCCTGGGAACGCATCGCCTGTTGCAGGCGGCTGATGCTGAAGGCACCAACGGCAGTGGAGAGCAGCTGCCGCACCAGCCACTGCAGCGCCAGAGGAGCGCGCACGTTGTGGCGTTCGATGACATCGCGCAGCACTGTGCTATCCACATAACTGAGCAGCAAAGCGCGGCGGCTGCGCTCATCAAGACCCTGTGCTTCCGGGAAGCCGCCCTCCAGCAGGTAGCGCTCCAGTTGATGCTGCAGCTGGGAGCGGTCGGCACTTGTCCAGGTGGAGGAGTCGCCGCTGGGTTCGAGGCCAACGTGGCGCAAGGCCTCCCGGAAGCTGAAGGGCCACACCACCGTCTCCAACGCCCGGCCCCGCAGGCTGGTGGCGATCTCCGCGGAGAGCATCTGAGCCGACGAGCCGCTCACCACCACATCGATCGGTTCGCTGTCGATCAGCCGGCGCAGAAAGCGATCCCAGCCGGGAATCACCTGCACCTCATCGAGGAACAGACAGGCGCGGGCAGCCCCCGGCTGGGGACGGCGCCATTGCGGATGGAGCTCAAACCAGGTTTCCAGGAGCGCATCGAGCAGCTCCGGCCCGGTCCCGATCAGCCGCTCATCCTCCAGGCTGATCCAGGGCAGAGCTGAGCGATCAAGACCCGCCAAGCGGTGGCGATCGCCCAGCTCCTGCCAAAGCAGGCTGGTTTTGCCGCTGCGGCGCATGCCGATCACGGCCAGCACCTTGCCGGGGAGGCGCGGGATCCAGGTGTCGCGCCGGGTGAGCGGTGGCAGGGGCATGGCGATGCCATCCACCAGCTTCTGGCGCAGCAGCAACCGCAGGTTGTCGTCCATGGCGACAAGCTAGCTCTTTCCTTTGTCATGCCCAGAGGCAAGTCGGGACCGCGCTCACCCCGCCAGACCTCAACGAAGTCCTTCATCAGCACGCTTACCAGCGGAACGTCCCGCACCAGAAGTAAGTTTCGTACAGCGCCATGGGAAAGTCTGCGTGCGCATCACCAGCAAGGGCCAGGTCACGATCCCCCAGGCCATTCGTGAGCAGGCGGGCTTGGATCCCAGCTGTGAGGTGCAGTTTCGGCTGGTGGGCGATCAGGTGGTGCTCGAGAAGGTGGAAGACGAGGGGCAGCAGCGGGCGCGGGAGGCGATGGTCAGGCTGCGGGCCCACCATCCGCGCTCCGGGCTCAGTACCGACGCGATCCTGGCCCGCTGCCTGGCCGCTGGACCGGTGGCGATCAATCCGGTGAGCTCTGGGGAGGTGGCCTTTGCCTATGAACGGATCGAGGTGGTGGATGAGGCGCTGTCACGCCACATCTACACCTATCGGCCGATTCCCCGAGAAGCTGCCTTTCTGGCTGCCTACCCCAGATGATCCTGCCGGATTTCCTGATCGGTGCCCATGCGGTGATCGAGCGCTGCGGGCTGCTCACGCGTGATGCCCAGCACTACCGGCAGGCCTTTCCCGGGCTGCAGCTGATCACCCCTGCCAGATCTCGGCCAGCTCGATGCTGAGGCCCGGAAACAGCGGACCCGCATCGAGTTGAAGGGCGGGATGGAGCCTTTCGGGTGGGGAGGTGGTGTCGTTCGCCACAGAGACAACTGCCCCGCGCCAGATTTCAACGGCCTGTTCAGCGGGCAACAGCAGCCAGCCAAGCTGGGGGCCATTAAGGCGGTAAAGCTCCATCTTTCGGCGCAGGGCGCTTACGCCCCGGGGGCCATCATCCGAGGGGCTGGCCAGTTCCACCACGAGCTCGGGGCAGAGCGGTGGAAACCCGCGGCGCTGCTCAGGCAGGAGGGCCTTCCAGCGATCGAGGCGCACCAGGGCGGCATCCGGGCTGAGCACGGAACCATCGGGCAGGCGGAACCCCCCGGAGCTGTCGAACAGCTTGAGCGACAGGCCGCTGCGACGCACCGCCAGGCCGAGCAGCACCAGCAGGGAGCTGTTACGGATGCTGGTGTCACCACCGGTGGGGGTCATGGCGATCAGCTGCCCATCGGAGGAGAGTTCAAGCACAGCCTCAGGGTTGTCCCGGCAGACCAGCTCAAACTGCTCGGGCGTCAGCCGCAGATCCCAGGGCAGCTGCAGCGGCTGGAGGACGGAAGCTGATGGCGGCGGCGCAAGGGTCATCGCTCCAGGGCCGGAGGCACTCCAGGCTAAGGGTGCTCCAGAATCCAGCCAAGCGCTTCGCTCAACCAGCCAGCCTATTCATCTAACCAGGAGAAGGCCATGACAACGGAAGCCTGGACCCTGCAGGACGCCAAGAACCGCTTCAGCGCCGTGGTGGAGGCCGCCATGGCCGGCCGACCCCAACTGGTGACGCGTCGCGGCAAACCCGCCACGGTGGTGCTTGGAGTTGAGGACTACGAACGTCTGCGGCGGCTCGAGCACCTGCACCAACCCAGCTTGGTGGAACTGCTGCTAAAGCTGCCCCATGACGATGGCAACTTTGAGCAAGCCGAGCTGGAGCCCCGGCCCTGGGAGGCATGAATGTAACGGCTCATTACCGTTGTGATCTCCGAACTGCGGAGGCGTCAGCGCGATACAGGTGTGGTGGCCTGGCTCGGCGAGCAGAACTCCGATGATCTCTATCTGAGTGTGATCAGCCGGGGCGAGATCGAGCGGGGCATCGCAATGAAGAAGAAGCATGCTGTCGATGTACGGCAATCGGATCCTTCCGGTGGATGGCGCCACCGCCAGACGCTGGGGCCAACTTTCAGCCGGAAGCGGCCATCCAAGCGCCGACCTGATGATCGCCGCCACGGCCCTGGAGCATGGCTTGAAGCTACTGACCCGCAACGTTCGCGATTTCATCCCCACAGACGTGGAGGTACTGAACCCTTTCACTCCAGAATCTCCGCCAGCCGCTCCACCGCCGCCGCCCAGGTGAATTCGCGCCAGCGGGGGGCCAGGGCCGAGCGCCAGGCCAGATAGCCCTCGTAGGGGGAGAGCCGCGCTGCTATCCAGTCGGCCACGGTGTTGGCGCTGGGGTGGGCTGGGAACAGCTGGCCGCAGCCCTCATCCGGAACGGTGGAGGCAATGCCTCCCACCGCATGGGTGAGCACGGGCACCCCGAGGCGCAGGCATTCGCGATTCGAGATACCGAAGGCTTCCGCCTCGGAGAAGAGCGTGCCGAAGTGCCAGCTGCGCAGCTCGGCCACGAAACGGTCCCTGTCGCTGTGCTTGCTTAGAAAGCCCAGCGGCTGCAAGGCTGGATGGGCCGGCAGCGTGGAAGGCGCAGGCCCGATGGTGCGGACCACCGTGGGGATCCCGCGGGCGAGCAGCTCATCGGCCAGCCGCAGCAGAAACGGGCCGCCCTTGCGCCGCCAGTCCTTGCCCAGGAAGCCGAGCCGCAGAGGGTGCTCGGAGCTGGGAGCCGGCGGGGGTGGAGGAGAGGCCAGCCTGGCGAGGGTGACCTCATCGAGATTGGCGCCGCCGGGCACCACACGCACCTTCGCGGGATCGATGCCGTAATCGGCGATCACCGAATCCGCTGCCCAACGGGACATGCAGATCACCACCCCCGCCGCCTCGTAGGCCTGCCGTTCGCGCTCGATCACCCGCCGTTGAAACGCCGTGGCAATTCGGGATCCGACTCCGTAGGCGTCGAACACCTGGTGTGTGGTGGCGTCGATGTAGAAGTCGATCATCCACTGGCGGGGCCAGGGGTTCGGCGGCAGGAGCGGGAAGTGGCTGAGCAGCTGCAGCGGCTGGGTGGGATCGAGGTGTGCCTGGGCCATCAGCGCGCGCGCAAAGCCCAGGCTGTACTGGAAACCACCCGCCCGACCCGTGCGCAGGAGCTGGGCCAGGTTCCAGAGGCGCCGGCGGCCGCGGAGCCGCTCGGGATGGAGGGCGAGGCCCTCATCCAGCAGGCCGGAAGCCTTGCCGGCCTGGAGAAAGAAGAAGGGGATATTGCTCCAGGTAGCTGGATCGGTGGCGTCGCCGCAGCAGAGGAGTTGGCGGTTCATTCAGGCAAGGCCGCCCCGCTCTCAGACAGGAGCTGGATGAGATCCCTGCGCTCTCTCTTCACCATCACCAGATTCGGCCCCATTAGATCATCAAGGCTGGCTGAGTAACGGCCAAACCAACATATACCCCTGGGGTAGAGCTTTCCGATGAGATAGTTGGCGCCATAGTCGCGCATGTAATCATGCACGAAGAAACGCGAGAATAGATTGGCCTTTCCGTATTCAAACTGGATGCAATCAACTCTCCCTTCAGAAATCATCGTGTCCCCCCCCCGTAGAACACTTGCTTCAAATCCCTCCACGTCGATCTTGAGAAGATGAATTGATGTAATCGAGTGTTCAGAGCAAAAGTCGTCAAGGCGCTGGGCTTGTGCGGGAATGCACTCCACAGCCTTGAGATCGTGGACCGAATCCTGAACCCCAGCGATCGCTGAGGTGTTGCCAGTATTGCTGGAGTCGAAATAGAAGCTGAGCTCTCCGTTTCGATCCGCCAGAGCAAGTTGAAAGATTTCGGCCCGTGGCTCGCTGCCAAGGCTGCATGACAGCTGTTGGAAAACTTGGGGCATCGGTTCAAAGGCATAGAGGCGAGCCTGGGGACAAGCCGCCAAGGCCAGGCGGGCGTAATCGCCCCGGTTTGCCCCCACGTCGAAAATCACTTGTGGAGCCGTGGTGGCAAGGCGATTCAGCAACCAGGCCTCACCATTGGAGGCAGGATCGTAGTTTCCATTTTCATAGAGCGCATGAAACACGGTGGCCATGCGATCCATGGCGGCCAGCAAAGGATTGCCGTGATGCGCAGGCAGCGCGCGCTGCAAACGGGGGAACAACCAACGCCAGGGTGTTTTCAACATGGGGAAGCATCGAGTTAAGCGGGATCCTTAGCCAAGGCCAACAACCGGTACCAACACTCGGCTGTGTGGTGGATGTCGTATGTCTTGGCGTGGGCAACAGACCGCTCGGCCAACGACTGGCGCTGCTGGGCAGAAGCCATGAGCTCCGCCAGGCGAGCGCTCCAGGCAGTGTGATCCGCAGCTGGTAACAGTTCGCCGGCCGTCCCCTCGCGCAACACCTCTCGGCAGGCCGGCACATCGCTGGCGATCACCGGCAGGCCGGCGGCGAGGGCTTCGATCAGGGCGATGCCGAAACCCTCGGCGGGGGTGGTGGAAAAAGCGAAGAGATCCGCCTGGCCGAGCAGTTCGGGAATGTCGCCTCGGCGGCCGAGGAACACCTTGGCTGGATCGAGCCCCAGCTCCTGGGCGAGGGCCTCAAGCCGCGGGCGATCCGGCCCGGCACCCACCAGCTGTAACTCCCAGCCGGGCAGGCGTGCAGCAGCGAAGGCCCGCAGCAGGGTGGCCTGGTCTTTGATCGGATCGAGGCGAGCCACCATCAGGATGCGGCGCCCATCCCCCGGCGGGCGCAGGGCCCTTGCCGCAGCAGCGCGGGAGGCGATCAAGGCGCTTTCGCAGCCGTTGGCGATCACAGGCCCCAGTTGCATGTCGCGTGGCAGGGGCTGGAGCGAGGCCGCGATTGCCTCGGTGCAGGGCACGGCCTCCACCCCCAGCCGCCGGAACCACACCAACAGGCGATGCCACAGACGGCGACCCTTGGCCGTGGCCGGAGCGGTGTTGCCGAGATGCACGGCCAGGCGCCGCACCCCCGCCAGCCGTGCCCCCAGTGCCAACCACAGCATCATCCGGTTGCAGGGGTAGATCAGCAGTGCATCGGGGCGTCGCCGCAGGCAGAGCCGGAAGCTGCGCCAGGCCAGCTGCGGGCCATCGCAGCAAGGCCACTGATGGATCGCAGCCAGCTGGCCGGCGTCGAGCAGCTCCTGGAAGGCCAGCGCCATCGTCTGCTCACTGCGGTCGGCATTGAGCAGCTCGACCTGCACACTGGCTGGGGCGTGACGGATCAGCTGCAGGGCCAGGGCTTCGATGCCGGCGGCGTGGAGGCCGCAGAGCCCATGAAGCACGCGCATCAGGAGCGCTTGATGTAGGCGCCGCCGAACACATAGAAATCGGGGGTTTCCGGCTGGCCAACCAGACCCCTGCGCAGTTGGCCGACAGCGGCACGGAGGCCGGAGGATCGTTTGCAGTCCTGTTGCCAGCTCAAAGCATCATCCGGAATCATAAAAGCAGGTCGAACGGAAGAAATCGGTGCTGGAGGCGAGCAGATCCTGAAGAGCGGCGAAACGAAAGGGATTCACCTGGCTCTCATTGGCCCCGGCGCTGGGACAAGGGATAAAATACATGGTGAAGGTGTCCAACACCCCCGGCCTGGTCACCTGGATTATCTCCCGCACAGCCTGGATTTGATCCGGCATGTGCTTCAGGGATGAAACCGATTGGACCCATCAAAGTGGGCGTCTGTGAAAGGAAAGGCCAGTGAATCCGCTGTTTGAACGTGAAGGCTAGCGCAAACAGCGGCAAGATCGGTAAGGCTCCTGGCGCTGGAAGGAAGATCGCCTTCCACTGATGGCTGATCACCGAGAGTCTTGCCGGTCAGATGATGGCTGGAGGTGGCCAGCATGCTGAGATTGAGTTGAAACATCGGTGCATTTTGCGCGGGGGAAGAAAAATGTCTTGACTGCCCTGAGCCTTCACAGCGCGCCAGTGGAAAAAAGGCCGTGGTGGCTGTACAACAGGCTCCTTCACCTCCGGCCTGAGTGAGAGCAGGGAGGCGAGATTGGCCAGGGGCCGATCAACATTGACCCGGGCGCCACAACCCTTACTGCGTGCAACGTGCAAGGCATCAGCAAAATCAAGACCATGCCGGTGCCATTCCGGGGCTCTGGCCACCAGCTCGTCCTGCTCCAGCTGCACTTGGCGGATGCCCATCAGCCCCCTTAACGGCGTGAATCCCCAAGGCCCTGGGCAAGATATAGGCGCCGCCCAACACCCATTCAAGCTCAAGAAACACCGTGATGGGTACGAAGCAGGCAGGGCTTGCATCGAGGAAGGCTGCTGCTCGGTTGGCTTGCTCAGGATCGTCGTTGGTCAGCAGATCCTCAAGCAGGTTGGTATCGAGGGTTAGGGGCATGCTCATCAGGCCTCTGGTAAGTGGGCGTACAACGCCGGATCCATCTGCTTCAGGGTGACGGTGGGGCCTTGGTAACCCGAACAACCGATCAGTTCGCGGGCTGAGGCGGCTTTGCCCGAGCTCTGCGGCGTGAGGTGAAAGCCATCAGGTTCAAGGGTCAAGGCGAGGAAATGGCCAGGCCGCAAGCCCAGCAAGTGCCTCAGCCGGGCCGGTATCACCAGCTGACCTTTGGATGAAAGCGTGAGCAGTGCGTCCATCCAGGCCTGCCTCCGTGGGGGCCTATTGAATTGCTTACCAATGTAAGCCCAGCTCCTTTCCGTAGGCCTTAGCCATCGCTGCCACACTGAAATCCCGCAGGGCCCGTTCACGGCCTGCGGCAGCACGACGGGCGGAAGCGGCCGGGTCCTTCAGAACAGAGCGGATGCCGGCGGCCAGGGCTGTGGGGCTTGCGGGCTCCACCAGCAAGCCGCAGCGGCCATCGTCCAGCACCTCCCGACAGGCACCCACATCGGTGGCCACGATCGGCACCCCAGCGGCCATCGCTTCGGCGAGGGCGATGCCGAAGCCTTCATCGGGCTTGGCGGCGAACACGAACAGATCGAGCTGGCCCAGCAGCTCGGGGATGTCGCGGCGCATGCCCAACAGGTGCACCCGATCGGCCAGATCAAGCTGGGCGATTAGGGCCTCGAGCTGCACTCGATGGCTGCCTTCTCCCACCAACCACACCTCCACCGCCACCCCCCGATCGCGCAGGCAGGCGGCGGCGCGGATCAAGGTGGGCTGATCCTTGTGCACTTCCAGCCGCGCCACCATGCCCAGGCGTGGCGGTTGATGGGCGACCTCTGGGCGGCTCGGGCCGCCGTATGCCGTTAGATCGCAGGCGTTGTAGATGGTGACAGCTTCACGGCGGCGCAGGCGGAAATCGCGCACGGTGGCAGCTCGGATGTACTCCGAGCAGCAGAGCAGCCGGTGGGTCACCGGACGACCCAGGTTCACTAGTAACTTAAACTTGTCAAAGGCACGGCCGTTCCAGATCGGCGGCAGGTTGCCCACATGGGCGCAGACGCGCCGCACCCCCGCCAGCCGTGCTCCCCAGGCAATCAGGGCATGCCAGCCCAGAGGGAAGCTGAGCACGGCCTTGGGCCGATAGGAACGGCAGAGGCAGAACAACTGCCAGGCCAACAGAGGGTAACGGGCCAGGCCCTCGCCAAGGGCCAAGGTATGGATCGGGATGGCGAGGGCTTCGAACTCAGTCCGCAGATCCTGGGGCTCGCTCTCCAAGAGCACCAGCACCGGCTGGATGCCCTGGGCCTGCCATTGGCGGCAGAGCTGCAAAGCCAGCTGCGGGCAGCCTTCGGCGATCAGGGAGTTGAGGACGATGAGAAGATCACAGCGATGCGACCTCAATGGCGGCATCATCGCCGGGGAATGAAACACTGATCGAAATGGAGTCTTCCAGCAGGATCAACGCTGGGGCTATAGCCGAGAGATTGCATGTAGGCATCGACATCGAACGCCATTCCAATGCCTGCGGCACGTTGATCATTGATTTCCACGATCACTTTGCGGCATCGTCGCTCACTAAGCAGCAAAGACATGCCTCCAAGCACAGCCGCTTCAAAGCCCTCCACGTCGATCTTCACCACGAGCTGATGGCGATCCCATGCCAGTTGCATGGCCGGCCATTCAGACAGCGCATCGTCATTGAGAAGATCATCGATCCGCACGGCCTGCACCAACTGCTGCTGTTCTGCAGTTGAATGCACGGCCCCAAGCGAGTTGCCTCCGGAATGAGAGATATGGCCGATACGAAACGGCAGAAACCCGGAGCGATCAGCCGCCGCCGCCAACAAAACTACGGGGGGGGGGGCAGTAAGCAACGCACAGTTTCTCTGTAACTCTGCAAACTCGCGGCTGCTGGCCTCCAGACTGAGCACAGCCGCACAACGGGTTTGGGCAAAGCAGGTTGTCAGGCCAATGTTGGCACCTATATCGATGAACCCATCGGCGCTGGAGAGATCGGAAAGAAGTGCCATCATTTCATCGTTGCCGTAGCGGGCGGCAAGCCAGAAGGTGCTGTCTGCAAAGCGAGTGTGAAGGTAAGGTCCATAGCGCGAGTGAATGGGAATTCCATCCAGCAACAACGCACCCAGTTGGGCTAGGCGGTACTTACCACGCTGAATCGGCGACTCGACCAGCACATCCAACAGGCGTTCAGCCAGCCAACGACGAACAGCGATCATGGGCCAGTTCCTCCCTGAACCAGCTCTCGCAGCACCTTGAGCACCCTTGGCGCCACCACACTCACATCAAAGCGGGTTTCGGCAACAGTTCGGCAATCGGCTCGAGAAATGGCAGAAAGGTTCTGGGCCGCCTGCACCATTTCGTCCTCTGTGTCGCACAGGAAGCCCGTGGCGCCATGGTCAATCACCTCGGGAGTCGAACCCCTGCGCATGGCGATCACGGGTGTGCCGCAGGCCAGCGCCTCGATCATCACGATGCCGAAGGGTTCATCCCAGCGGATCGGAAACAGCAACGCAGATGCTCCGGCAAGCAGGTCCTGCTTCTGGGCATCATTCACCGGGCCGATCCAACGAATCTGCTCACCATCGAGGTGGGGCGCAATGGCCTGTTGAAAATAGTCAGCAGCACCATCTTCGGTGGATTGATTGCCGGCGATCACAAGGCGCATGCCAGCGCGTTGTGCCACAGCGATGGCTGCATCAACACCCTTGTTAGAGGTAAGCCGGCCGAGGAAGGCCAGATAGCCTTCCTCTCCGCCTCCCAGCCGATAGGCGGAAGCCTCCACGGGATTTGGAATCACATGAACAGGCTGCGTGATCCTGGCGTGCGAGCGTTGGTTCTCGCTGATGCAGTGAAAGGCAAAGCGTGAGCGAACAAGAGCCTCTGCATCATCAATCTGTTTTTGATCAATTTGGTTAGGAAAGCTGCTGAGCAAAGGCTTGTCTAACAAAAGCAATGACTGGATGTAGTCAAAACGCCCATGGTTGTAAACAGCATCCGCATCACGAGCTGCCCAGAGGCTCTGAACCTGAAACTGAAGTTTTCGCCTGGCGCGGCTATGGTAAGCCATGGAGGGCGCCCGATGCACATGTAAGCCACCGCCATAGTCACGGGAGCCAGGGCCAGCCATGAGGCCAACTCGATGACCGAGGCGCGTAAACTCCTGTGCATAGAGATGAACAATCCTCTCCGCTCCTCCGTAATGACTGGGCGGAGCCGGGATATGGGGATCGGCAATCAGGAGAATCCTCACGGCTCAGGCTCCTGCGAGGTGGGGGGACAGTAAAGGTCCAGCAAATCATCCGCCAAGGCAGTGAAGGTGCGTGGAACGGGGATTTTGGGCCCAAGCAAAGACGGTTCACTCACCAGCTTGCGGAACAGCTCCTTCCAGGCTGAGGCCTGCAGCGGCAGCAACCAGCCGGCGGAGCTGCCGTTCAACAACTCGCGGATGCCACCCAGATCACTGCCGGCCACCGGCAGGCCGGCTGCAAAGGCCTCCAGCACGGTGAGCGGGCCGGTTTCCAGGCAGGTTGACGGCACCACGGCCAGATCGTAGTTCTGAAGGACTGGTAGCAGCTGGTCTTTCGGCACGGGGCCACAAATACGGAAGCGGGGATCAGCGCTGATTCGCCGCTGCATAGCCTGGCCGTAATGATTGCTCCAGTAGGGCCCATAGAAGCTGAGCTCGATCGGCAACTGGCGTGGCAGGGACTGGATCGCCTCGATCACGAGGTGGAGGCCTTTCACCTCGGCGCAGCGTCCCCAATACACGAGGCGAAGAAGGCCATCCTGCATGGGCTGACGACGGCGGGGAGGCAGGGCGGGCGGACCGCCGGTACGGATCAGGCGGAGCTTGTGGGGCGGTACGCCATTGCGCAGCAGCACCTGACGGCTCCAGTCGGCCAGGGCATGCAATCCATCGAGGTGCTGCACGAGCTGCAACCAGCCCCGGCGAAAGGCGGCGGTGAGCTGACGGGCTGTGAGCAGGTGAGCCAGGCGTCCCGACGCCTCAAGCCCGAGGGGCCAGCCGCTCTGCGCTGAGAGGAGGGTGGCAAGCAGGGGAGGGACACCACCATTGACCAGGCGACATTCATTGCAACGGTGCTCGCGGATTTCCCCATCACAGATCCGCTTGCGGTGATAGAGCAGGCTGCCTTGCATGCAGGTGAATCCTGGAGCGTGCACCGTGAGCACCACGCGGGCACTGGAGCGGCGAGCCGCGATCACATGATCCAGCCCGCAGCGATCACTGAGGGAGTGGAGATGGACAACATGGGGCCGAAAGTCCACCAGCAGCTCGAGAAACCCGGGAATCCCGGCCGAGCGGCGTTCCACCTGCCCCAGGCGGCTAATGGGGGGAACCTGGGGGAGCTGTCGCTGCAGTGGGGTGAGGGGAACGTGGGGGGCATGGTCGGTCGCGCGAGAGATGGTGCGATGGGAGGCCCACAGCACCTGATGCGGAACCGGGCGCGACCGTTGCGCCTCGATCAGCTGATGAATGAAGATCTCCGTGCCGCCGGTGACCTGGGGATAAAAGTCATTGGACAGGTGGAGGACACGCAAGGGGGATTCGGCTATAGCTGCCTGCTGGCGATCAGAAGTCACCGCGGGCAAGGGCTTCAGCCACCGTGCTCAGCACGTACCGCTGCTGCCACGGGTCATAAACAGCGGCAGAGAGCTCAAGGGTGTTGGCCAGGCCAGCCGCGCCAAGCTGCCAGGCCAGACCATCGATGAAGCGATGCAGGCGAGTACGGCTGAGGCGACGCAACAGGCGCGGCAACGGCGGCAAGGGCAGCCGTGAAGCCTGAACGTCGGGGCGCTCGGCTTCCGACAGGCGCCGATCGGCCTGGGCCGTGCGCTGAGCCCCATGCCAGCGCATCGCCGAGAAGACCGTGGTGGTGAACAGGGGGGGCTGTCGCGCCCAGAGCAGGTGGTGGAGAACGGTGTCGAAAAGGTTGTGAAGGTCACAGGGAACCTGAGCGGCCGTGGCAAGGAAGAATTCCAGTCGCATGAAGGTGGCGTCCTGGGGCAGAAAGGGCTTGCCGTAGATGAGGGTGGTGGGTTGGCGTATCCAGGGGCAGGTGCTGCTCACGGGGCGCCCGAGCGCATCGATGTCGAGACGGGCCCCGGTGATCCAGGGGGCATCAGGACAGAGCCGGATCAATTCCGCCAGAAGTGCAAGGGAACCCGGCAGGAGGAGATCGTCAGCATTGAGCCAGTTGAACCAGGCTCCACGGCAGTGCTGAACTCCCTTGAGGATGGCTGCCCAAGGACCACCGTCAGGTTCGCTGCACCAGAAGCTGAGATGCTGCTGATGGCGCTGAATGATCTCGACGGAACCATCGGTGCTGCCGCCGTCGATGATCAGGTATTGCAGACCTGGATAGCCCTGGGAGAGAACGGAATCGATGGTGTGCTCAAGAAACTCCGCCTGATTGAAGGACGGGGTGACGATCGAGATCGAAGGAAAATCATAGCTGGAAATCAGCATTTAGGAAAACACTCATCTGTTCTGTAACGATGGAGGAGCGCCCGGCGGTCGTGGCTGTTGCGCCAGGCGCGGGGAAATCCCCTCAGGCGCAGGGCATGCACCTCGGTGCGACGCCGGTCGATCATGTCGGGATTGAGATCCTCCAGTATAAACACCCAAGAGAAATAGAGATGGCGCAGGGATTGGGACAAGAGGGCAGCAGCGATCGGGAAGGTACCCATACCCGATGTGGCCGTGGTTTCGCAGCCGAGCAAAGCGAAGAAGTCTGCTTGCACAGACGATGAAATCAGGCGGTAACTGCTGAACAATTCAAGGATGTGACGCAGCATGACATGCTGAGGCCCAGGCTCAAGCACGATGGTGATCGAAGAAAATTGTGTGGCAAGTTTCTGGTAGTTATAAAGAGGGTTAGTCATCTAGGGATTGCTACTGAGATCACCCACGTCACCAGCCCTCAGTCGCAAACAAAGCTGCTACATTACATCCAGAAAGAAGATGCTTGCGCGGCTGGTCTGCAGGACGGGACCTATGACGGTGCAGGCAAGAAGGGCCTAACAGAGATTCCAGACGCGTCCGGGCGAGGGGAGTGTAAGACAAACGTTCCAGACAATGGCTTGACAGCGCGAGCAAAGTGCACTGAAAAATTGTAGCAGAAGCAAAGCGGAGAAGCCGCGAGACAAGACCTCGATGACGCTACAGCAAATGGGCCGATAAGGCCCTCGATTGGGCTGCCCTTGAGCTGGAGATCGGAATGACTAAAGAGGGACTCCTGAAAACAGCCAACGCCACATCGCGTCGTAATGAGCCTCTGAGCTGGGCTTGTGCAGGCTCTGGCCACGTCTATGCGGGGACTGGCCAGTCGTTCCATCTTTCGTCGATCATTGTCACAGTCGTCCCTGTTGAGGCATAGAGCCGGAGCAGGCTGCAGAGACAAGCAAAAATGAACATAAAAAGAGGCGGAGCAGCCTCAGGATCTTCTCGGCACACATCACCAGGAAACTCATGGAGATTGACGTTGCAGCGGCGTGAACGAGCCTCGCCATGATCAACTTCAGTGAATACTTTCGCTTGCCCGAGCCAAAGACTCCCTCCACTTCACTCCTTCGGCGCTGATCGGCACTGAGTTTTTGCTTGTGAGCTGCATTGATCTCTGGATCCTTAGGAGGCCTTCCCAATCGTTGACCCGAGAGACGAATTCCTGCCCTCGTACAGAAGTGTCTGTTCTTGGCGTTGATGTAAATGCGATCAGCGCATATTCTCTCAGGGTGGCAACCATTGTCCTGCTTATAGTTCTCGGCCTGTGCAATCAGATCCTCGCCTTCATTGTAGGCATCCCAGCTGAGCCGATGCAGAAACGCAAGTCCATTGCAAACAGAAATACTGATTTTCGCTCCGAATTCAACAGCAGCCCTTGCCTTCCCGCGAACAATGGGACGTATCTGCCGCTGCACCAAATTGACAAGGCGATCAGAGATGCTCCTGGTCTTGCTGTGGAGCAGAATGGTTTGCTGCCGGTGGGGCTCACTGCAGGCGAGGAGCTTATGCCACCAATGCTTCTTGAGAGCTGAAAGGGCTGCCCCATCAGCGATCAGAGCATCAATTGCTTCCAGATTGCGCTGCAGATAGTCAAGCTGCCGCCTCACCGCAGCCTTGAGTCTTCTCCGGCGTGGCTTTTTCTGTTTGGCGACATTGAGAATGTGTGCACGCGCCTTGCCTCGGTCATAACGCGGGCGATGCGCGCCATAACCGTTGGCTTGCTTGCAGAGATCATCAATCACTCTCTCTGTGGTCTGCCTTGCCTAATTCAACAGCTTCAGGTCCGTTGGATAGGTGATATCTGCAGGCGTGCAGGAGGCATCAATGCTGAGCGTGCCCCAATTCTTTCCCTCTGGCCAGTCTGCGGGTTTGATCAGGCTATCGAGTGACAGCTGATCGCCGTCGTCTAGATCATCTCCACTTGATTCGTCATCGTCATGGGACTGAGCAGCGGCAACCTCAATCAACATCTCCTTGCCTCGCTGAACCACAAGCTCATTGATGTGCCTCAGGTCTTCATCTGAGAACCGCTACTCTTCGAGAAGGCTGCGCCTAGCGGAAATGAGCCATCATTGATGGATCAAACGGCACCTTGCTGGAGTAACCGGAACATCCAAGGTATGCGTTCAGGGGGCGGGACGGCTCGCCAGGAACCTTGAGCCTGCTGAACCCTTGACTGCAGCCTGATTCCAGCTTGCATCTCAGGCAGAGCTTGCCTGCGATGAGCGCTCCACTGCCTGGGATTTCACAAGCCGACTGGCTCGCCACTCCAGCCAGGGTCAGAGAGAACGTCGGCCAGGCGCTGCTCCTGCGGCAAGAGAACGCGCAGTTGCGTCAGGAGAACGATCAGCTCCAGCAGCAGCTCACCGCCCTGGGTACTGAGCTTGCTGAATTGCGCGAGCGGATCGGCCGCACCTCGCGTAACTCCTCCAAGCCTCCCTTCAGTGACGGTGTCTCGGTTTTAAGCCGCCATCCCGGCAAAACAGGGCCCATTAGTAGTCTGTCCCAGTAGCGCTGGTCCGCCGCCACAAGCTCCGGTTTGGTGCGCAGGACTCGCTCCTGTCCGTTGGCCTCGCCGCTCCAGAACCCCGCTGCTGCAAGCGATCTGATCAGCTTCCTCAAGGCATTGCCGGACTGCCGGATGCGTCGCGGCATCCGCTTCCCGCAGTGGTGGATGCTGCTGGTGGCGATCCTTGCCATCCTCAGCAACCAGGGCTCGCTGATGGGCATGGAGCGTTTTGCCAAACGCCACCGCACGACGCTGAACGAGCTGCTGGGCACGCAGGTCGCCAAGCCGCCATCGGATTCCACGTTTCGGCTGCTGCTGGCTCAGCTGGATGTGGAGGGTTTTGAGGACCTGCTGCAGCAGTGGATGGCGGCTCAGCTTGGTGTTGCCGATGGGGCAGTCGACACCCTGGTCTGTGACGGATAAACTCTGCGGGGCTCGATCGATGAAACCGCCTCCGGCGCAGCACGGTTCATCGCCCAGGTGAGCCTCTACTCCAACAGCCTGGGTGTGGCCATCGCCCAGAGCACCTACGCCACCGATGCCGGTGGTGAGATCGCGGCGCTGCGCCTGCTGCTGGATCGCGTGGAGCTCGAGGGGCTGCTGGTGCAGGCGGACGCATTGCATGCGAACCGCCCCTTTTTCTCTACCTCGAACAGCTTGGCGCCGACTTCATGATCGCGGTGAAACACAGCCGTCACAAGGGTTTTCAGGTGATCAAGGATCGCCTGACCTACGGCAGGAGGGCGCAGCTGCAGGCCAGCAAGCACGAGCGCAAACACGGCCGGGGCATCACCTGGACGCTGAGGGCCATGCCGGCTCCCGACTGGGTGGTGGATAACTGGCCTGGCAGCGCCACGGTGATCGCCGTGCGCAGCAAGGGCATCCGCGATGGCAAGCCAACCGACGAGACCCGTTACTACGTCACAAGTCTGCGCACTGGCGCGGAGGCTCTGCTGCGTCACGTGCGTGACCGATGGTCAATCGAGAACTCGTGGCACTGGCCCCGCGACACACAGCTCAAGGAAGACTCGCACCGCTACCGCGAGGTCAACGGCGTTCAGTTCATGGCCACGCTCAGGAGCCTGGCCATGAACGCGCTGCGACTCGATGGGTTCTGGTCCATCACCGAGGGTCTGGCCGCCCTGGCCCACGACATCAGGGGATTGCTGGCACTGCTGGGCTGGCGAGAACCGGTTCAGACACTGAGCTCTGGATAACTTCTAATGAGCCCTGGCTTGAACTGGCGCAGACCACCCCACTGTTTGATCCATCCAAACACCTTCTCGATGCCGCGGCGGGCGTTGATCGATTGGGCGTAGCCCTCGTGGCGCGTGGTGCGCCCATCGATGGCCGAACCTCCAGAGCGGGCCGTGTTCTGCGCCACGTGCGGTGTGACGCCGATGCGCCGCATCTCAGCGACGAAACCCCTGGTGTCGTAGTTCTTGTCGGCACCGATGGTCTTCTGGTGGGCACCGGGACGATCCGCCGCCATCGCTTTGGCGGCATCCCGCTCCCCGGTGCCCACCGCTTGCGTCACCTTGCAATCGACGATCAGGGCATGGCGGTTGTCCATGAGCACATGGCCCCGGTAGCTGGGGAGTGCCGGGTGGGCCTTGGATTTCCGGCAGAGCAGCGCGTCCGGATCGACAGTGGAGCGATGGGTCTTGTTGCTGAGCTTGATGCCCCTGAAATCGCCTTTCGCCCGCTTCCTGTCGGGCTTTGGAGCGCCAAAACCCTCGCCAGGGCCTGACGGCGGTGGCGGTGGGTCCTCCTCTCCGTCGATCCGCTCCAGCGAGGCATGCGACGCCCAGGCTTGCAGCAGGGTGCCATCCATCGAGAAGTGCTCGTCGCTGAGCAGCGGCTTGACCTCGGCAGCTCCCATCAGCTTCTCCAGGAACTTCCCCATCACCTGGTCATTGAGGAGCCGCTCCCTGTTCTTGGTGAATGTGGTGGGATGCCAGATCGGATCATCCGGGCTGAGCCCCACAAACCAGCGGAACAGCAGGTTGTAGTGCAGCTGCTCCAGCAGCAACCGCTCCGAACGGATCCAGTAGAACGCCTGTAGCAACGAGGCCAGCAGCAGTTGCTACAGGCGGAACTGAGGGCCGGCCTTCTGCGGCGTACAGCGCACAGAAGGTGGGATTCAATCGATCAAGGGCCTGATCAGCCAGTTTCCGGATCCGCCGCAGCGGATGACTGGCCGGGATCCGCTCCTCAATCGACACATAGGAGAACAGGGAGCCGCTGCGCTCCCGCTGACCTCGCATCTCTGGTGGGCAGTTGTCCCATTTTCGCGCAGGTCTGGTTTTTCAGCAAACTCTTAGTGGTTGAATAGTTGAAGTTAACACAAACAAATGAGGGAGGAAGTCTATCTATAATGGGCACCTCGAATTATGAGCTTTTTATCAACTCCAGGCAGTCACAAAAAAACGCCTTTCGGCATCGTGACAGCTAATTATAAGTGCACAGACAATGGGAACTGAGTCCTCAATATTATTCAGTGT
>Ga0247840_10004629_pt1 | contig 21539 bp, 18 predicted proteins | sample LaCruzMarch2015__FD_192404 | JGI IMG/M metagenome (GOLD analysis project Ga0247840, IMG submission 192404) | Freshwater microbial communities from meromictic Lake La Cruz, Castile-La Mancha, Spain - LaCruzMarch2015_17m | ecosystem: Environmental > Aquatic > Freshwater > Lake | place: Spain... | reverse complement strand
GCGGATCTGTGAGAAATCCGACAACGAGGGCTGCAATTCCGATCAGGACCAAAACCCCGGCGATCATCCTGAACCTTTGACTCATAGTAAATGTGTTGTCCATAGCAGGCCTTTTTTCGGGTTAGGGTTTCTTTTGAAGTTCGTGCTGGATGTAATAAACGATTTTCCAGCGGTCATCCGGACGGACTTGCGCACCGTGAGGCCCCATGGCATTGTAACCGTTGGTGATGACATGATACATTTCGCCGGCAGATAAGCCCATCACTCTTTCGGATAGATAATCGGCAGGTTTTACAGGGAAACGTCCGCTGGTGAATAAGAAGCCATCTCCGTGGCCCTGATCGCCATGACAGTTTTTGCAGAAGATGCCAAAGACTTCTTTCCCTCTGGCCAGGTTGGCAGCATTGGGTTCAACAGGGTTCTTGAGTTCGAGTCCGGCTTGTGTCCGGCCTTCCGGTGTATTCGGATAAGCATAAGGTGTCATTTCCCGCGAAACAGTACCGGCAATCGGACTCTGTTCTGATGCCCCGTTTTTATAATTGGGATTGGGGCTATATGTCTCGTAAGCAAGACTTTGAGACATGTCGGGAAAATATTCATATCCCTTGTCGTTCCGGCTGCGGTCGCAGGAACTCAGGCCAAAACCTGAGGCGAGGATGCCCGCTGCCAGCAATAGGGATCTGAAACCCGGTTTGATGCGCGATATTTTCATGTGACTTATAATTATACAGTCAGTTTGCATTATATAGCTTCTTGTTCTAAAATTTCTGTGGCACCATGGGTGCTGAGCATCGCTTTTACGGCAGCCAGGTCGGTGATCCTTGACTTCTCCAGGACCAACACAAACTGATCGTCTGTAGACCTGATCACCGGCATCTTCGCAACTTTCCCCGGGTATATCTTAGCCTTCACAGAAAAGGTCAGCAGGCTGAGGATGGTGATGGTCAGGATGGTGATGATGACAGTGACCACGATAAAGGAAGGGAAAGCCTGGGTGGGCTTGCCGCCATAATTGACCGGCCAGTCCAGCACCGAGGTGTAGATGACGAAGGATAAGATCCCAACAATAGCAACCAAACCATAGAGAAAGGCGACAAAAGTGAATTTGGACTCCCGTTCAAGGATCTCAAAAATATGGTGAGAAGGATAAGGAGTATAGGTGTCTTTCATCGGCACTTTCTTCTCTTTCAGGGCTTCCATAGCAGCAACAAGGCTGCCTTCATCACCAAAAATTCCAATAATATCTGTGTTTTCCATCTGCTTCGGATTAGTGGTGTTTGTTGTTGTTGCCACCAAGTTTCAATACCATCTTTACTTCATGGATGGCGATCATCGGCACAAACTTAAAGAACAGCAATACGCCGGTGGAGAAAATCCCCAAAGTGCCAATGTAAATCCCAATTTCTACCCAGGTAGGAGAATAGCTCGTCCAGGAGGAAGGAAGATAATCTTTGGAAAGGGAGGTTACGATGATGTTGAAACGCTCATACCACATACCCAGGTTGATAAACAGGGAGATGATAAAAGCAATGGTGAGGTTTTTTCTGACTTTCTTAAACCAGAACAGTTGGGGGATCAGTGCGTTACAAACCACCATCGCCCAGAACTGGAAGGTATAATCACCGGTTAACCTGTTGTGGAAAAAGGTAAACATCTCATATTCATTGCCCGAATACCAGGCTACGAAAACCTCTGTAGCATAGGCAGTTCCCATGATGAGGGAAACGAATACCAGGATTTTGGCAATGGCATTGAGGTGAGAATCAGTGATATAGTCGCCGAGTTTGTAGAATTTACGGATGATGATCATCAGCGTCATTACCATGGCAAAACCTGAGAAGATAGCACCAACCACGAAATAGGGTGGAAACAGGGTAGCATGCCAGCCGGGTATGATGGATGAGGCAAAGTCGGTGGATACGATGGAGTGCACAGAAACGACGAGCACAGCAGCGATACCTCCGAGGACGAAACTCAGTTTTTCATAGCGCAGCCATTCCATGGAAGAACCTGTCCAGCCAAAAGCAAAGAAACCATAGATGGCTTTTTTGAGTTTTGAGGTTGTTTTGTCGCGGATGGTCGCAAAATCCGGCACCATTCCGAAATACCAGAAAGAGGCGGAGATCAGCAGGTAAGCGCTGATGGCGATGAAGTCCCAGAACAAAGGGGAGTTGAAGTTCACCCACAAAGGCCCACGGGTATTGGGGTAGGGCAGGACATAAAAGAAGTTCCAGGGGCGTCCCATGTGAACAATGGGATAGATTCCGGCACAGATGACTGCGAAGACCGTCATGGCTTCCGCTGCCCTGTTGATGGAGGTTCTCCATTTCTGTCGCAGGATTAATAAGAATATGGAAAAGGCTGTCCCGGCATGACCGATACCAATCCACCACACGAAGTTGATGATTTCCCATCCCCAGGCCACTGACGTATTCACGTTCCAGGTCCCGATACCATATCTCACCGTGACATACATGGCATAGACACCCCAGGCTGCGGCAAGCAGACTGATGGTGATAGCGGCTTTCCACCAATTCGGGGCTTTGTTGTCGATAGGCGCGACGATGTCCTGGCTGATGCGGCCATACGTCTTGTCGCCATAGATCAACTGACCCCTGATCTCAGTTTTGTACATGTCCTTGTTATTTATATATTATCGTTTATGCTTCTTTTTCTTTGGTCTGGCCTTCCTGGTTCCTGACTTTCGTCATGTAGCTGACCCCGGGAAGGGTGTGCAATTCCTCTAAGAGGTTATAATTTCTCGGATCCAGTAAGGCTTTGGAAATGTCACTGTTGGGATCGTTGCGGTCGCCAAAAACAAGGGCTTTGGGCGGACAGCTCTGAACACAGGCAGTTTGTACTTCCCCGTCTTTGACCGGGCGTCCTTCTATTTTCGCAGTTTGTTTTTTGTCCTGAATACGTTGAATACAGAAAGAACACTTCTCAACGACTCCTCTTTCTCTGACCACGACATCGGGGTTCAGCACCATCCTGCCGAGGTCATTCTCTGTGCCATAAGGGAATTTCTCATTGTTGGCATAACGGAACCAGTTAAACCTTCTGACTTTGTAAGGACAGTTGTTGATGCAGTATTTGGTGCCGATGCAACGGTTGTAGGCCATCTGGTTGAGGCCTTCGGTGCTGTGGGTGGTGGCAGATACCGGGCAGACATTCTCGCAGGGAGCATTGTCGCAGTGCTGACACATCACAGGTTGGAATACGACATCAGGATTTTCTGCCTCGCCGGCATAATAACGGTCGATGCGGATCCAGTGCATATCTCTTTTGCGCCTCACCTCTTCTTTGCCGATGACAGGGATGTTATTCTCAGCCTGGCAGGCAATCAGACAAGCGCTACAGCCGGTGCAGGAGTTGAGGTCGACCATGAGTCCCCAATGATGAATAGGGTATTCGATGGGTGGATATAATGAAACAGAATTCTTTACAGCTTCCTCATGCATTTCATTGCCGGCGGCAGGGTTGACTTTCCATTCGTTGAGGCTGGTTTCACGGATCAGCGGACGGCCTTCCATGCTCTCATGCTCCTGGCTCTTGGCAAAGCTGTGTTTCTCAGCTGTCTTGGCGATTTTGATGTTTGCTGCATGGTATTGGATGTTGCCATTTTCGAGTGTCAGCAAGCCGTAGGCATTTTTTCCGACAGCATTGCCAACGGCACCGATCTCAGTATGTCCATATCCCAGGGCGATGGCAATCACGCCATAAGCTTGTCCGGGCTGCACCAATACAGGCAATTCCAGCTTTTCGTTGATTTTGATGATGTCGCCTTCGACAAGCGCCATCTCTGCCGCCATTTTGGGCGACATGGCAGCGTAATTGTCCCAGGTCACCTTGGATACAGGATCAGGAAGTTCCTGCAGCCAGGGATTGTTCCCATGAATACCGCTGCCCATGGCAACAGATTCGTAGAAATAAAGCTCAGTGCCGGCTTCTGCAGAACTCATGTTCTCAAAAGCAGCGCTTAGTCCTTCGATGGCGGAGATGTTTCCGATAATCCCTACCTGGTAGTCAAAGACTCCTGATTGAAGACAGGTGGTCCAGAAGGAGGGAAAGCTGGTGCTCAGTGTCTGTTGGGGGAAATAGGTCTTCTCCCAGTATTTCTGGATGTAGGTATGATAATCCTGTGGTGTCCCCTGCCAAGTCAGCAGGCTTTCCTGGAAGCAACGTGTGTCGAACAGTTTGTTGATTGCCGGTTGTGCCAGGGTTAGGTGGCCGTCACGTGGTTCAGCATCATTCCATGACTCCAGGTAATGGTCTGAAGGACAGACATATTGTGTGAGTTTCGCGGTTTCATCCCAGGCTGTCGCAAAGCTTAGGCTGAGTTTGACTTTTTTCAGACCGTCAGTGAATTTTGCTGCTTCAGGGAAGTCAAAAACAGGGTTAACCTGGTAACAAAGCAGGGCATCGATTTTGCCTGCTGCCAGGTCATTGGCCAGCGTAATCACTTGCTCATCAATGCCTTTCAGCAAATGGAAGGGTTTGATCAGGTCGATGGTGACACCATAATTATGCAGGAGGTAGTTGATGCCATTGGCAATCATCTGCGTCTTTACGTCATTGCTGCCACATACTACGATGGATTTTCCGCGGCTGGCCCAGAGTTGTGCTGCCAGGTCTTTCACCTCATGGGTAGTAGGCGGTACGTTAAAGGTCTGTGTGCCTGCTAGTTTGGCCACTTCATCATAGAGGTTAGCCAGGAATATTTTCTCTTCTGAAGGTTTCAGTGAATGGCGGTAATCTGCGCTGCTGCCTGTCAGGGTGAGGGTACTTTCGTACTGGAAATGCTTGGACATGACTTTTTTGTCGGCCCTGATCCTGCGGGTTTTGGCATATTGCCTGGCAAATTCGACAGGGGACAGCCAGGTGCCCAGGAAGTCGGCATTGACACCGACGATGACTTCAGCAGCCTCGAAGTACAGCTCAGGAATCACCTGTTTTCCGAAATTCAATTGGTTGGCCTGGAGGATGGCTGAAGCGGAGATGGCGTCGTAGGTGACATGTGTTGTGCCGGGGTATTTCGCCTGGAACTCACTGATGAGCTGCAGCGTAGATGGACTGATAATGCTGGAGGTCAGCAAGGCGATTTTCCCATTGGCAGCACTGATAGCATTCAGCTGTGCCATGATTTCTGCATCTATTTCTGCCCAGGCAGCGGGTGCATTTTTCTTGTGCGGTCCACGGATTCTGCCGCCATCGTCATAAAGACTAAAGACAGAAGCCTGCACCCTGGCACTGCTTGCGCCTTTGCTGATAGGGGAAAGCTCGTTGCCTTCCAGTTTGATGGGCCTGCCGTCTCTCACCTTCACCAGGATGCTGCCATATTCTCTGCCATCATAATACGTGGAGGCATAGTGATTGGCGGTGCCAGGTGTAATGTCTTCCGGTTTAATAAGATAAGGAATGGCCTTGTTGACAGGGTTCTTGCAACTGCTCAGTACAGCTGCTGTGGCAAAGCCAAATCCTACGAACTTCAGGAAGTCGCGGCGGGAAGGATGCAAATTCTCTACATCACCCTCCAGGAACTGTATCACCTCATTTTTCTCGGCGATCTCGGCTGCAGGACTTTTGATCAGGGCAATCGGGCCCTTTTCTGATTCTTCTATGGTTTTCCAATATTTCTTCATGAACAATGTTTTGAAAGGAATGGGAATCGGGTCAGAAAGAAAAAATCCTTTCTAATAATGGCATTTCATACAATCTAAGCCGCCAATGGTTTCGGCTGTGACAGTCTTAACCTTCCCGGATTTTACCATTTCATTGAGTTTTGTGGCATTTTTATAATAGGGGTTGTTCATTTGCACCTGGGTTTGTCGATGACAGTTGACACACCATCCCATGCTCAGGTCGTTGGCCTGGTTTAAGATTTCCATTTCCTGGACAGCACCATGACATGTTTCACAGGCGATTTTTCCTGCGGCTACGTGCTGGGCATGACTAAAAAATACATGATCGGGAAGCTGGTGCACCCGAATCCATTCAATGGGGGTGTTGCTGGCAATGGCATCCTTGATTTTGTTGATCTCAGCCTTCCCGGAATTCCTGCCGTTCAATACCGCTGCATGACAATTCAGACAGAGGCTGGCAGAGGGAAGTACTGCAGATTTACCATACATTACACCGGTATGACAATATTTGCAGTCGATTTTGTTGTCGCCTGCGTGGACCTTGTGGGAGAATTTAATCGGCTGATCCGGGGCATAATCCTTGGTTCTGCTGAGATTCTGTGCTTCTACGATGGCCATCTTTACGTGCATGGACAAGCCTACCAGAATGACAAGCAAATGGATGACACGGTATTTGACACGTCTTGTCCAGATCAGGTCGACCAGGGCCAAAGCCATCAACAGTCCCATCACGAAAAAGAGAATCAGCTTATAAGGATAAGGTTTCAGCGGCGCCAGGCCGTGGGTCTCAAGGTTTTTAAAGAAGCCCCGCAACTCATTGATCTCTGAATCGGTCAGTTTCATGCCTTTGTGGGCATCGGTCATTTTTTGTGAGATTGGGCTCGCAAAAATGTCCTTAACTTCCTGATTCTTACGCTTTTTAATCCAGATCGCAAGGTCAGTGGCAGACGGATTCCAATTCAATGTGTCAGTTGTTGCCGTGTAATGACAACTTTCACAATTGAATTTTCCGGCTTCAAAAGGCCTTAGGCCATAAAAGAGCCGTTCACCCAGCAAAACATCGTGGGTCATTTCCTTGTCGGACTTGTGCATCGGTGCATGATCTGTCCCGATCTTGCCGGCGTATGCCCCGGTAGTGTAGTAAAGCAGCAGGCTCAGGACAAATAATCCCTTGTAAAGCAAGGTGCTCCCGGCTTTTGTAATCCCTAGATAACTCATATCCAGATAGGTAAGTTTATGTATCGATAAAAAAGGTATATCTCTCAGTTTCTCGGCTAAGATAAATACAAATTTTTTTTCAATGCCATACCAAAGTGGTAATGAAATGCCTGAATGCCTTATTTATAATTAATCTAAATAAGTGTGCTTTGCACTAATGCTAAGGCAATCAATTACTAAGGGCTTCTATTGTCGCTTAAATAACAAGTCTTTTAAGGCGAAAATCGGGATAAATACTAAAAAATATAAGAAAAAGGCAGAATCAGCCTATATAAATCTGGAACAGGAACTGCAAAATTACCAGGATCCTCCGGCACCTCCGCCTCCGAAGCCACCTCCGCCAAAGCCTCCGAATCCGCCACCTCCACCGCCGCCAAAACCGCCGCTGCCTGAGCGGAAGTCGCCATAATTGCCTCTTCCGCTGTTGCCCAATGAACTGGCCAGAAATAGCCAGGTCCAGAAAGGTACATTTTTACCGACGCTGTGGTGGTTGCCTCCATTCGACCTGAAAAACAGGAAGAGTAGCAACAATACGACAAAGGGCACAAGTACACCCCATCCCGGTGCTTTTTTACTTTTCTTTTTATACGCAGAGGCAGGGTATTCGCCCCTGGCAAGGGACTTTATGATCGAAACAGCGGCATGAATACCCCCGCTGTAGTCCCCGCCTTTGAATTTGGGAATCATCTCATTTTCGACGATCAATTTGGCTGTGGCATCCGGAATTACGGCCTCAAGGCCATAACCCGGTGCAATAAATGCCTGTCCCCGCTCATTGCCGATTTTGGGTTTGATAAGGATTACAATGCCATTGTTTTTGTCTTTCTGTCCGACACCCCATTGCTGTCCAACAGCAAAGGCAAACTGTGCCGGGTCATTCCCGGCCAGATCGGTGATGGTCAGCACCACAATCTGGGTCGAAGTGGAATCATTGAAAGCCACGAGTTCTTGTTCCAGTTGCGCAGCATCAGCAGGATCCAGGATGCCGGCCATGTCGTTAACAAGTCTCGGGGGATCAGGCCTCGGCGGGATCTCCTGGGAATAAACACCAACAGACCACAACAGGATCCAACTCAGTAAAACAGTTTTCAGAAGGACATTCATGCGCATTGGTCTGTAAATGTTTATAGTATCATTATATCTTAAAAGTCCTATCACGACTTACTGCTCACGGTTCATGACTAACGGTTCACGACTCAACCCTCACCCCTTGCCAAACGAAATCTCATCACTCAACTCATTCACATCTCCCATATAATAAGGAAAGTGCTTCTTGAGTTGTTCACCCGCTTTCAGGATGGCAGTACACAAGCCATGGGTAAATTCTGATTCACGGAAATGATTCAACATCTCATGTTTGATTTCGTCCCAGAAGCTCTCCGGGACTTTTGTATTGATGCCGGCATCGCCGAGGATGGCGAATTTCCTGGTGTCGACAGCAAGGTAGATCAAAACACCATTCCTGTCTTTGGTCTTGTGCATGTCGAGGGATTTGAAAATAAAGGCAGCACGGTCCATGACCTCGCCGGCACAATTCTTTTCAATGTGCACACGGATTTCTCCGGAAGTGTCCAATTCGGCAAGCATCACAGCCTGCCGAATCTCATCCTGTTCGGCCTGGCTGAAAAAATCTTTGGCAGTTACCATGATTAAAACTTCACAGTTGGCACCTTTTCACTACCCTCAGCAGCCTCGAAATAGGCTTTTTTCTCGAATCCAAACATCCCGGCAAACATGTTTTTCGGGAAGCTGCGGATGTACGTATTGTAATCCTTGGCTACTTCGTTGAACTTCTGACGCTCTACAGTGATGCGGTTCTCAGTGCCTTCCAGCTGGGCCTGTAGTTGCAGGAAATTCTGGTTGGCTTTGAGGTCAGGATACTTTTCTACGACAACCATCAGCCTGCCAAGGGCAGAACCAATGTTGTTCTGTGCCTGCTGGAATGCCTGCAAAGAAGCAGCATCAAGTTTTTCAGGACTTACTGTGACTTTGGTGGCTGCTGCACGTGCATTGATGACAGCCTCCAGGGTGGATTTTTCAAAATTGGCATAGCCTTTTACTGTTTCAACTAGGTTAGGGATCAGGTCTGCCCTGCGCTGGTATACATTTTCAACCTGTGACCAGGCTGCGCCAACGCCTTCCTGGCGGCTCACCATGCCATTGTAGGCACTGATGGCAGGAAATACGGTCAGCAATAAAACGACAAGGATAATTCCGACAACGATGATTAGGTTTCTCATGGGATGTTGTTGTTGTTTATGGTGTAAAGATCGGTTTTTTTCTTAATATTAGCAATAGGTGTTTCCTCACGGTTCACGGTTCACGAATTACGGTTGTTCGTTAGCCGTGAGTCGTAAGCCGTGAACTGTACGGCCTGTTATTCAATGAGCTCTATGCTCCGTTTTACGAATTTCGTGAGTTCTTCGCCCTTCAGCAGGTGCTGGGTAAGCAGGGCAAGGTCAGTGAGTTGTTTGGCCAGCATGGACTGAACTTCGGCATCTCCTTCGTGCAGGACCTTCTGAATGGCTTTGTGGTTGGTGTTAATTACGAGGTTGTAATGATCCGGCATGTCTTTCATGTACGAATACCCTCCACCCATGGCCGACATCTCTTTCATCCTGCGCATAAACTCAGGTTGTGTGATCATGATGGGTTGATAATCAGCAGGTAAGGCTTCGAAAAGGATGGTGAATCGCTGTTTGTCGACAGCCGCTTCGAACATGGGTTTGTATTGGGTTTCTTCCTCAGCTGTCAGGGCAGGTGTGGTGATCTCTTCTTTGTCGATGAGTTTCTCAACGGATTCTGCATCGATACGTTTGAAGGTAGATTTTTCGAATTTGGCCTCCAGACTGTTGATAAAGTGGTTGTCCAGCTGCCCGTCCATCAGCAGCACATCATATCCTTTTTCGCCACAAGCTTCGAGGAAAGTATGCTGTTGTTCAGGATCATGGGTGTAGAGATACACAAGGTTGCCATCTTTGTCTGTCTGATTCTCGCGGATTTTTTCGCGGTATTCATCAAATGTGGCGTATTCCTCTTTGGTATTCTTCAAAAGACAGAATTTCTCTGCTCTTTCGTAGAATTTCTCTTCCGTGATCATCCCATATTCAATGAATACCCGGATGTCGTCCCATTTCTTCTCAAAGTCCTCCCTTTTGTTCTTGAAAATCTCCTCCAGCTTGTCTGCCACTTTTTTGGTGATGTGGGAAGAGATCTTCTTCACATTCGAGTCGCTTTGCAGGAAAGAGCGGGAGACGTTCAGCGGGATATCCGGTGAATCGATGACACCATGTAATAAGGTAAGAAAGTCGGGGACAATGCCTTCCACTGAATCGGTCACAAAGACCTGGTTACAATAGAGTTGTATCTTGTTTCTCTGGATGTCAATGTTTTTCTTAACCCTGGGGAAATACAAAATTCCGGTGAGGTTAAAGGGATAGTCAACATTGAGGTGGATGTTGAACAAAGGCTCCTCGAAAGAAGCAGGGTAGAGGGTATGATAAAACGATTTGTAATCCTCTTCGCTGAGCTCTGTGGGTTTTTTCTTCCACAAGGGCGCAACTTCATTGATGATGCGGGCTACTTCGGTCTCCACTTCTTTGGGTTCGCCTTTGTCGTCGACTTCGCCTTCAAGGGTACTCCAGTGTTTTTTCGTGCCAAATTGTATGGGCACCGGCAGGAAGCGACAGTATTTGTTCAAAAGCTCCAGGATGCGGCTTTCTTCCAGGAATTCGACAGAATCTTCGGCGATGTGTAATATCACCTCGGTGCCTCTGTCTTTTTTGTCTGCCTCATTGAGCTCATAATCAGGGCTTCCGTCGCAGGTCCAGGAGACTGCTTTGGTGCCTGCACCTTTTTTATAGGTTTTGGTGAGGATCTCAACCTGGGTCGACACCATGAATGAGGAATAGAAACCCAGTCCGAAATGCCCGATGAGTGCATGTGATTCGGCTTCAGATTTTCCTTTGAACTTCTTTACGAAGTCTTCTGCACTCGAAAAGGCGATCTGGTTGATGTATTTTTCGACTTCCTCGGAAGTCATCCCGATGCCTTTGTCTTTGATGGTAATTGTTTTGGCTTCTTTGTTGAGGATGACTTCGATGTTGATGTCGCCAAGTTCTCCTTTGATATCTCCCATAGAAGACAAAGCCTTCAGTTTCTGGGTAGCATCCACAGCATTGGAAATCAGTTCCCTGAGAAAGATCTCGTGATCTGAATACAGGAACTTTTTAATGATGGGGAAGATGTTTTCTGTCTGTACGTTGATTTTGCCTTTTTGCATAGTTCGTGATTTTCTCCTGCCGCACGTTCAAACCCTGTGCCATCTTTGCATGCTGACAAAATGTCGGAAGCCCAGTGTTTACTGCCACAGAATTTGCAAGACATTTACTGGCAAACAAAGCCGTTTTTAATAAAAAGTGCGCTTTTTATCCTCATTTATAAATTCTTGTTAGTGAGTTAAATATATGAGAAGTGCAGGCAAAGCCTGAGGTATCTTATTTTGGTAATATCTAAGAAGGCCGGATGTTCGAAAAAAATTGTTATTTTAATAACAAATGATATGTAATTTAATGAATATTTCTTAGTTTTACCTCCTGCACCTCCCATGATTTGTATTGAACTAAATAACAGAATAACAATAAGTTACCAATGAATCCAGAAAAAATTTCCATGACTTCCGGGAAACTGAATGTTCCCGATTTTCCAATTGTTCCATTTATAGAGGGTGATGGCACCGGCGCAGACATCTGGGCGGCTTCTGTCAGGGTATTCGATGCTGCTGTCGAAAAAGCATATGGCGGCAAACGCAAAATCTTCTGGAAGGAAGTGCTGGCAGGCGAAAAGGCTTTCCATCAAACAGGTAGCTGGCTCCCTGAGGAGACCTTGACTGCCTTCAGAGAACACATCGTCGGGATCAAAGGCCCGCTGACTACACCGGTGGGTGGTGGTATCCGCTCACTCAATGTGGCTTTAAGACAACAACTTGATTTGTACGTTTGCCTTCGCCCCGTAAGGTATTTTGAAGGCGTCCCTTCACCCGTAAAACACCCTGAATGGGTTGATATGCACATCTTCCGCGAAAATACGGAAGACATCTATGCCGGTATCGAATTTATGGATGGCACTCCTGAAAATGCAAAACTGAAACGTTTCCTCATCGAGGAGATGGGCGTCACGAAAATCCGTTTCCCTGAGTCTTCATCACTCGGTATCAAACCTGTCTCTAAGGAAGGGACGGAACGTCTTGTCAGGGCTGCCATTGAATTTGCACTCAGCAAGAAACTACCTTCTGTGACCATCGTGCACAAGGGTAACATCATGAAATTCACTGAAGGCGCGTTTAAAAACTGGGGATATGCCCTGGCGGAACGCGAATTCGGTGACCAGACTTATAGCTGGGCGCAATATGACAGGCTTGTTGAAAAAGAAGGCAAGGAAGTGGCCGACAAAGCCCTGGCAGATGCTACAGATGCCGGTAAGCTGATTATCAAGGATGTAATTGCTGATGCTTTCCTCCAGCAAATCCTGACCCGCCCCAAAGAATATTCTGTCATCGCCACCCTCAACCTCAATGGCGACTATATCTCTGATGCGCTTGCTGCCATGGTTGGCGGTATCGGTATTGCTCCCGGAGCAAACATCAACTACCAGAACGGTTTCGCCATCTTCGAAGCAACACATGGTACAGCACCCAAATATGCCGGCCTCGACCAGGTTAATCCGGGTTCTGTCATTCTTTCAGGTGCCCTCATGTTCGAATACATGGGCTGGCATGAAGTGGCCGATATGATTTATAAGGGCGTAGAAATGAGCATCAACCAGAAAAAGGTCACCTACGACTTCCATCGTCTCATGGAAGGAGCAACCAAATTGAAATGCTCTGAATTCGGGACAACCATTATCAGTAATATTGTATCTTTATAAGCTTCCAGGCTAACCACCACAAGGGAGGTGTTGACACAGACTCAAACTAAAACAAAAGAAAATAAAATAAATCCGGAACAATGAACCGAATTAAAGACAAGCTTTACGACAAAATCGAGGCCTGGCGCCCAAGGACTAACAAATTATTGAAGGAGTACAGTGATGTGATTGTGGATGAAGTCACCGTTGGCCAGCTCATCGGCGGAATGCGTGGAATCAAGAGCCTGATCACTGATATCTCTTATCTCGACCCTTTCGAAGGGATCCGCTACCGCGGCTTTACCCTGCCGGAAGTCTTCGAGAAACTCCCCAAACCCAAAGATGGCGAAATGCCCTATGTGGAAGGTTTGTTTCACCTGCTACTACTGGGTGAAATTCCGGATGAAAAAGACATCGAAGAAATCAGGGATGAATTCAGCAAAAGAAGGATACTGCCACGCTATGTATATGAAGTGGTAGATGCTTTCCCATGTTGTAGTCACCCGATGACGATTTTCTCCTCTGCCATCATGGCCATGCAGCGTGAGTCTTTCTTCGCCAAGAAATACCGTGGCGGCATCAGCAAATTCGAATATTGGGATCCCACTTTCGAAGATGCTCTCAACCTGCTCGCCAAGCTTCCTGAACTGGCAACCTATATCTATGCCAAATTGTACCGCGACGGAAAACGGATACAGTCGAATCCTGACCTTGACTTTGGTGGCAACTTCGCCCACATGATGGGCATTGGTAAGCCTTATGACGATGTTTCCCGCATGCATTTCATCATCCATGCTGACCATGAAGCCGGTAACGTAAGTGCCCACACAGGTCACCTTGTCGGCAGTTCTTTGTCGGATATGTACCTCTGTATCTCTTCGATGATCAATGGCCTGGCAGGTCCTTTACACGGTCTCGCAAACCAGGAAGTCTTACGTTGGTTGCTCGACCTCCAGGATAAAATGGATGGCAAAAACCCGACAGAAGAGGAATTGCGCCAGTTTGTCTGGGATACTTTGAATTCAGGACAGGTCATCCCGGGTTATGGTCACGCCGTCTTGCGTAAGACTGACCCCAGATATTCCCTGCAACGCGAATTCAGCCAGAAATATATGTCGGAAGATCCGCTCTGGCAATATGTCGACAAACTCTACAAGGTAGTTCCACCAGTTCTCATCGAACAAGGAAAAGCCAAGAATCCATGGCCCAATGTGGATGCGCAAAGTGGTGTCATTCAGTGGCATTATGGTGTTCGTGAGTACGACTTCTACACAGTACTCTTCGGTATTGGCAGGGCTATCGGGATTTGTACCAACCTCATCTGGGACAGGGCATTGTTGTATTCCCTCGAAAGACCCAAGTCTATCACCACAGAGATGTTAGAGGCAATCGCGTTTAACCCGAAAGCCAAAAGAAGTAAAAAAATCGTTTCGGAATAGCGATTCAGCGCTTACCAGCGGTTGTAATGAATTCTGGCCGGGTCGTTTCGATCCGGCCTTTCTTTTTGTTCATCAGGATATCCGATGGCGATGATGTTCAAAGGCACTGCATAGACAGGCAGGTGCAGGGTCTGGCTTACATTCTCCATGCGATCTTCCCTGGGATAACATCCGATCCAAACAGTACCGAGGCCGAGATTAAAGGCTTCCAGTAAGATGTTGTGAGAGGCGAGGGAGCAATCCTGTATCCAGAAGCCTTCGCGGGTCACCCTTTCCATGTCGCAACAGACGATGATGGCGGCTTGTGCGGTTTTCAGGGCAGAGGTGTAAGGGCCGGAGGCGATCAGTTCATCCAGCACCTGGCGGTCGTTTACAACAACAAATTGCCAGGGCTGCTGGTTTCCGGCAGAAGGGGCGAACATGGCAGCTTCTACGAGGTGATCCAGGCTTTCTTTCTCAACAGCACGGGAACTGAATTTGCGGATGCTTCTGCGGTCAAAAATCGGGTTTTTCATAGGGGGCATGACTTTCGCCAAAGATACCTAAAAAAAGAGAGGGCCACACCTTGGTGCAGCCCTCGCCGAATTCAATACCTTGATTGAAACTAGAAAATGTGAAAACCTAAGCCAAAGGTGAAAGCAGAAGGATTGACATCCAGTGCAAAGCCTGAAGCATTGTTTTTGTAATCGACATCATTCTCAGTCCATTTAACAGAGGATGAGTTGAACACCAATCCACCGAAAGTGCCTTCGAAAGCTACTTTTTCAGTGATGTGGATCACAATACCTGGAGTTACATTGATGCCAAGACCAAACAGTTTTTTGTCATTAGAGACTGTTGTGCCATCATAGGTGATTTCGTTTTTAATTTTGCCGAAACCCACACCAACACCGGCGTTCACGAAAAATCCCAGCTTTTCAGTTGGCATGATGTAATAACGTACAAAAGGGCCAATGTTGAAGGCGGAAGTAGTGGATTTGGATTCATCAGAACCATCTTTTTCTTTAATGGATTCCAGGTCAAAACCAATACCTAAACCAACCATGAAGTTGTCGGCGATGAAATAGCCAACAGCAGGGTTGAGTCCGAAATTGAAGGTTTTAGGACCGTCAGTAGTAGTTCCTCCCACTTTGAATTTTGAAGAACCAAACCCTAAACTCATATTACCACCAATGTATTTGGTGCCTTGATCTGTTTGTCCGTTTACAAATGCAACTGACAGAAATCCGATTAAAAGTGTGAAAATGATTTTTTTCATATCTGTTTGATTTATGTCCCGGGGCCCGGCTGAACGTTGTTTAGTTAAAAGAATTATTCGCACTTAAAAACAGGCCCCCGCTAAAAACGGCTTTTAAATGCGTTTCATTTATATGCGAGCAAAAATAAGATGTTTGGGTAGCGGATTGCAAGCATTGTTAATTGTTAGTTGATAACTTATTTGTTTGTTTTCACGTAGAGGCGCGGGGGTGCAGGGTTCGCGGAGATTCTTTTTTTGTTTTTTTAAACTCCCTGCGAACCCTGCGTCCCTGCGCCCCCGCGTGAAAACTTAAATATTCCTATATCAAAACACCCCCCATAATAGAAGCTTTCTAAATTGCAGTTTCTCTCCATATTTAAGGTGATATCGGGTAACTTTGCATCAGAAAAATAACATCTTCCAAAACTATATTCTTACTATGCAAAAGCAATTGTTGTTAGGAGACGAAGCCATCGCCCAGGCAGCCCTCGACGCAGGTCTGTCTGCGATCTATGCCTACCCCGGAACTCCATCAACGGAGATCTGTGAATATATCCGCCATTCGAAAGAAGTGAAAGAAAAAACGGTGGTCGCCTCCTGGGTTGCCAACGAGAAAACAGCCATGGAAGCTGCCCTCGGCGTTTCATATACCGGCAAACGTGCCATGACTGCCATGAAACACGTCGGACTGAATGTGGCTGCCGACCCTTTCATGAATTCGGCCATCACAGGTGCCAACGGTGGCCTGGTCATCGTAGCTGCTGATGATCCGTCTATGCATTCCTCCCAGAATGAACAGGATTCCCGCATCTATGGGAAATTTGCATTGATTCCGATTCTCGAACCTTCGAACCAGCAGGAAGCCTACGACATGACCCGCTATGGCTTCGACTTCTCAGAGAAATACCGCATCCCTGTCATGATCCGGATCACAACACGACTGGCACATTCCAGGTCAGGCGTGGCAAGAACCGCCAGCCGCAGGCAAAACGACCTGCACATGCCCGCCAACCCCAGACAGTTTATCTTGCTACCGGCAATCGCTCGTCGTCAATACAAAGATTTGCTCAACCATATCCCTGCTTTCGATGTTGAAGCCGGACAATCGCCCTTTAATGCCTACATCGATGCTGCCGACAAAAAACTCGGAATCATCGCCTGTGGCATTGCCTATAACTACCTCCGTGAAAACTTCGAAGATGGCGTAGTGCCTTATCCTGTCGTGAAGATCGGCCAATACCCCAGTCCGAAGGAAATGATCAACAAGCTTTATGAAGAATGTGACGAAATCCTCGTCCTCGAAGATGGAGCCCCCATGATAGAAGAATTGCTGAAAGGTGTCATCAAACATGGCAAACGCATCCATGGTCGCCTCGATGGCAGCTTGCCCCGCGATGGTGAACTCAACCCAAGCCTGGTAGCCCTCGCACTAGGATTGCCCGATACGCCGGAAAGAGCCATCCCACAGATCGTCGTTGGCCGCCCGCCTTCACTCTGTGGCGGTTGTCCACATATCTATAGCTACAATGCCCTCAATGAAGCCCTGGAACGCTATGCCAAAGGCAGGGTGTTCGCCGACATTGGTTGTTATACGCTGGGTGCCCTGGAACCTTTCGATGCCATCAACACCTGTGTCGACATGGGCGCTTCTATCACCATGGCAAAGGGTGCTGCTGATGTTGGACTGAAACCGGCTGTCGCTGTCATCGGGGATTCTACCTTCACACATTCCGGCATGACAGGTCTGCTCGATTGCGTAAAAGATGGTTCTCATGTTACTGTGATGATCCTCGACAATGCCACCACTGCCATGACCGGAGGACAGCCTTCCGCAGCCCTGGGCCGCATCGAAGCCATCTGCAAAGGCCTTGGCGTAGCTGAAGAGCACATCATCGTGCTGAATCCTTCTCCCAAATACCATGAGGAAAACCTCGGAATCATGAAAAAGGAATTGGAATATGAAGGCGTTTCTGTCATCATCCCCCGCAGGGAATGTATTCAGACTGCCATCAAAACCAAAAAACAGGAAATCAAGGTAAAAAATGTTGAGCTGAGCTAAGCTGTAGTCGTATGAAAAAAGATATTATACTTGCAGGTGTCGGTGGACAAGGGATTCTTTCCATCGCAGCAACCATAGGAACTGCCGCTGTAAAACTGGGTATGTTCCTCAAACAGGCCGAAGTACATGGCATGAGCCAACGTGGAGGCGATGTGTATTCAAACCTCAGAATCTCGGATGCCGAAATTTTTTCTGACCTCATCCCCAAAGGAAAAGCCGATATGATTATCTCGGTTGAGCCGATGGAGTCTTTGCGCTACCTCCCCATGCTTTCCATGGATGGTTGGATCATCACCAACACCAAACCCTATATCAACATCAGGAATTACCCTGACATGGAAAGGGTGATGGCGGAGATCGAAGGCATCAAAAACCACATCGCCATCGATGCAGAAACAATTGCCCGTAACCTCGGAACCAGCAAAGCTGCCAACATGGTCATGCTGGGCGCTGCATCCCCATTCCTGGGCATCTCCTACTTCGAAATTGAAGAAGCAATACGTTTTATCTTCAGAAGAAAAGGGGATAGCATCATCAGCCTCAACCTCGAAGCCTTAAAAGCCGGTAGAGAGTTTACGGATGCGCATATGAACTAATCACTTTTTTAGTGATTGTCGATGCTGTGAATCATATGGACCAGGTGTTTTAATGACACCGAGATCTCTGTGAAATATTCTTTCACTGCCTTCTCGCTACCGGGTAGGCAAAACACCAGGCTATCTGTCATAGTTCCTGCCAAAGCCCTGCTAACCAGTGCATTGGGTTTCTCTTGCCCGTATTTCATGCGGATATGATCCATGATACCCGGAATCTCTTTGTCGAGCAGCGGACGGCATACTTCCGGTGTGATGTCCCTGGGACCTATGCCTGTCCCACCTGTGGTAAAGATAAAATCAAACTTTTCGCCTTCACCCATCAGGAAGAGGTTACGCAGCAACTCTGAATCATCGGGGATGAGGTGGGTCTCGATCTTATGCTGCCAGTGCTGTGCCTCGAAAAATGCCTTCAGTTCTTTCACAAGTGCCGGTCCTGAACGGTCTTCATATTCTCCACGGAAGGCCCTGTCACTCAAGGTGATCACCATGGTTCGGTAGAGGCGGGGGTGGTATTCCAGGACGTCGCCCGCCTTCAGGCTGCCCCCTTGTATCACTTTGCAGAAAATCCCTTCCTTGGGCATGACACAATTGCCGACTTCGCGAAAAATGCTGCAGTTGTCGCCATGGCATTTTTTCCCGATCTGGGTGACTTCAAGGATTATATCGCCACAAACAAACTGGTCGAGCGGGGAGGTGTGATACAATGTAATACCCTTTGTCGTGATATTCTCTGCAAATTCACCCGGGATGATCTCCCTGCCTGCATCAGCAGAGAACTTGTCTATGCTTTCCTGTCCAAGGAGGCTGATCTGTCGGTGCCAGTTGCCGGCATGGGCATCGTGTTGTACGCCTTTTTCATCCAGGACGATTTCGGGTACTGCATGTTTTACCACTCCTTTTTTGTCGGAGATGTTGACTGAAAGGATCTCAATGTTGCGAGGGTCTCTTATGTTCATAAATCTGTTTTTGTCTTTTCGATAAGTTCAATCTGTCCGATTACCATGGTCTTGTCCACAGCTTTGCACATGTCATAGATGGTAAGCAAAGCGACACTGACAGCAGTGAGGGCTTCCATCTCAACGCCTGTCTGTCCGGCACAACGAACCAGGCTGGTGACAGAGATTCCGCTTTCCATGGCAGCACATCTGACCTCTACTTTGTTGAGCATGAGTGGATGGCAGAGCGGGATCAGGGAAGGGGTCAACTTAGCGGCTTGTATGCCGGCAATTTCTGCGACTGTGAGCACGTCGCCCTTTTTGACCTGGTTGTCACGGATCAGCGACAATGTGCCGGCGCTAAGGCTGATGAATCCTCTTGCTTGGGCGGTCCGGAGCTGGATGGGCTTGTCGCTGACATCCACCATCCTTGCTTTCCCCTGTGGGTCGGTATGACTAAGTTCATTCATGCTTTATCCTCCAATGTTAAAAAAATGTCCGGAACAGTTTTTTGTTCCTCTTTCGGGCTTTAATCCGACAGCCTGCCGGATAGCTTCTTCTATGCCCAGGGTTTTGACATCAAATTCCATGTCGTTAAACAGACAGGGTTTTAGCTTGCCATTGGCGGTGAGCCTGAGTCTGTTACAGCTGGCACAATGGCCACCATCCCCGCCTTTCACCGTAGTGAAATAGCCATTTTCCAGATTCATCTGGTGAATATATCGGATGATCAGCCCCTCGGCTTCACAGAAGGCTTTAACGGCCAATGCATCAGGTTCTTCGGTAGAGCCCTGGATGACGCAATTGATCTTTATCGGGGAGAGTCCGGCTTCCTTTGCCGCTGTAATGCCCCTGAATACTTCTTCCAATTTTCCACCCCGGGTGATCCTGGTAAAGGTATCGGCCTCTACTGTGTCCAGGCTGACATTGACCCGCATCAGTCCTGCTTCTTTTAAGGGCAAGGCCAGTCGGTCGAGCAGGATGCCATTGGTGGTCAGGGCCAAATCTTCAATTTGAGGAATGGAGGCCAGCATCCTGACAAGATCTACCACACCTTTTCTGACCAGGGGTTCTCCGCCGGTGAGCCTTACTTTGGTGATGCCATACTGTACGGCAGTCTTTACGATTTCAGCGATTTCCTCAAATTTGAGAATCTCATCATGCGAGATTTGTATGATCCCTTCCTCAGGCATACAGTAAACACACCTGAGGTTGCAACGGTCGGTGATGGAGATCCTGAGATAATTGATATTTCTTTTATAGGAATCTAACATCAGCGAGTTCTCCGGTTTTAAGTTCGTAATTATCAATGGGAACACGCAGCATCCCGCTGGCATCTGCATAGGCATGGATGTGTGCTGAGCCGTGGTATTCGAGGGGCAGAATCTCCCCTTTGTGATTAAAGGTAACCGGAACAAAGGAAAGGCGGTTGGCCTTTTTACGATGAAAAGGAGCACCCATGGGCAATCTGGCGACTATCGTTTTTAGTTCATGTCCCATCAGCCTGTAAATCAGTGGTTTTGCCAGGAGTTCAAATTGTACATAAGAAGAAACAGGATTTCCTGGCAGGCCAAAACAATAACAAGCATCCTTGACAGCAAAGAGGGTAGGGCTGCCGGGCATGACAGCAATTCTATTAAAACGGATGTTGAAGCCTGCCTTCTCGAGCATGGGCGGGACCAGGTCGTAGTCGCCCATAGAAACGCCCCCACTCAAAAGGATGAGGTCGTTTTCTTGCATGGCCATTTGGATCATGGCGAGCAAACCGGATTCTTCATCAGGGGCTATGCCATAATATTTGGTGACGCAGCCACAGCTTTCTGCCTGGGCAATCATCTGGTATGCATTGCTGTTACGGATCTGGGCCGGCCCGGGAACGTGCTGTGGTTCAACGAGTTCGTCTCCGGTAGAAAGGATGCCAACTTTGACTGCCCTGGATACCGCAACCGTGGTGCATCCTACTGAAGCAAGCACTGCAAGGTGAGCGGCAGTAAGTAGCTCTCCGCTTTTGATCACCAACTGGCCTTTTCTGACATCTTCTGCCTTGAAACAGATGTTGTCGTTGGTTTTTTCTCCTGTAAAATGAATTTTTCCGTCTTCTGTCAGTCTGGTTTCCTCAACCTTGATGACACAATTGGCACCATCAGGCAGCTGGCTTCCGGTCATGATCCTGGAACATTGTCCGGGCCCGACAGCAAGAGTAGGTGACTGTCCGGCCGGGATTGTCTCTAAAATGAGGAAGGGACCGGGTAGGTCCTCCCGCCGGCAGGCAAAGCCATCCATCGCACTTTTGTCGAAGGGCGGCATGTCGATGTCGGAAAAGACATCTTCAGCCAGGATGCGCCCCTTGCAGCCGGTAAAGGAAATGTGCTCTGCAGGGAGTATCTGTGCAGCTTCAGCCACAAGGGCAAAAGCCTGTTCAAAAAGAATCATGATTTGGAAGTGAGTGGATGTAGTTTCTGGAAATAACGGTAGATCTCGTATTGAGAGCGGGTGGGCTTGGTAGTGT
>Ga0247840_10004624_pt1 | contig 21551 bp, 11 predicted proteins | sample LaCruzMarch2015__FD_192404 | JGI IMG/M metagenome (GOLD analysis project Ga0247840, IMG submission 192404) | Freshwater microbial communities from meromictic Lake La Cruz, Castile-La Mancha, Spain - LaCruzMarch2015_17m | ecosystem: Environmental > Aquatic > Freshwater > Lake | place: Spain... | reverse complement strand
CTTTTAAAAGCGCAACCAAATGAATGCGCTCTTGAATGGTTCTTAAATCTTTAAGTGGTAATGCTAACCAACGTTTTAGTGTTCGGGCGCCCATAGGAGTGAGCGTTTTGTTGAGCACATCAAAAAGTGTGATGCCTTGTTCTCCAGTATTTTGAAACAATTCAAGGTTACGCACACTAAAACCATCGAGCCACATAAAACGATCTTCTTCAATACGAGAAATGGCTGTAATATGGGCTGTTTTGTTGTGATTGGTTTCGTTTAAATAATGTAAACAGGCGCCCGCAGCTATAATTGCATTGCTCAACTTCTCTATTCCAAATCCCTTTAAAGAACGAGTATCGAATTGTTTATTCAGAAGTTCTTCTGCAAAATCATTTTGAAAAATCCATTCATCTAAAGCATAAGTGAAAAAACGTTCGCCTAACTTTTCGTTGAATTCTTTTAACTGGCTTTTGGCAATTAAGATTTCTCCAGGTTGAAAGTTTTGAATGAGTTTTTCGGCATAACTTAAACTTCCTTGTGCCACTAAAAATTCGCCTGTTGAATGGTCTAAAAACGCAATTCCTGCTTGGTCTTGCTGAATATGCAAAGCAGCTAGAAAGTTATTGCTTTTGTGGTCGAGCAGTTTATCTGTTGATGAAAGTCCTGGAGTAACCAACTCTGTTACTCCTCTTTTTACAATTGTTTTGGTTAATTTAGGATCTTCTAATTGGTCGCAAATGGCAACTCTGTAGCCAGCCCTCACAAGCTTTGGCAAATAATTATCGAGTGAATGGTACGGAAAACCCGCAAGTTCTATAAAAGCTGCGGCACCATTTGCTCTGCGGGTAAGGACAATACCTAAAATTCCGGCTGCTTTGATGGCGTCTTCACCGAAGGTTTCATAAAAATCTCCAACACGAAACAAGAGCAAGGCATCGGGATACTTTGCCTTAATGGTATTGTACTGTTTCATTAATGGTGTTTCCACCACATTATTTACAATAGGTTTTGCTGCTTTCAATGCAATTTTAGATTATTTTGGCTCAAATTTTACCATGCGAAAGTTACACATTACAGAATTAAACCGAAAGCACATCGAAGAATTTAAATCGAGTAAAAAATGGCCAGTTCGTATTATATTAGATAATGTGCGCAGTTTACATAACATAGGTTCGGTTTTTAGAACTGCTGATGCTTTTTTAGTGGAAGAAATTTATTTATGTGGTATTTCGGCACAACCTCCTCATCCTGAAATTCATAAAACCGCATTAGGAGCAACTGAAACGGTTAACTGGAAATACTTTGCACAAGTTGAAGATGCAATAAAAGCTTCAATTTCTGAAGGATTTAAAATTGTAATTATAGAGCAAACAAGCGATAGCATTCCGCTCAACGAATTTATTTATCCAGAAGCACCGATTGTTTTAGTTTTTGGAAACGAAATAAAAGGGGTTAGTGAAGAAGTGCTGCCTTACAGCGATGTTGCTTTAGAAATCCCTCAATTTGGCACAAAGCATTCTTTCAACATTTCAGTATGTGCTGGAATAGTAATGTATGCTTTGAATCAGCAATATATTAACGCACTAAAGTAGCAGTGCCATTAAATTTATGGTAATCGCCTCTGAAGTCTTTTACACGCATTTTATAAACATAAACATTACCTGTTTGCTCTGATTCTCCACTAGCATTTTCTATTGTTCCATCCCATCCTTTCGACCAAATATCAGTTTCAAATAAGAGTTTACCCCAACGGTCGTATATCTGCATTAAATAATCTGACGGATCGATGCCTATTCCACTTGGCTGAAAGGTATCGTTTAATCCATCAGCGTTAGGTGTAAATGCATTTGGAATATATACCGCGAAGTCTGCCAAAATATCAACGTATCTTGAAATTGTTGCACTGCAACCAAATTCATTTGTACCTTTTAAAATAACTTCGTAAGTGCCAACCTCAATATATTGATGGCTAGGATGAATTAAAGTTGACTCATCACCAGTAATATTAGGATCTAAATCCCATAAGTAGCTAACAGCACCAATAGAGTTGTTATCGAACTTTATTAAGGCATCTAATAAAGGAACAGTTCTTTTATTAGGCTCAAAATCTACAATTGGATTTGGATTAACTTGAATATATCCAGGTAAATCTAAACTACTAAAGCAAGAATTGATGTCAGTAACTTCTATACGAATATCGTATTTACCAACTGTATTGCTGCAAAATTCAGCAGTTTGCCCCAACAAATTTCCATTATTTAAGAAATTCCAAACAAATTGTCCTCCTTCTACATCAGCTGCTTTTAAGTTAATGCACTGACCTGCACAAAGTGAAGTATCTGGTGAAACAATATCAAGTATAGGCAATTCAAATATTTGATATTGTCTGCTACTTGTATCTATACATCCATTGGCATCTGTAGTAACAACTATTGCAAAGCCTGAACTATCTGGTGTTAAAGTTGTATTCGTATTGCTATCCCCATTTTCCCATAAATAAGTGAAAGGATAAGTTCCTCCTTCACCAGAAACAACCATTTGAATAGAATCTCCTTTACAAGCCGAAACATCACCCGAAACCAATCCATTTAAAGGAAGCGGTTGGGCTACTTCAACACCTTGGCTAATTGTACATCCATTTGAATCTGTTGCAACAATGTTATAGTTTCCCGCAATTAATTGATCAATAAAGTTGCCAGCAACTCCATTATTCCAACCCAAATTGTAAGGGGGAATTCCTCCTGAAATTACAGCATTTGCAGTTCCAGAAGCTTGTCCATAGCACAAAGCAGGGCTTGCTGTTATATCTAACTGTAGAGCAGCAGGTTGACTAACTAATGCTGTATCATTAGTAATACAGCCATTTGCATCTGAAACAGAAACAGTATACAATCCAGCTAAAACCTGACTTAAAAAAGACTGTTGATTTTGATTTTGATTCCAATAATAGCTATAAGGAGGTGTTCCTCCTGTGGCTTCCACATTAGCCTGGCCAGTTGAACTTCCAAAACAAATTGCCATTGAAGTTGTAGTTGTACTTTCTAGTTTTTGAGGTTCTGTTAATTGTATGCTTAAGGTATCACTGCAACCAATTTGGTCTTGTGCAATTACAGTATAAATACCAGCAATCTTATTAATTAAAACGGTTGAATTCTCACCAGTATTCCAAGTAAAAGCTTTGTTGCCTATTCCTCCAGTTGCGCCAACTTGCACAAAACCTGTTGCATTTCCAAAACAATCTATGTTTTGAACACTTATTGTATCTAAAACTGGAGCACCTGGATCAACGATAGAATCAATGGCTGTAACTAAACAATTATTAGCATCGGTAACAATTACTGAATAATCTCCAGCTATTAAGCCATTTATTTGACTCAGCAGAGTTCCATTGGACCAAGTGTATTGATAAGGAATTGTTCCTCCATTTACCAAAACCTCCATTTGCCCATTTGGCAAACCACAAGTGGAATTTGTTTTATTAATTAAAGCTTGTAAAACTGTAGGTTGTTGAATGGAAAAAGAATCTGTTCTGTTGCAGCCAAAAGCATCAGAAACAGTAACAAAGAAATTTCCAGCTGAAACAAAATTTAGAGTGTCATTACCGGATGTAAAATTCCAGGTATAAATATAAGGAGCTGTTCCTCCAGAAACAGTAGAAACAGCTGAACCAGAATTCTCACCAAAGCAGCGAGCATCTGAAGTTTGTATTGTATTTTGTAAAGCTGAAGGTTGTGTTACATTAAATGATTGAGCATAGTTACAACCTGCTTCATCTGAAATGCTGATAGAATAATTCCCCGCCACTAAGCTGTCGTTGATAGCTATATTTTCTGAACCATTGCTCCAATTCCAAGAAACATTGCCTGTATTACCTGAAACAACTGTTGTTGCAATTCCATTGGCTTCTCCAAAACAATTAGTAGGCGTTACAATTATTGTATCAATTTGTAAAGGAAAAATTTGGTTGATGGTTGTGGTTGAATTAAATAAGCAACCGTTAGCATCGGTAACAACTACAGTTTGATTTCCAGGCAAGAGGTTATTATTTACTAAACCAGATAAACCATTGCCCCAAACACAATTGTATGGAGAAGTTCCACCAGAAATATTAATAGTTGATGTTCCATTACTAAGTACACAAACAGCTTCTGTATTTAAAAATGTGGCTGAAATTGGAGTTGGTTCAGAAAGGGTAATTGATAATGTATCTCTGCAGGCATTTGTATCTACAACAATAACACTATAGTTTCCAGCACTTAAATTAGTATTGGTAAGTCCTGTGGTATTATCAGACCATGTTGCAGTGAAACTTGAATTACTATTCACAGAAACTGCACCATTTGTTCCTTGAAAACAAGATATTGGCTGGTCGATATTCAAACTGGCTGAAATTCCTAAACTTGGATTGATATTCTCATTAAAAACAGCTGTGCATCCATTTATGTCTGAAATTGTACATGAAACTTGCCCTGATGCTAAAGAAGTTATAAAGTTTGTTTGATTTCCATTCTGCCAATTGTAAAAATATGGAGCTGTTCCACCTGAAATGTTTATGGCTGAGATACCATTATTTAAATTGCATGTTGTGTGTTGTGTGGTAAATGTTGCAGCAATAGCAGCTGGTTGAGAAACATTTAGTGATGTAGAGGCTACACAACCGTTTGCATCTATTATACTACAAGAAATAATCCCGGAAGCAACTCCATTCGCCAAATTTGTATTCTGCCCATTTGACCAAGTAAAAGAATAAGGAGGAACTCCTCCGTTACCTATAGCTGATATTTCGGCATCATTAAATCCAAAGCAACTTATTTGTTGTGTTTGGTTTAAAACAACACCTAATCCTCCAATATCAAAAATTGTTGTTTGTTCTGTTTTCGAGCAACCGTTAGCATCTGAAATAGCAACAGTATAGTTTCCAGTAAGTAAATTTATTGCGTTTGGCAATGTTTGACCATCACTCCAAACAACGGAATAAGGAGAAGTCGCTCCATTTATTAAAAGTAAAGCAGAACCATTATTATTACCGCAAGTTGATGCTTGAGGAATGATGATATTTGACCAAGGTGATGGTGCATCTAATTGTAAAGCATCGTTTGATGTGCATCCATTATTGTCTGTTATAGACACAGAATAATTACCTTGATTTAAATTTGAAATTGCTGTACTTGAATTTCCATTTGACCAATTATAAATAAATGGCGCTTCTCCTTGACTAATAGTTGCACTCAATGAACCATTGCTTCCTCCTGGACAAGTTATATTTTGATCAATTGAAATACTAACGCTTGGAGGATTTAAAGCCAAAACAGTGAAATTTTCATTTATTGCACAACCATTAGCATCAGTTACGATTACCTGATTATTTCCTGAAGCAAGCGTTGAAATTGAAGCATTTCCATTACCTCCATTATTCCAATTAATACTATAAGGAGCTACTCCACCATTCACTAAGACAGCTGCAGTTCCGTTGTTATTTCCGCAAGTAGTTGGCGCAGTTGAAATTGTTGCTTGTAATGCTGTTGGTTCACTTAAGTCGATTGAAATGTTCGTACTACAACCAATTGCATCTGTTAATGTTGCGGTATAAGTTCCTGCAATAATTGATGAAATTGTTGTTGAATTCTGTCCTGAGTTCCAAGCCAAAGCTAAAGGAGCTTGACCACCAGAAATACCTACCTCTATTGCTCCATCATTCCCTCCAAAACAACTTATATTGTTACTGGAAACTAAAGTTATTTGCGGACCTGAAAGGTTGTTTACTTGTGCATTAACGTTCAAGGTACAACCATTTGCATCTGTAATTTGAGCGCTATATAATCCTGCAAGAACGTTCGTTAAATTTAAACCATTTTGTATAGGTAAACTGTTCCAGGAAACAGTGTAAGGAGCGGTGCCGCCATTAACTATTAAACTAGCTCCACCACTGGCAGTTCCACAAGCAGCATCAATAATGTTTATTTGTGTTGTAATTTGATTTGGTTCAGAAATAATATCAGAATCGCTTGCAGAACAACCAGCTCCATCTGTAACTGTTGCTGTATAATTTCCAGCAATTAAGTTATTTACTGTTAATCCTGTTGCAGCATTGCTCCAAGTAACTGAATATGGCGCCGTTCCCGCTCCTATTGTGGCGGTTGCTGTTCCATTATTGCCTCCGTTGCAGGACACATTTGTTTTTGCAATGCTAATGGTTGGATTGGAGGTTCCTGTAACTGTTGCCGTTGCTGTTGCAGAACAACCACTAGCATCTGTTGCAGTAACTGTATAATTTCCTGCAATAATATTATTGGCAGTTGCTGTATTTTGAACAGGTGTGGTATTCCAAGAATACGTATAATTTGGAGTTCCACCACTTGCCAATGCTGTTGCTGAACCATTTGCCAATCCACAACTTGCTGTGGTAAAAGAAGTTTGAATTTGAATGGCTGCTGGTGAAGTGATTACCACCGGAACTGAAGATGAACACCCATTATTATCAGTAACTGTTGCTGTATGGTTTCCGGCTGGTAGGTTATTGACTGTAGCTGTGGTTTGTCCAGTGCTCCAGCTATAAGTGTATGGTGTTGCCCCTGCACTTGCCACAACGGTAGCGGTTCCATTTGTTCCTCCATTGCAACTTACATTTGTTGAAGCTGATAGGTTTAATGTTGGACCGCTGCTTGAATTTATGGAAAATGCTTGTGTTTGAATGCATCCATTTGCATCAGTTACTGTTGCTATAAAATTTCCTGCAGGAAGTGCATTTGCAGTAAGTCCTGTTTGAGTTGGAGTTGAATTCCAAGTAACAACATATGGAGCGGTTCCTCCAGAAGGAGAGGCAGTAGCGGTTCCTGTCGGAACACCACAACCAGTATTGGTTTTGTTTACTGTTAAGGTTAATACGGTTGGTTGAGTAATGGTTGCATTTGCTGTTCTGGTGCAGTTGGCTGCATTTCTAACTGTAACCTGATAAGTTCCAGCAGCAACATTTATTAAAGACGCAGTATTTGTTACAGGTATTGTATTCCATGAATAAGTAAAAGGTCCACCTGCGCCTGCAGCCAGTGCCGTTACATCTCCGTCTGTTCCACCAAAACAGTTTACATGATCGTAAGTAAATGTTGGTGCGGGAACTGTTGAAATTGCCACTGTGGCAGTATCTCTATCAATTAAGCCATTTGCATCTGTAACTGTTATAATATAATTTGTAGTGCTTAAAGGACAAACAGAAAATGGCCCCGGACCACTTCCGATATTAGGAGACCAGAAATACGTATAACCAGGAGTTCCCCCAACGGTGGTTGAATTAATAGTGGCACATGTTCCTGAACAGATTGCAGTATCTCTCAAAGTAACTTGTGGTCCGCAGTTTATATTCAATACTTCATATAAAGTATCTCGTTTACAAGAATAGTTTAGGATAAGTCTAACTGTATAATTTCCAGGATTTGTATATGTATGTGAAGGATTATTGTTTGAAGAAGTGTTGGCTGCACCTGATGAAGGTTCACCAAAATTCCACAACGTTTGAACTACTGGATCGTTACAAGATGCTTCATCAATAATTATTTGTGAGGAGAATGAAGCACTTAAGCAATTCTGTGTAAAAGTAAAATCTTCATCAACCTCGAACAAACTTTGATTAAAATTGGGAAGACCTGCTCTACAAGTTGTTCCTGGGCTTAACGCTACTCCATTCACATTAAAACCGCATCCAACACCGGGAGTGTTTGGAGAATCAATAACACCTATCCAACCTTGTCCAAACCTTGTGAAATACATTTTACCATCAGGTCCTAATTGCAAAGAGCGTATAAAACCTACACTAGAGGCGCCAATAATTTGTGCTGTAGCTGCCATGTTTGCTTGCGTGGTTTCACAAACATCCATTTGGTAAACTTTTATATCGGTAGCACTAGAATTAGCAGAAGCGGTGTAATACAATAATTCGCTATTGGGAGAGAATTCAATACCATAACAATCATCTCCATAATCAAATTTTCTTGGGTTTGAAACAACTCCTGTATTATTGTTAAAATCAAAAACTTCAATGTATTGTGTACTTCCCACTTCATAAACAGCAAGTGCCAATTTTTTTCCATCAGGAGAAACTTTTAAACAACCAATTACGGATGTCCCATGGTCAGAACCAGAAACGCTATTTACAGGAACAGCATTTACTCCTGTGGGAGTTACTAACCAAGCATGAAAAGTGGAGTTATTATATCCATGACCAATAACCCAAACATCTCTTCCATTACAGTGCTTTACAGCCGACAGCTTTTCGGTACTTGGACTGATTAATGGTGTATTTTTAGTGGCATTAACTACATCACCAAAGCCACCATTTAAAGTCATATTTACAGTTGAATAACAAATACCTTCAGGTAATGCTGCTTGAGCAACAGTAAATACATAATAAATGTCATTGCTTCCTGGTCTTTTAATAATTACTGCAGATTGGCTTGAGGAATTCCCTCCAAACAAGCCATTGCCGTTAGGCATAATATTATCGTTTCTATCATATACAGTAGTTCCATCGGTATATATCAAAATATTTCCAGCAGCATCTGAAATAGAAGAAACCCCTTCACCTGAAACTAAAGCACCATTAGGCAAACTTACAGGCGCACCACCGCTAAAAGAAATTCCAGCATTTGCCCCAAAAAACCAATTATTCGTTTCTCCTTGTGAGAAAACATCCGAAGGTATTACTGCACAAATAAGCAACAAAAGAGAAACACAACTCTTTAGCAAAAATCTAATAAATAGGAATTTGTAAAAACTTTTCACATTCTAACAGATGTCCGTTTTAGCATTGATTTATCATTCTTTCTATTAAAAAACAATTTTGAAAATCTTATGCTGCTAAACGGTAATTGATTAGGTTAGGTTACATTCAATAATTCTGTAGGTTTCTTGTATGATTTCCTCAAAATTATTGAACCCAAATGTAAGTCAATACAAATGTTGTCTGCCTACTAATAAAGGTAGTTTTCTTACATGAATAGGGCATATAAACGCAAAAAGGCGCATGTAACTTACATGCGCCTTTCTAAAAATATTAAAAAATGATTAGTTCAAAATCGAACCAAGTTCAGTTGTAAACTTTCTAAATTCTAAATCTGACTTTGCCTTTTCTTTCCATTTTTTATCTGCTGCAATAGCTTTCGATAAATTAGAAAGAACACCTTCTTTGTCAGAATTTCTTGCTGCAATCACCGCCTTCAAATAAGAAGCTGCAGCTGTTTCTTTTTCTTTGCTACAATCTAAAGTCTGGTTTGCACCAGAAGGATTACCTGCCAATAATTTTGCAAGAGCCGCATTGAATGAACAAGTGCTTCCATATGCCGTGCTAGCTTCAGTGTATTTCCCATTCGCTATAGCCAAATTACCTTTGTTATAAGAAACCTCTGGCGCTGCACCTGCATTGTTAAACAAAGTAGCTGCACCTTTTTTATCACCTTTTATTGCAGCTACAGCTCCAAGGTTATTTTGAATAACTGGGTTGTTAGCGCTAATTCTGTTTGCTTTTTCAAATTCAGCTTGCGCTTCGTTTACTTTACCTTGCAATACGTAAATATAACCCATGTTATTGAATCCACGGAAATCTTCAGGGAAACGACGTGCAAAAGCGTTGTAAATTGCCAGCTTTTGATTGATGTCAGTTGTTAAACTTGCTGAATACATCAACTCTTCGTATCCTAATGAATCTGGTGCAGATGCAGCTAAAGCGCTAATTTGTTCATCTGTTCTGGTTTTTAATTTTGCCACCAAGTTAATTTCTGCACGGCGTAATTTTGGAAAATATGCTTCATAAATAGGATCGAAACTCGCCATTTTTCTAAATTCAGCTTCTCTTGCTTCTGGGTCACCAATGGTGTTGATTATATTGATGGCCTGATCTTTTCCTTCAACAGAAGAAGATTGCAACATACCTTTTAATCCATCCCAGTCTTCAAAATTTGTAGTGGTCTTTTTGTAAAAACCTTCGCGTTTTGCTAAATCTTTCAATTTTGCCTTGTTGAAACGATTCTGCATCACTTTAAATGCTTCATCAGCACGATTTTCAGATAATTTTGAGTTTCTTGCTAATTCTCCTTCTGGTGAAGCAAATCCATAAATATCAAGACTTGTAAACTCAGAGCTGTCTTTCGCGCCCTTATCTACGAAACGGTAAATATTACTCATTTCATCGCTGTTCAACTCAATATTGCGTACTTCCCAAGAATCTACCAAGAAATAAATATTGGATTTCTGAGTTACTGTTGGATTTTTATCGAATTTATCGCCTACTGCAATTGCTTTATAATCTGCTTGCAATAACAAAGGTGTAACGATGGTTCCATCAGCAATTTTCAATTCTGGCAATTCTGTGTTTTTCCCTTTGTAAATAATAGTTGCACGAAGAATAACTTCCGATTTCTCCATACCTGCTTGATATAAAAACTGGTCTTTTACGGTAAATTTACCACCTGTTGTATATGAAATGCTTTGGCCGTTACCTTCAATTTTATCACCTTTCAAAGTAATGTTCTTTAACAGCTTTTCCCCTCCATTAAATTTCACCACAGGAGTAACCAATACTGTTGCTTTTTTATGAAAATACTTCTCAGGGAAATTTCCATTTACAGTAATTTTTACGCTATCTCCATGTAATTCTAAAGGATTGGGTGTGGTTTCATAAGAAATGTCTTTCGCATTTTTAACCATTTTCTTTATTCCGCAACTTTCGGTAATCAAAAATGTAAAAGCCAATACAGCAGCCAGTCCCAATTTTGTATTCAATATCATATTTCTAATATTAGGTTTCTTTTTAGTGGCGCAAAAATACCAATTCAAGTTACATTCTTAACAGTTTTCAAATTTAATATTAACACTGATTATCAACAATTTAATCTCAAATCACTACTCATAAATCTATCGATGTAAGAAATGAATGTCAAATTAATCAATAGCATTTAATCTATTTAGGTGCTTTAAAATGTCAATAATCTTACTTTTTAGAACAGGGTGCATCAAATTAGGAGCTATTTCTGAAAGTGGTTCTAAAACAAAATGTCTCAAATGCATTCTTGGATGAGGAATAATCGCCACTTCCGTTTCAATTACCTCATTCCCAAATAACAAAACGTCCAGATCAATAATTCTATCTTCATAAGCATCTGTATTTCTTGTCCTACCGAGCTGATTTTCAATATTCAAAATCAATTTCACGAGACTCTCTGCATCTACATCTGTTAATGCAATTGCTGCTGCATTGGTAAATATATTATCAGATAAAAATCCTTCTGGAACTGTTTTATAATAGCCAGAAACTGCCAAAACCTTTATGCCATTTTCCTTTAATAATTCAATTGATTTCGATATATTTTCTTCCCCATTTCCCAAATTACTTCCCAATGAAATTGCCACTTGAATCATTTTTCAAAATTACTCATTTAATTCCTCGAAAAAAGTAATTTTGCAACCTAATTCTAAAACATGAAATCATTTTTTAAGATAATGTTCGCCTCTATGATGGGCTTCATTTTATCGTTTGTGCTACTTTTCTTATTCATAATTGTAGGTGTAGCTACCAGCAGCAGCAAAAAAGTTGTGAATCTAGAAGAAAATACAATTCTTCATTTAACCTTAGACCAACCAATTTCAGATAGAACCAATGAAAATCCATTTGCTGGTTTTGCAGGAGGAAGCTTTGGAGAGCAAGCCCCAGGATTGAATGATATTTTACACAATATTCAAAAAGCTGCAAAAAACGAAAACATTATCGGTATTTTCTTAGACATTTCCATAATTCCATCTGGAATTGCTAGCATAGAAGAAATTAGAAATGAATTAATTGAATTTAAAAAATCAGGAAAATTTATTTATGCCTACAGCGAAGCATTTTCACAACCAAGCTATTATCTAGCTACTGTTGCTGATAAAATTTACCTCCACCCTACTGGAATGGCTGAATTAAAAGGATTGCGTTCCGAAATTTTATTCTTTAAAGGTACGCTTGATAAAATAGGTGTTGAACCACAAGTTTTTCGTCATGGTAAATTTAAAAGTGCTGTTGAGCCATTTATTCAAGATAAATTGAGCGATGCTAACCGTGAACAAATCAGAACTTTTATTTTCTCTATTTGGAACCACATGGTAGATGGAATAGCTAAAGAAAGAAAACTAACCTCTGCTCAAATAATAAATATGGCAGATAATGCATTAGTAACTAATTCAACTTCTGCTAAAGAGCAAAAATTAGTTGATGATTTAAAATATCGCGACGAAGTTTTAGAAATACTAAAAACCAAAGCAAATGCTGAAGCTATTGATAAAATAGAATTCACCACTATCGCTCAACTAGGTGATGTGAAAGAAGATAGAGAAAAATCTAAAGATAAAATTGCTATAATTTTTGCAGAAGGTGATATTGTAGATGGTGAAGGAAAAGAAGGCGAAGTTGGTTCTGTTGAATTTTCAAAAGCGCTAAGAAAAGCAAGATTAGATGATAAAGTTAAAGCGGTTGTTTTACGCATCAATTCACCTGGTGGATCTGCCTTAGCTTCTGAAACTATCTACAGAGAAGTAGTATTGACCAAAAAAGTGAAACCAGTAATTGTTTCAATGGGCAATTTGGCTGCTTCTGGTGGTTATTACATTGCAGCTCCTGCCGATACTATTGTTGCAAGTCCTAATACAATTACAGGTTCTATTGGTGTGTTTGGTTTGTTCTTCAATGCTCAAAAAATGGTAAACAACCTCGGCGTAACTGTTGACACAGTTAAAACCAACAAATTTGCTGACATCGGAACTGGTTCTAGGGCAGTAACTGCACAAGAAAGAGAAATTATTCAACGCGAAATTGAACGCATTTACGACAACTTCATTTCCCGCGTGGCTGAAGGTCGTAAAATGAGCAAAGCCGATGTAGATTCAATTGCACAAGGTCGCGTTTGGACCGGTGCAGATGCCAAAAGGTTAGGTTTAGTGGATGTTTTCGGCGGATTAGAAACTGCTTTAGCCATAGCTGCCAAAAAAGCTAAATTGGACAATTATGTAATTCTTCCACTTCCATTTCAAGAAAATCCAATTGAGAAATTCTTCAAGAAAATGAGCGGAGATACAGAAGCTAAAGTGTTAGAAAAAGCACTAGGAGATTCTTACAAATACTACAACCAAATGAATCACTTGATGCGCATGAAGTCTTACCAAACCCGCATGCCGTATCAAATTGAGGTGTACTAAGGCGTAAATGACCAACAAAGAAATATCACGTGCGCTGAAATTAACGGCGGCTTTGGGTGAATTACATGACGAAAATCCGTTTAAGCTAAAGTCACTCACAAATGCTGCATTTCAGATTGACCGTTCTGATGTTGTTTTAGAAGGTAAATCGCTGGAAGAACTCCTGCAAATTCATGGAATTGGAAAAGGTATCGCCCTTAAAATTCTGGAACTCGAACAAACGGGAACTACCGAAGAATTAACACATTTCGTTTCTATTACTCCGCATGGAATTATTGAATTGCTCAATGTAAAAGGCATTGGTCCCAAAAAAGTGGCGCAGCTATGGCGGGAACTGGAAATTGAAACGCCCGGAGAACTGCTTTACGCTTGCAACGAAAACCGATTGGTAGAACTCAAAGGCTTTGGTGCTAAAACCCAAACTTCCATACTTCAAGCCTTAGAATACCGTTTGGCAAACCAAGGCAAACTGCATTTTGCAGAAGCTGAAATGGTGGCGCATGAAGCCATTCAAGTGATTAAAAAAGCTGGTTTCGAACTGCAAATAGAAGCTACTGGTTCCATTCGCCGTAAAATGGAAACGGTTGATGATATTGAGATATTGGTTCAAAACGATGAAGACCAGTTTTTTGCATTGCTGCCAACATTGTCGCAATTTTCAGAAGTTACAGATAATGAAACTTTCTTTGCTGCAAAGTTCTTAGTGAAATACAACATCCATTTTATTCCCTCATACGATTTCGAGAAAGACCTTTTGTTTACAACAGGTCCAGCCGAACACTTGCTGCAGCTCGATTTTGATTTGGAAGAACCAATAAATAGCGAAGCTACTTTTTACGAAGAACGCGGTTTTCCATTTATTCTTCCCGAGCTACGCGATTTAGACATTGACCAAGCAAGTAAAATAGATACACAGCAATTGGTTACTTGGGCCGATATCAAAGGCAGTTTGCACAACCACAGCACCTGGAGCGATGGTGCCAATACTTTAGAAGAAATGGCCTTGGTTTGCAAGGAATTGAAACTCGATTATTTGGGCATTTGCGACCATAGTAAATCTGCCGGTTATGCAGGCGGATTAAGCATTGAGCGCGTATTGCAACAGCAGCAGGAAATTGCCCAACTCAACGTAAAAATTCCAAATTTCACCATTTTCAAAGGCATAGAATCAGATATTTTGGTAGATGGCTCCCTCGATTATCCCGAAGAAATCCTCAAAACCTTCGATTTTATTGTTGCTTCCGTGCATTCAGTGTTAAAAATGGACGAGGCATGCGCCACCCAACGCCTCATCAAAGCCATTGAAAATCCGTATACACGCATCTTAGGCCACCCAACAAGCAGGCTTTTACTTTCCCGCAAAGGTTACCCAATCGACCATCATAAAGTGATAGATGCTTGCGCAGCCAACAATGTAGTAATAGAGTTGAATGCCCATCCATACAGATTAGACATCGACTGGCGCTTCATTCCTTATTGCATGCAAAAGAATGTACTGATTTCCATCAATCCCGATGCGCACAAAAAATCAGGCTTTCTCGACATGCATTACGGCATAAACGTAGCCCGCAAAGGTGGACTCACCAAAAATTTCATGCTCAATGGCAAGACAACCGAAGAATTTAAAGTTTGGTTGTGTAGTAAATAGTTTTTTTGGCGCCTTTTCCTGCTATTCGCTTGTAGTCCTCACTCCACTTCGTTCCGTTCCGGGCTACCGCTACTATCAGGGGCGCGGCATTCATGGTTTTCTTACAAGCCTGAAGGAGTTGAAAACAAATAACCACAGGTAAAAACTTTGGAAAGACAAAATCCAAAAATTCAACTCCGAAGGAGTTGAACACGAGTAACCAAAGGTGAAACCTGTGGAAGATAAGAATCCAAAAAACCCAACTCCGAAGGAGTTGAACACAAGTAACCAAAGGTGAAAACTGTGGAAGATGAGAATCCAAAAAACCCAACTCCGAAGGAGTTGAACACGAGTAACCACAGGTGAAACCCGTGGAAGATGAGAATCCAAAAAACCCAACTCCGAAGGAGTTGAATAAAATAAGTTATTTACCTCTAAGAATTTCATCAAGCACTCCAAATTCAACCACTCCGTGGTTGAGAGGACTCGTTTAGCCTAGACTCCCCCGAATTTCATTCGGAGTTATTTACATTCAATCCCTTCAAGATTATTGTTTTAAAAATTTAGTTGAATTATAAATCCGAAGTGCTTAAATTTGATTCATCACAGATGATACTAGTGAAAAGATAAAATACATAAAGACCAACTGCGAAGGAGTTGAAAATAAATAAACTATGAGCACATATACTCAAATACTTTATCAATTAGTGTTTTGCCCAAAAAACAGAGAAGCGGTGTTATCAAAAAACAAAAGAGAAAAACTGTTCGAATACATCTGGGGTGTAGTTAAAAACAAAAATTGTCATTTGTATCGGATAAACGGAGTTGAAGATCACATACATCTTATAATACACTTGCATCCAAGTGTTGCGTTGTCTTCACTTGTAAAAGACATAAAAGTAGCAAGTTCATTATACATTAAAGAAAACAACCTTTTTGAAAACTTTAAAGGCTGGCAGGAAGGTTATGGCGCTTTTACATACAATATAAAAGAAAAAAATCGATTAATTGAATATGTTAAAAATCAAGAAGAGCATCATAAAAAAGAAAATTTAAGGGAGGAATATAAAAGGCTGTTAATCGAAAATGGAGTTGAGTTTAACGAAAAATATTTGTAATGGTAATTCAACCACTCCGTGGTTGAGAGGATTTGCTTTGTCTAGATTCCCCCGAAATTCATTCGGAGTTATTCACATTCAATCCCTTCGGGATTACAAGTAATCTCAATAACAATTACTTTCATCAAGCCCGAAAGGCTTAAATTCGAATTACAATATGTGGAACCTTTGGAAAATGAGAATCCAAAACCCCAACTACGAAGGAGTTAAATATGAATAACCTCAGGCGAAACCTGTGGAAAGCCAAAACCCCAACTCCGAAGGAGTTAAATATGAATAACTACAGGAGAAACCTGTGGAAAGACAAAACCCCAACTACGAAGGAGTTAAATATGAATAACCTCAGGCGAAACCTGTGGAAAGACAAAACCCCAACTCCGAAGGAGTTAAATATGAATAACCTCAGGCGAAACCTGTGGAAAGACAAAACCCCAACTCCGAAGGAGTTAAATATGAATAACTACAGGAGAAACCTGTGGAAAGCCAAAACCCCAACTCCGAAGGAGTTAAATATGAATAACTACAGGAGAAACCTGTGGAAAGACAAAACCCCAACTACGAAGGAGTTAAATACGAATAACCTCAGGCGAAGCCTGTGGAAAGACAAAACCCCAACTCCGAAGGAGTTAAATATGAATAACCTCAGGCGAAGCCTGTGGAAAGCCAAAACCCCAACTCCGAAGGAGTTAAATATGAATAACTACAGGAGAAACCTGTGGAAAGACAAATCCCCAACTACGAAGGAGTTAAATATGAATAACCTCAGGCGAAACCTGTGGAAAGACAAAACCCCAACTCCGAAGGAGTTAAATACGAGTAATCAAAGGTGAAGCCTGTGGAAACGAATAACCACTGGTGAAAACCTGTGGATAAAGTAAAACCAATGCATATCTTACAGATTTAACATAGCGGCCGAAAAACCTGCGCTAAGGGCTGAGGCAAATAGCTTGAAGCTGCAATAAATTTTAAAATTGCAGCTGCAACTATAGCCGAAGACCTGCCCCGCAGCAGAATACTTATTTTGAAAACAAATGCAAACGCGGGGAGCGCCCAAAAAACTTTAAGAAACTTTTAAAAAGAAATTACTCGAACGATAATTGTATATTTTCTGAATCCGTTAAACGCTGAATTGGCGGATTAGAATTTTTCTTGTTTTGCAATAAACTTTTGCGCATGTCAGCTAATTTATCCATGTGTGCACGGTCTGGAACTAAAAATGGAAAATCTTCCATCATAAACTGTTGCAACTGAACATCACCTGCTAAATCGCTTTCAGAAGCTGTGGCTTCAAATTTCTTGTAAATTTCGTTCAAACGATTTAAGTCTTGTTGTTGTTCTTTGGTTAACATTGCATGATATTTTAATCAAAAATACAAATTCCCAAAAAACTACAACTGTATTTTGCTTAGAGTTATTAACAGTAAGTTGACGATAATTTAATAAGAAGCAAAATTTGCTAACCACTTTATTTGTTCTCTTTATTTCAAATATAAACCAATGAATACAATACAATTAGAAATCAAGGGCGAAATTGCAATTGTGCGATTATCACGCGGAAAAGCAAATGCAATGAATGCCGAAATGGTGATAGAGTTGAAAGAAACTTTATTGAATTTAAAAGCAAATGAGGAAATAAGAGGTGCCATTTTAACTGGACATGGCGAATTTTTCTCGGCAGGATTAGATGTAATTGAATTGTATAGTTATGATGCAGCACAAATTCTAGAATTCTGGAAATCTTTCGACAGATTGGTTCGCACCATTGTTTCCTTTCCAAAACCACTTGTCGCTGCTGTAACAGGCCATTCTCCTGCAGGCGGCTGTGTGCTTGCTTTGGGCTGCGACTATCGTGTTATGGCCGAAGGGAAATACAAAATTGGTCTCAACGAAATACCTGTGGGAATAGTGGTTCCTGAAACAATTTTTCACCTTTACGCTTTTTGGCTTGGCAATGGTAAAGCTTATCAATACTTAATGGAAGGTAAACTTATGACGGCCGAAGACGCTAAATTAGCAGGGCTTATTAATGAAACTTGTGCCTTAGAAGAAGTTGAAACCAAAGCGATAGAACAACTCAACAAATACCTAAAATTTAGCACAGCTGTTTGGGCTCAAAGTAAATTAAATATCAAAACAACCATCATTCAGCGCCTTACTTCTGTTGACTTTAAAACCGCTTACGAACCAACAATAAAACAATGGTGGGCGCCTGAAACAAGGGCTATTTTAAATAAAATGATTGAAGGTTTGAAGAAATAGTTTTAGGAAAACAAATATATTTTAGATTTTATTCAGAAATGTATTCATATCCTCATCAACAGCAATGTTTAACTTTTTGCGCAACCGAGAACGGCTCACAAATGCACTCGATGGCTGAATGTTTAATAGCTCAGCAATTTCTTTGGAATTCATGCCTATTTTTAAATAAGCGCACAAACGCAAATCGTGGGTTGAAAGGCTTGGAAATTTATCTTTTAGCTTTTTGAAAAACTCTTGATGTAACTCATCAATTTGGATTTCAAAGGTGTGATCTTCTACGTTTAAATGAGCATCTAACAATCTTTTAATTTCACTTAACCTAATTTTTGTTTGAGAAGAATCAATTGGAAAAACTTCGAATTTCTCTTTAATGGTAAGTAATAAATGCTTCTTATCTTCATTGTCTTTGGCTTTGTTAGCTAATTCAATGGTTTTACTTTTTAATTGTTGTTTCAGTAATTCATACTCATTTTTTAACATTTCCTGCTCTAAAACCAAAACTTCTCTATTGTGCTCTTCTTCTTGCGCTTTAAGTGCTTTTTCTTTCTTTAATAATAAAATATTTTCTTGCCGTTTTAAGATTGCTTTTTTCCTTTGGTTTAAAAAATAAATTAAAACTGCTAACCCAATCAAATATAAAATCAATACAAGCTTTGTTCTATACCAAGGAGCTTCAATAACAAATGAAACTTCTTTTACCGCCGTTGGTTTGCCATTAACTATTGCTTTGGCAAACACAGAATGCTTACCCGGTGGTAAATTTAAAATTTCAAATCTATTTTTGCCTGAAGGAGCAGTCCAGCTTTGGTTTGCGTCGGTTTTAAATTGATAATAAACATCGCTTTGGTTGGGCACAATCCAATCTATTTTAATGTTATTCTGATGGTAGGGCAATGTTGAATTGGCGAAAAATTGAGTGCTTGAATCATTATTAAATCCAAGCAACTGCCTAAAGATTATCTCGCTTTTATCTATGGTATTTCGTTTTTCGTTTCCAAGAAATTGGAGCGCAAAACCATTAAAAATTTTGTGAAATTTATAGTCAAGATTTATTGCAACTGATTGATTAATGTGCTTAGTAATTCCATTTAAATTAGATGGTATTTCGATCGCGTTACTTTTAACAAATCGCTTTTGTGCTTCATTGTAACAATATTCAAATTTGCTTGTGATTAAAGAAATTGCACCCTCGTTTTTTGATAAATAGGCAATTTCTCCTTCAAACTCAGCTTCGAGAATGATGAGTCGCTCTGTAGGAACGAGGTTCTTGTCTAAAGTTGCCCGAATAATTCCGAAATTAGGAATACTTACCCATAAAATATTGTTTTTTTCAATCATCACTTGGTTACATGAGCCAAGTATGAATTCCATTTTCTTTAAAAAACTCCAGGAATTATTATTCTTTTTAAAAATGCAAATACCATTGTAATTGCCAGTAATTAAAAATTCCTTGTTGTAAGTTGTTATGCTCCAAAACCCAGGTTCATTGCTTATTTTTTGTAATTCATTTCCATTCAACGTAAATAAACCCTTATCATGACCTATCAAAAGTGTGTTATTTATTTCTTGGAGTGACCATACCTGCCCTTCGGTCCCAGGAATTAATTGGAAGTTATAAAATTCAGCATTGTTGCTTAAGTTATCCCAATTTGTTTGATATAAACCCTGATTGGTTCCTAAGTAAAACACATTGTCTTTTAAGCAAGCAGTGTAACCGCTTCCAAATTCGCCTATGAAATCGTATACAAAGGTATAATCGTTCTCAATGTTAATATTAGAAAGTCCTTGGTCTAAACCCAACCAAAGTTTACCGCTTTTGCTATAATTAAGACTTAGTATGGTATTGTTGGGTAATCCTTTCTTTTTATTGATGTGGTGGATGATGTTTCCATCCAAATCAGTAATAAAAAGACCTTTTAATACTGTACCAAAAGCCAATTGCTGGTTATTTAACTGTTTAAAACAAAAAACCTTTGCCGCTGCTAATTTTTCTGAAAGTTGGTTATTGATTGGTTTTATTATTCCATTGTTATAATTAACTAAACCCGAGTTTTTAGTTACAAAAATTCTATTGTTGTGGTGATTGTAACATCCTTTAATTTCAAAGGTGTTTTGTGGAGAATATTTGAAGACTTGCTTCAATGTCAAATTGTTTAACACAAACAGTCCTCCTTTTTCATCTGCAAAATACACCGAATCATTTGCAGCAAAACTGTCAGTAAACCTAATAGGCGCTTGAATTTTTGTGAGTTGCCCTTTTTTATACAAATAGATATTACTGAATGATATAAATAAGATATTGTCCTTTGCCTGAACAACATTCCAAAATTCTTCATTTACCTCTTTTATGTCCTTTTGAAATGGATACAAAGATGTATATTCAAATACCTGATACTTATTTCTTTTCCAAACACCAAAGTCTAAGTCAGAGCCAGTATAAATTAAAGAATCGTTCAATATAAATAGCGAGCGGGTAAATCCGTTGCTTCCTTTAAAACAATTCCATGTTTTACCATCGTATTCGAGCAAACCTTTTTCGGCAGCCATATATACAATGCCATTAGGCGCCGAAGAAATATCCCAGATTTTCCCTTTATTAAGATATTGTTCAGGAGTATAATTTTCAATGAATGGCATTCCCTTTAAAGGAAATCTTTGCGCATTTGCATGAGTTGCAATGATTAAAAATACACATAAACAAATTGATTTTATGTTCAATACAACCAAGCTCTAAATTGGGGTAAAAAAAACGAGCCGTCTAAAAAAGACGACTCGCTAAAAATAGTAATTAATTGGTTAATTAGTTAATAACTAATTTTTTTGTAATCAAATCACCATTACGTGTAATAACTTTTATGAAGTAAATACCTTCACTTAAACCATTTGTATTGATTACTGAATTGTTTGAAGTTGAAATAACTTTTCCACTTAAATCAAATAAATCAATTCTGTTCACATCCATATTAACACGGATATCATTTCCTGCTTTAACGGGATTAGGATAAACAGACACTGAATTATTTTCAATTGTGTTAATACCTACAGAACTATTACGGAAGTATACATTGTCAACAAAAACAGTAGTAGCTCCTGTTGGTTGTCCTACTAAAATATACTGAGCAAGATGAGCTCTAGTTGTAAGTCCAGTAAAATCAGTAAGTGGAATATCTAAGCTTATCCACTCTTCCTGAGCTGGCGTTGGGAAGTTAACCTGGTGTTCAACATCATCTCCACCACCAAATGCAGCATCAGCGCCAAAATCTACCAATTTAATCGCGAATGACGTGAAATCTGCTGACCAAACATCAATACGGAAATGTGTCATTGCTGTCGCATTGATTTGATTG
>Ga0247840_10004620_pt1 | contig 21569 bp, 17 predicted proteins | sample LaCruzMarch2015__FD_192404 | JGI IMG/M metagenome (GOLD analysis project Ga0247840, IMG submission 192404) | Freshwater microbial communities from meromictic Lake La Cruz, Castile-La Mancha, Spain - LaCruzMarch2015_17m | ecosystem: Environmental > Aquatic > Freshwater > Lake | place: Spain... | reverse complement strand
CGTGGGTTCGCTGGATATGGCTACTGAAGCGGATAGAGAAAGATTATTAACATGGTTGAAAGATATACTGAAAATTAAATTTTAAAATGAACAAACAAAATCCCATTATTACCGTTATCATTCCCATTTATAATGATGAATTATATCTGAGAGATGCATTGCTTTCTATTCAGCAACAGACATTTGTCGATTTTGAATGCTTATGTGTCAACGATGGCTCTGTTGATAATTCGGAGGAGATAATTGACGAATTTGTACGAATTGACAGCCGTTTTGTGAAAATTAACAGGACAAACGGGGGTGTATCGGCAGCAAGAAATGCAGGTTTAAATGCAGCAAAGGGAGAGTATGTGTTTTTCATGGATCACGATGATTTAATACCAGATTACACACTCGATAAACTGTACGATGCAGCTACGAAAAACAATGCCGATATGTCGCGTGGCAGGATGATGATGATAGCCGAGGATTTCAGATTAGAGCAACTTCCACGGCACAATGAACATTTAAAGCAGAAGTATTACGACAATCCTCTGACCAATTTTTACCGACACATTCGTCGGAAATACAAATCGTGGTGTTATGTGTGGCAATGCTTGTTTAAGCGTAGTACAATAACCGACATTCGGTTTGTTGAAACGCTACGTGCGGGCGGCGAAGATAATTTATTTATGTTCGATGCAGTAAGCAAAATAAAAAACTTTGTTCAGATTGATGATATCGTTGCCTGTCATCGCTTTTCGAAAATCAGCATCACGCTCAACGGTTTTAATATGTATCTGATTAATATGTTTGATACGATTATTCCGTATGTGTACAACAAATATGCACTCGACAAAAGTGTTGACAAACGGCTTCTATGGTGGGTTTACCGCAAAGAATCCTATGCTGTTTATCGCATTTTGGTACGAAATACAACCCGTATAAACGACAGGAACTATCAGAAAAAGGCAAAAGAGCTTTTGCTAAAATATAAAGGCACTCCTGAATTGAATGAAATAATGAAGCGATGGAGCTTACGCCAAAAAATGTTTTTCCATCTGTTTATGAATGAACACTTTAATATTTTGGCTAAATTTAAAACTTTTATGTAATGGCACAATCGAAAAACAGGAAAAAGCTTATTGTAATAAAACCCAATGGTAATAGTAGCAACCGCTTACTGCAAAATCTTCATTTTGAGGTTTTTTGCAAGGAACATCAGATTGAATATCACAATCCTACTTTTTCGGATATGGCCCAATATTATACCGAGCCTTGTAACTCCGAAACAAACAGTTTTCTGAAATTTTTGCAAATAGATTTACTTGGAAAAATATTCCGACATAGTAAACTTGTCAAAAAGATTTTTTCCATAGTTTGGATAATCTCGAAATTCGGATTTCTTAAACTTGTACGTTTCGACAGAGAAAAAGCAGATTGTGAACAAACACTTTTGAACGCATTCGAAAAAAAAGATGTTGTGTATGCTGCAGGATGGGCATTCAGAGTTCCTGAATTGGTAAAAAAATACGGCAATGAGATGAGAACAAAGTATGCGCTGAACCCCGATTTTTATAACGAAAATGAGTTTGTAAAAAAAATAAATCATTACAAATCAAATGGCTATACGCTTATAGGTGTGCACATTCGAAGAGGGGATTATAAAACATGGAAAAATGGAATATACTATTTCGACGACGACGTGTACAAAAAACAAATGGAGAACCATTCCCAGAAACTTCAAACCAAAGGAAAAGAGAAGCAGATTTTTATTTTATTTTCGAACGAGCCTCTACAATTCGAACAATCATCTAACCTGCTTATTTCAAGCGAGAAGTGGTTTATCGACCAGCATATAATGGCAAAATGCGATTATTTAATCGGACCACCAAGCACCTTTACACTTTGGGCAAGCTTTGTCGGACAATCTGAACTTATACGAATATACAACGATACAACCGTTTAGTTATTCCACAGTTTCGGCTAATTTCTTTTTATCTACCAAATCCTGTTTAACAATTAAAATAAAGCAAAGGAGAAAAACGGTTGGGTTAAGGTCTCTCTCAAAACTCCCCATCATCATTTGCATCAAAGTAGTCATCAACAGAAATGACATGATTAGTCTGAAACTACGACTTACGCTGTAATATCCCAGAATAAACATTGCCAATGTAACCAACAAACCAACAACACCATATTCCAAGGTACTTTGCAAAAATAAATTGTGTGTATGTTTGTTGTTGAACATGTCTCTTTTTGCAAATTCAATTGTCATGTTATTTGCAGCGGTGCTCACTCCTATTCCTGCAAAATCTGACTTAACAATCTCGTCAACTGCTATTTTCCATATTACTAAACGGGGCTCACGTTTTAAATTTTCTTCGCTCAGACGCGGATTACCTTTTACTAATACAATGGCCAACAAAATAAACAATGACGTACTGACGAATGTAAGTATGCGGCTTTTGTGCCAAAAATAGCGGATTATAAACATTGTTAGTAATACAAAACTGGTAATTAAACCCACTCTACCTTCGGATAAAAACAGATTGACTACAATTACAGCGGCTACAACAATAAGCGCAAATCGGGGCCATAGTACCTTTTTTCGTGCATAATATACAAGCAAATAATAACTAAAAATTAAGGATAAATTGAAGTAGTAATTCAGTTTCATGTGTTGATTCACGTACTGAATACGGATTAATCCAAACAGTGAATTTCGATTTTCACTATTCCATATTTCAGGTGTCATTTTTGATAACAGAAAAACTCCTATCAAAAATGATGTGATAATAAATGTCCAGGCAAAATACTTTAATTTAAAATACCTGTTGAATCCCAGTAATCCAACAATTCCAAATATAAGAAACGGAATTCTTTCTTCAATATACGTTCCGAAAAGTGCTGTGTTTTTTTCGAACGGGTAATAAAGAAATTGCAGCAGGAAGTAGAAGATAATCACAATAAAAAACCATTGCCGAAAACTATTTTCCCAACGCAATTGCCTCCATTTTTTTTCAACAATAATCTCTGTCAGGTAAGTAATTATGGCAATAGCAAAAGTAATCCGTTGAAGATAATTTATTAGAAATGCCAATTCTACAACCAAAACCAGCATGCTAAAAAGGTTGACAAGCTTCACAGCTTTCATAAACTTACTTTCTGTGTTCATAAACACGTATAATTATATTAATATTTATTTGTTGAGCGGAAAAATTGTTCCTCGTTTACTAATTTTAAATAATATACCTGCGTTATTGCAGTATGCTTCACCAGCATCAACTCCAATTACAATACCTGCATCTAAATGAAATAATTTTTCAAAATGCTTATTTATTTCAAACATCAAAGATACCGAATTTTTGCGAATTTCGTTTGGAAAATCGGAGTAACTTCCATAATTACTTATAAATGAAACTTTTGATTTGTAGAAATATTCTTTTAATTCTCCCTCGAATCCAACATGATGTACCTTTACGCGGTTATTTAGTATATATACCTCCTTTTTTATATTATAAACAGGAGATGTAATAAACGGTGTACCAATTGTTCGTCCATAATGTGTCCAGCCATTCTGATACAAATAATTATTAAAGTAGCTGTCGGCGCCCCCATAAACCACACCATCCATATCATGAAAAGGTCCGGATTGGTCGGTAGTATTCAGGTATTCGTACAAAATCTTTTTTACCAAAGGAAATTTGTTATTTTTCAACGAAACACCCCACAATCCATCTACTACATTTACCGAATTCCATAAAATCCTAATAGGCTTATCTTCGGCAATATGTTGCCAATAAGTGCTTATTTCATAGTTTTTTAAGTTCAATTCCAGCTTTAAACCTTGGGCAATAATATGATTTCCCCCAACGTTGATTTGTTCGTTAAGCGTAGACGACAAAGAACCGTTTCGAGCAAAAAAAACATTAATAAAATCATTCAATCCGGTAGGTTGAAGTCCATAACCAGGCACATTTCCTCCCCATTGAGCCACATGATCTAATCCATATTGAACATGAACAGGACTTTTAGTTCCTCCCACACGCATACAACCATATTTATGATGCATGAGCAAATCTTTTGTATATATCTGGTCGGTAAACCATCCATGCGAAACGCCTCCTTTTATTTCTATCAATCGGTTTTTGAAAAAAAGAGGTGTAAAATCTTCTATTCCAATAAAAATTTTGGGCATCGGACGTGCATTTTTCGAAAACAAGAAACCGCCTCCCGAAAGCGTTTCATCTTGATTTCCAAAATTTTCTTCGCGCATCCCCACACTTGCATTGAATACCCATAAACGACCGTTTAAATAAAGTTCGTGTAAAATAGCCGAAGTTTTATTAGCAACGTTTAAATAAGCACTCGACACAAAATTATAGTCGAATATTCTATCTGAAACCGTTTTTATTTTTTCTATTTTTGCAAAAAAAGTTAGGCTGTTCGGATCAAAAGGTAGCACGCCATATTGATTGTTTTGGAGCCAAAAAGGAGAATTAGAACTACTTGAAGCAATTCCATTCATATCAATTTGATAACGAATAGAGTCAGTTTGGGCACTTGAACTGCTACCTATTAAAATAAGAAACAGTAAAATATATACGTTTATTGTCTTTTTCACACCAACATTGTTTAATGTAACTTACGGCTCAAATTTCCATAAATCGTTTAATCTGTATTTTTCAGTTTCGCCAAAGCCAATAAAAGCATTATTGCCAACAACAAAAGCTAACGCATTTTCACGCCCTGAAGTTGGGATTATTCCCCTTTTATACCATACATCTTTGAGTGCATCGTATTCCATTATATCGTTGTGTAAAAAGCCTGTTGTTAATGTCCCGCCATACCTACGGCCTGTAGCTACAAAAAAGCGGTTTTTTACCGAAAATGCCAATGCATTGATTCGTCCTGCATCGGGCATACTTTTACGCTGCTTCCAGGTATCTGTTTCAGGAAAATACTCCCACCAATCGTTAGTATTATAACCATAATATCCGGTGCCAAAGAAATAACGCGTTCCATTAGTGCAACTTACCGCCACCGAGCGTCGTTTACCTGGAAAATCAGACATTTGTTCCCATGTGTCAGTTTGCGTATTGTAGCGCCACACATCACTGAATTTGTAATTTTTTACGCCAAGCGAAAAAACATAAATCCATTGCTGATACGTAAAACTTGAGCAACTCACAACAGGAGCATCCAAATCGGGTGTCTTTTTAGGAAAATCAGCTCTTTTTGTCCAGCTATCATTTTCAGGATTGTACATCCACATATCCGGAAATGCAACTGTATCGGTTCCGTAAACTCCTGATGCTGGGTTGTACCCAAAACCAACATACGCTTTTCCATCAACCACTTCGGCAATAGCGCCTACTCTTGCCTTTCCAGGAAAGTCGGATTTGCGTAACCATGTATTCGCTAAAGGATCGTATTCCCAACAATCGGTTAAACCAACACAACCTTTGGCTCCTTGGCGGCCTAAAGTTAAGTAAGCTTTGTTGTTGATAACAAAAGATGAGGCTGTAGCCCGCTCTAATCCGGCGGGAATTTGAATAGACTCGGGGGAAATATCAGGGTAAGGTGAATCGACTATATCAATACACGAAGTAAATACGTACATTAAAAAAAATAGAACTACTTTAAATCTCATTCTAATATTTGAATGCTTAGTTTTTGTATACGCGTACCCAATCAATTTCAAGGCTGCCCTCACTTACATGCGACTTTTGCGGAATAAATGAGTTAAATACAAGGAACATCTCTTCTTTTGGAATATTGGCTGTAGTGCGGTGTACTTCCACATCGTTTATCATCCATACCAATTCATTCTTCGACCATTTTAGGGTGTAAATATAAAACTGGGCCGGGTTTATTCCAGATATTTTAGTGCCATCAAAAATTTCATTATAAGCATTACCTACTCTGATTTTTTTTCCGTCGAAATGAAAAATGTTGATATGCGGTAATTTACCATCGGCACCCAACCAAAAAGCATGATTTACGTTACCAGAGCAACGGATCTTGGCCATAAAAACTCCACCTCGTTGACGGAATTCGAGCCCTGTTTGCAGTACATCTGAGGTATAATCGAACTGCTGCATTACAAATCCTTTTGTCTGATCCCAGGCACGAGCAGTTACAGTTTCTTTTTTGGTGCTAATGGTTAAAATACCATCGCGAACCTGTATGTTTTTACCGCTATTGTTGGCCTGTTTTTCGTTGGTAAACGAATGATTTACAATTGCATCAGTGCTTTTGTAGTGAAAACCGAAATTCCATGATGATTTACTCAACGAATTCCAGTTAAAAGTATCTTCGAATTCAATTTTCTGCTTTTTGTAAGCTTCAAAACGTTCCGGTTTTTCGTTGTTATAAAACTCAATATCCGGATTTTTTGCTAATTCGTAAAACCGTTGCTCTTTTTTATACTCAGGAGTTGTATGCCAACGATGTGCATTAGCCCAAAACGAGTTGTTTTTTTTGAAATCTTCGCTTTCTACTTTCTTTTTAAGCTCTTCGTATTCCTTTATTACAAACGATTCGTGAAATCGACAGTATATTTTATAATCCAACGATTTTTCGAATGCTTTTTGCTTTTGAAATGTTTCGGAGGCAGCCACTTCTTTTTTATCGCCTAACTTTTCGTAATCGGGCGTTTTTTCAAAAGCTAAAAACGACTTTAATTCGGCCGAATGAAGTACTTTGTAGTAAACTTTTAATTTGGGGGAGTGGTGTAATTTGTTAAAACGCGTCCAAGCTCTATATTCCTCTGTATCTTTGTATTTTCTATTTTGAAGTGTTTTTTTATTTTCAATAAAAGCAGCAGCTTTCACTTCGTGAAACAGTTTTTTAAACTCTTCGAGCTCAATCGATTTCGTTACCTCTTCGTAACGCTTCATGGCAATCACCAACTCTTCCTCACGTTTTTCGAGAATTTCGGCTGGTGTTATTTTTCCTAACAGGCTTTTCCAGAACAGATTCATAACTTTATTTACAATTAAATCATTTACTATTTACAATTTATTTTGCTGTATGAAATTATAACATTCATTTAAACTATTTGCTATCAATGGCTTAAAGTATTCAACCGGAATAAACATTTCGGCACGCATTCGGTCGGTTTGTTTCATCAAGTCGCTGTAAAAACCATTTTCGTTCAATATTATCACCGGTTTTTTGTGTTCACCAACAATTCCGCCGGCCAGCACATCAAACAATTCATCGAGTGTACCATAACTTCCCGGGAGCACCACAAACACATCGGAGCGAGTCTTCATTAGCTCTTTGCGTTCGCCCATCGTTTTTACAGCTACAAGCTCTGTGCACAAAGGATTTGTGCGACCCATGCGTTCAACGGCTTCGGGTATTACTCCAATTATGTCGCCATTTTCAACAGCTGCGCCTTCCGAAACTGCCGACATAGAACCGCCCGTGGCACCACCAAAAACCAACGAATGTCCGTTTTTTGCTATCCAGCTACCCAATGCAAAAGCAGTATCTAAATAGTTTTGAGCTATGTGATTACTCGACGAGCAGTAAACAGCTATATTCATTAATTTTCAATTATTCAATTTGTTAATTTCCAATTTATTAAATATTAAATGATGAATTGAAAATTAAGAAATTGGAAATTTTTAAGCGTCTATCTTAGCATACGTTGCATTTTCCTCAATAAACTGACGGCGAGGAGCTACATCGTCGCCCATAAGCATGGAGAAAACGTGGTCGGCAGTAGCTGCATTTTCGATAGTTACCTGACGCAATGTACGGTTTTCGGGATTCATGGTAGTATCCCACAACTGAATTTCGTTCATTTCTCCCAAACCTTTGTATCGTTGCGTATGTACTGCACCTTCAACTCCACCACCAAATTTCTCAATAAATACCTGACGCTGCAAATCATTCCAACAATATTCTTCGTTTTTTCCTTTTTTAACCAAATAAAGCGGTGGTGTTGCAATGTATAAATAACCTTGCTCTATCAGCTCTTTCATGTGGCGGAAAAAGAAAGTCATAATAAGTGTGGCAATGTGGCTTCCATCCACATCGGCATCGGTCATAATTATGATTTTATGATAACGCAATTTTGCCATATTTAGTGCCTTGCTATCTTCCTCAGTACCAATAGTTACTCCCAAAGCTGTATAAATATTTCGAATCTCTTCACTCTCTAACACTTTGTGTGGCATGGCTTTTTCGACGTTCAAAATTTTACCGCGCAGTGGCAATATTGCCTGAAACTGGCGGCTACGACCTTGTTTGGCTGTACCACCTGCCGAATCCCCTTCGACAAGGAATAACTCGCATTTTGCAGGGTCTTTATCGGCGCAGTCGGCCAACTTACCTGGCAAACCACCACCCGAAAGCGGCGATTTACGTTGTACCATTTCGCGTGCTTTGCGCGCTGCATGTCGCGCTGTAGCTGCCAATATAACTTTATCGACAATAATACGTGCCGATTTTGGATTTTCTTCCAAATAATTACCAAGTGCCTCACTTACAGCCATTTCTACCGAACCCATAACCTCGTTGTTACCCAATTTGGTTTTTGTTTGTCCTTCGAATTGTGGCTCCTGTACTTTAATAGAAATAACAGCTGTAAGACCTTCACGAAAGTCATCGCCACTGATTTCAATTTTCAATTTATCTAATAATTTCGTATCCTCTGCATATTTTTTCAAGGTACGCGTCAATCCACGGCGGAAACCAGCCAAGTGAGTTCCACCCTCAATGGTATTAATATTATTAACGTAGGAGTGTATATTTTCGTTGTATGACGTGTTGTAGGTCATGGCAATTTCAACCGGCGTACCATTTTTTTCAGTAATAATGTGGATGACGCTGTCAATCAGTTTTTCGCGGGCTTCGTCGATGTACTCAACAAATTCTTTTAGACCTTCGTTGGAGAAAAATAATTCGTGTTTAAACGTTCCATCCTCATTTAAATTTCGTCTGTCGGTGAGAGTAAGCGTAATGCCGGCATTCAAATAAGAAAGTTCGCGAAGGCGATTAGCTAAAATATCGAATTTATATACCGATTCGATAAAAATGGTTGAATCGGGCAAAAAAGTAACCGTTGTTCCGTTATTGGTCGAAGTACCAATTTCTTTTACCGGAAACTTAGGAATACCACATTCGTATTCCTGCATATAGAGTTTTCCATTACGCGAAACTTCCACGCGAAGCAAGGTAGAAAGTGCATTTACGCACGATACACCCACGCCATGAAGCCCACCGGATACTTTGTAACTGTCTTTGTCAAATTTACCACCGGCATGTAGCACTGTCATAACTACTTCGAGCGCCGATTTTCCTTCTTTTTCGTGCATATCCACCGGAATACCACGTCCATTATCAACTACTGTAACGGAATTATCTTCGTTAATAGTAACATTAATGGTATCGCAATGACCTGCCAATGCTTCGTCGATAGAATTATCAACTACCTCATAAACAAGGTGATGCAAACCTTTTACACCAATATCGCCAATATACATGGCCGGACGTTTACGTACTGCTTCTAAACCTTCTAAAACCTGAATACTACTCGCTCCATAATCGGAGCTGTCATTCGCTTTTACTTCTTCGCTCATTTTCTACTGTAATGAATTTAAATTCAATTAATTAGATATGTATATCTATTCTATTTTATCCCGTTTATTTACATTTAAAATACTTTAGAGAAAAAACATACAAATATACGGTAAAAAAATGAATAAATCGGACTTTTAAAATCCATTTTGACAAAAAAAAGGATAAAATATTGCTTTAAAATAATCAAAAAATGAGCAATTGTTGAATGTTGCACAAAAAGATTGTATATTTGCAGTACCAAAAAATCAGCTTGGTTTTTTGGTGAAAAAAATTTTTTTAAACCCTAAGAACGCTAAGTCTCAATCCCGATAGCTATCGGGACGCTAAGAAAAACTTTTAAGTTTTTGTCTTTGCGACCTTTGCGGATATTTGATGATACTATAATTTGTATATTATACTTTGCGTTTAACTGTATTTTGATAAAAAATATCCTAACTTAATATATTGACTAATTATCTGAAAGAATGTTCAAAACAAACTTGTAACTCATAACTCGTAACTTCTTATTTTAAAATATTATGCAAACAGCCCTAATTTTATTTGCTCTCGGCATGCCCGAAATTATTCTTATCGCCTTAGTCGTTTTATTACTTTTTGGTGGTAAAAAAATACCAGAACTCATGCGCGGCATTGGTAAAGGTGTAAACCAGTTTAAAAAAGGTATGAACGAAGTTGAAAACGAAATTACTTTTCCCGAAGAGAAGAAAGAAGAGAAGAAATGATGTGTTGCCCCGATAGCTATCGGGGTGATAATGTGTTGATGTGATGATAAATCAAGATGAACCAATCGACAGATGAACTGATTAACTGACTTTTAATTTCTAATTAATAGACGAGGCACGCCTCGTCTCTACAAAAGACAATGAATTTTTCTGAAAATGACAGTGAGGGACTTTCGTTTTGGGACCATCTCGAAAGTTTGAGATGGACAATTTTTCGTGTGATAATTGCACTCACTCTTTTGGTACTTGTACTGTTTGGTTTCAGCGATTTTTTGTTCAACAGTGTTATTTTTCCACCTCTCAGTTCCGATTTTGTTTTCTATCAATTTTTATGCTATTTGTCTGGTCTTCTTCAATTTCCTGCTCTTTGTCCGGGCGAATTTAAAATAGCACTTATCAATTTCAACCTTTCGGGACAGTTTATGGCTCACCTTACCACTGTTTTTACGGTGGCATTCTTGCTTACGGTGCCTTACTTGTTGTTCGAAATTTGGAAATTTGTACGTCCAGCACTCTACGATAACGAACGGAAGAATATTGGTTTCGTGTTTTTTTCGTCCTCGTTTTTATTCTACTTAGGTACTGCCGTTAGTTATTATCTTATTTTTCCGCTTACAGTACGTTTTTTGGGAACCTACCAAATTTCGGAACTTGTTCCCAATCAAATTTCACTCGATTCGTATATGAGCACACTTTTTTTGCTCACTTTTGCCATGGGTGTTACATTCGAAATGCCTGTATTAGCCTATTTTCTATCCCGATTGGGAATTATAACCCGCGAAACGCTCAAAGCAGGAAGAAACATTGCTGTAGTTGCAATTCTTATTGTAGCAGCTGTAATTACTCCAACAACTGACCCTTTTACCATGCTCGCAGTGGCGTTTCCGCTTTACCTGCTTTACGAAGTGAGCATACTCGTTTGTAAACCAAAAATAAAAGAGGAGATTGAAGCGGATTAAGTAAAATTGAATAGAATAACATGTTTTATTAATTTTTCGATAATTATTCAAAAAATCAGGCATTTAGTGAACATTTGGCCTTACTTTTGACGTTGAATAAATATTACAAAAATTAATCCGTATTTTATGACTTTTAAATTATCAAAATCTATAACTTTAATTGCCCTGTTTGTTATTCCTTCTTTTCTCTTTTCGGCTACAAAACATACTGTTAGCGGTACTATAACCGATGCTTCTACAGGCGAAAGTCTGATTGGTGCTGGTATTAAGGTAAAAGAAATTTCGGGTATAGGTGCCACTACAAACGCTTATGGCTATTTTTCGCTTACACTACCCAACGGAAAATATACATTGCAGGTTTCGTATATCGGTTATAAACAGTTTGTGCAAACAATTGACTTATCTGCTAATATACCATTACAAATTAAGCTCGAACCCAACTCGCAGCAATTAGACGAAATTGAAATTACAGCCGTTCGTAAAAACAACAACATTACATCGACCGAAATGGGCGTTGAAAGGCTCGAAATGAAGGAAATAGCTAAAATTCCGGTACTTTTTGGCGAAGCCGATATTATGAAAACGCTTAAACTCACTCCGGGCATAAAATCGGTAGGCGAAGGTAGCGGTGGCATGTATGTGCGTGGTGGTAGCAACTCTCAAAACCTGATTTTATTAGACGAAGCAACCGTATATAACGCCGACCATTTGTTAGGGTTTTTCTCTACATTTAACAGCGATGCTATTAAGGATATACAAATGTTTAAAGGCACTGCGCCTGCTGAATATGGTGGACGAATTTCGAGCGTTTTGGATATAAAAATGAACGACGGTAACAATCAAAAATACCATGTTGGCGGCGGTATAGGGCTTATTTCGTCGCGCTTAAATGCCGAAGGACCTATACAAAAAGGGAAAAGCTCGTTTCTCGTTTCAGGACGACGCACCTATGCCGATTTGTTTCTTAAACTTTCGCCCGATTCGCTTATCAACGGCAATCAGCTTTACTTTTACGACCTGAATGCCAAATTAAATTATACCATCAACGATCGCAACCGACTCTATCTTTCGGGCTATTTTGGGCGCGATGTTTTCAAATTTCAGGAGCGTTTTGGTATCGATTGGGGAAACATTACCGGCACTATGCGCTGGAATCATATCTGGAACGAAAGGCTATTTAGCAATACCTCACTTATTTATTCGGATTATAGCTACAAAATTAATATTGACCAGGATGCTGGATTTAGTCTTACTTCGATTATTAGTAACTGGAACCTGAAGCACGAATTTCAATTTTTTGTAAATGATAAAAATACGCTTTCGTTTGGCGTAAATTCTATTTATCACAAAATTATTCCCGGACAACTTGAATTTAACGACAAATCGGTTACTAATCCGGTGGTGGTTCAGGAAAAACTTGCTGTTGACAATGGTTTGTATATCAGCAATGTATGGAAACCCACGTATAACCTGAATATCAACTATGGATTACGCCTTTCGGCATACCATTTATTTGGCCCCGGAAATTTTTATAGCTACGAAAATGGAGTTACCAGCTCTACAAAATCGTATGAAAAAGGAGAAATCGTAAAATCGTATTACAACCTCGAACCTCGCCTGAATATTGCCTATATTGTAAACGAAAGTAATTCACTGAAAGCAAGTTACACACGTAATACGCAAAACCTGCATCTCGTTTCTAATTCAACATCCTCCACGCCTACGGATATTTGGATATCGTCGAGCAACAATGTAAAACCCGAAATTGGCGACCAGATTGCTGTGGGATATTTCACTAATTTTGCCAAAGATAAGTACCAATTTAGCGCCGAAACCTATTATCGGTGGATGCAAAACCAAATTGACTTGCGTAATGGCGCCAATATTAATGCCAACGATACTATTGAAGGCGAATTACTTTTTGGTAAAGGCAGAGCTTACGGTATAGAGCTGATGCTCAAAAAGAAGTATGGTAAACTCACCGGCTGGATTGGTTATACTTGGTCGCGCACCGAACGATTAATTGATGGAATTAACAGTAATAATTGGTATCCGGCCCGTCAGGATATTACGCACGATGTGTCGGTGGTGGCAATTTACGATGTAAGTAAAAAATGGTCACTTTCGGCCTCGTGGGTGTACAATACCGGCAATGCGGTAACTTTTCCGAGTGGAAAATACCAATTGAATAGTAGCACACAGTATTACTATACGGAGAGAAACGGTTATCGAATGCCCGATTATCACCGCTTAGATTTAAGTGCAACTTGGTATTTGAAAAAACGAAAAAACTTCGAAAGCAGTCTGAACTTTTCGGTGTATAATGCCTACGGACATAAAAATCCATTCACCATCGACTTCGAGCAGGATGCCAACGACCCTACAAAAACGAATGCTGTAATGACTTATTTATTTACGTATGTGCCTTCGGTAACGTATAATTTTAAATTTTAAAAAATAGTCAAAAGACAAAGGTCGAAAGTCAAAGGTCAAAAGACTTTAGACTTTAGACTTTAGACATTAGTCAACATTAAACATTATGAACTTTACAAACTTAATTACAACGAGCTTTCTTGCTCTTTTTTTTGCTTCGTGTACCGAAATAATTGATATTTCGACCAATGCTGCCGAATCGCAGTTAGTAGTAGAAGCAAACATTGCAATGAATGAAACAGCTTCGGTTTTTCTATCCAAATCGATTGGATTAAACGAACCAAATAATTTTGAAATGGTTGGGGGAGCAACCGTTCGAATAACTGACAATACGGGCAAAACAGAAGTATTAACAGAAATGTCGAAAGGCTTTTACAACTCTAACGCCATAAAAGGGGAAGTGGGTAAAACATATACACTTACTATCGAAAGCGATAATCAAATCATCACTTCCGAATGCAAAATTCCAACTTACGTGCCCATCGATTCGTTTACGGTTGTAAATTCTATTTTCCCCGGAGGTGGACCGCCCAGAGCTAATCAAGAAGCACCATTTTACGAAATAAAACTGAAATATACCGACCCTGCCAATGAACAAAATTTTTATCGTATTGTAATGTATTATAACGGTACAATACAAGCACGCAACAGCATTTTCGACGATAAATTTACAAACGGCAAACAAATGGAAAGTGTAGTGATACTATTCAACGACACAGCCAAAGTGAAGGATAAAATAAGTATCGAATTGCAAAGTATAGATTATCAGGTATATAATTATTTTGCAAGTATGGGTAATTCGGCCATGGGTCCCGGAAATGCATCGAGCCCTGCTAACCCTTATACCAACCTGAACGGCGCTATTTTAGGCTATTTCAGTGCTCATACGATAGAGCGAAAAGAGTGGATATTGAACTAAATCTTTCCATTTTTCTGAAACCAATACAAAGCCTCTTTAATCGCCCTGTCAATGGGCGTTTCAGGCATACGAAGAACGTTTCTTGCTTTGTTGTTACCATAGTATTCGCTTATGCAAACTTGATTTATATTACGACTGCATAGTTCGGAGCGTATTCCAAGCATTCGAAGCAGGTCGCCAAACTTTGCAGCAAGTTCCAATAAAAGATCGGGCAAAATATAAATTTTTTGCTTGTATCCTCCTACTCTACTTTGTATTTCGTAAAACTCTTTAAATGTGAGATTTACACCCGATGCTAAATAACGTTCGCCACTTTTACCTTCGGTAAGTGCATTACATACGGCCGTGGCTACATCGGTAGTTGCTACAAAGTTTTTACCGCCGTTGGGCACAAACATCCATTTTCGTTTGTAACCCATTAGCATTAACTTTCCCGAACTCGGTTTTACATCGTAGGCACCAATCATAAAAGTTGGATTTATTATAACTATATGATTGTCATAGCTTTTCGAAGCAGCCACAAAAAGCTTTTCGGCTTCCAGTTTGCTTTGAGCATACAACGACTGTGTAAATGGATATTCGATTGGAGCTCGCTCATCCGAAAGGTGGCGTATTGTTCCATAACCAATAGTATTCGCACTACTAATAAAAACTATATTTTTGATATTCAAATCTTTACAAATTTTCAGAATGAATGCTGAACCATCCGCATTTACACGTTTATAATCGCTATAACGCAACAAATTTGTAGCCGTTATTGCTGCTATATGAATAATTGCATCGCAATTTTGTGCAGCCCTACGCAGTGATTCTTCGTTTGTAAAGCTACCTTCTACAACTGTAACTTTTGTCAAATCAAAATAAATCTTTTTTCGACTTCGAACAATAATAGTAATATCATGTTGTTTTTCAAGCAATTGCATCACTACATGATGTCCCAACAAACCATTTGCTCCTGTTACAAGAATTTTCATATTAGCCTCCCAACCCCAAAAAAGGGGAAAAATATATATTTTGATTTTTGAGTCTGCTCCAAAAAGTATTTTTGAACGCAAATTACGCAAAAAAAACGCAAATTTAAATAAATTATTGCTGAGTTATATTATTGGAAAACAGACTTCTAATCATTATGTATTATTTGTGAAAATTTGCGTAATTTGCGTTCTACTCTTTTTCGGAATGGACTCAATTTTCAAAATTACTAATTATATATTGCAATACCAAATAAAAATAACCCAACAAGAGTATCTCTTAATTATTAATTTGTCTAAACTTTCAATCCCGATAGTTATCGCAGACTTCATACTTTCAAACCGGAATCTCCATAATCTCTGCATGTCAGCGAGAAGCTGCTTTGTGTAAGGTAGTTTTCATTATAGTTGCACCTCAACTCCCCGAAGTAAGAATAAGAGAAATTAATTTAATTGTTATTTACTCTTTAAGATATTATATTTTTTAGCACACAATTAGAACTAATGTTCATTTTGAGAATTATTTTACGCAATAAATGGTAAATAGTAAATGAGAAAATGGTAAATGCAGTTATCTTTGTACAAAATTTTGACAAAACAGTTATGAATCAACAAATTGTATTACTCACCGGTGCAAGTGCCGGAATTGGAAAAGCTACAGCTCAGCTTTTAATGAAAAAGGGCGTAATTGTGTATGGCGCTTCGCGCAGTGGCGGCGAACAACAAAAAGATGAATATTCCGGTGGGGAAATAATCCCTGTAAAAATGGATGTGAATAGTGAAACAGATATTCAAAACGTTGTAAATCAAATAATTGATATGCACGGAAAATTAGATGTGGTAATTGCCAATGCCGGAAATGGAATAGCAGGAGCTATTGAAGAAACAAGTATCGACGAAGTGCGCTACCAATTCGAAACGAACTTTTTTGGTGTGGTAAAAACCATTCAAGCCTGTTTACCGATTTTCCGAATGCAAGGTTATGGAAAAATAATTACCGTTTCGTCGTTGGCAGGCGTAATTCCTATTCCATTCCAAACATTTTACTCGTCGAGCAAAGCCGCTTTAATGCTATATATGAACGGTTTAGCCATTGAATTAAAACCTTTTGGCATTCAATGTAGCACCATTCTACCCGGCGACACAAAAACGGCATTTACATCGGCTCGCAAATACACACAAGCTTCGCAAAACGAAAAATCGCCTTACTTCAAAACCATGAAACAGTCGGTTAGTCGTATGGAGCAGGATGAACAAAACGGAATGAGTGCGCAAGCCGTAGCACGCCCCATAGTACAGCAAGTGCTGAATAAACGAATGCATACTTTTTTTGTAACCGGCATTGTAAATCAATTTTATTACCACTTATTTAATGTGTTACCAACCAACTGGCGACTGTGGATAATTGCTAAACTGTATGGGTAATATCATTATTTAAAAAAATATTATTTCATTTTAATTCATAAATGTAATTACTTCACTTATAAGCTAATCGCCAAATATTAATGTTAATTTTGGCAACACATTTTTTTGTAAATAAATAAGTTTGAATATTTCGTTTTTTTTTAACAAAATCTAAGATTTGACCAAATTTGCTTATGGATACTTTGAATCAAAACACACCTAACACAAAAGAGATTTGTATCGAAAATTGTCAAGAAACCTGTTTTGCAGATATTTTTGATATTGAAGAAATACAGCACATGCAGGATTTATTTGCCGATGCTCATGGTGTAGCTTCATTAATTACTGATGTAAATGGCAACCCAATAACTAAACCCAGTAATTTCTGTTTTTTTTGTGAAAATATTATTCGAAAAACTGAACTTGGATGTATTAATTGTTTTAAGTCCGATGCCTTGATAGGGAATTACAATCCTAATGGTGCAAATGTGAAACAATGCCATAGTGGAGGTTTGTGGGATGCCGGAGCATCCATATCTGTTGGTGGAAAGCATATTGCAAATTGGTTGGTGGGTCAGGTTCGCAACGAAGATATTGATATTAATAAAGTAATGCAATATGCTGATGAGATTGGTACTAATAGAGAAGCTTATATGGAAGCTTTCTACAAAGTACCTGTAATGTCGGTCGAAAAATTTACTAAAATTGCAAATTTATTATTCTATATAGCTAACGAATTATCTGAAAAGGGATTCAGTAATTTACTGCTTAAAAATGAAATTGCCCAAAATGAAATTGCCCATAAATTACTAAAAGATAGCGAAATGCGTTTCAGTAAAATATTACAGGATATAAAAACTGTTCCTGTGCAGGGTTATTCGTCGGATGGAACTACTCAATATTGGAATAAAGCCTCGGAACTATTATACGGATATACTGCAGAAGAGGCAATTGGAAAAAATATAATTGATTTGATTATTTTACCCGAAATGCATACAGACATTAAATTAGCGATGGAGGAAATGGCAAAATCGGGCGAACCTTCACCCGCATCTGAATTAGTGCTTAAATGTAAAGATGGCTCGTTAGTTACTGTCTTTGCAAACCATACAATAGTTAAAATTACTGGTCAACCTCAAGAATTTTTTTGCTTCGATATTGACCTTTCTGAAATGAAAAAAGCCGAAGAAGCATTGATTAAAAAAAATAAAGATTTGGATTATATGAACAAATTTATTGTAAATAGAGAAGTACGTATGGCCGAAATGAAAAAAGAAGTAAACGAACTTCTCGAAAAATTGGGTGAAAAAAAACGGTATCTTTAAAATAGTTACAAGAGAAAAAGTTACGAGTTAAAAGCTATATTTGAAAGGTGAGTCTGCTCCGAAAAGTATTTTTGAACGCAAATTACGCAATCCCGATAGCTATCGGGACGCAAATTTAAATAAATTATTGCTGAGTTATATTATTGGAAAACAGACTTCTTATCATTATGTATTATTTGTGAAAATTTGCTTAATTTGCGTTCTACTCTTTTTCGGAGTGGACTCAAAGGTATTAATAAAGTGCGCAAAACTGTTGAAAAATACATGACAAAAATATTACAACTCAATTTGCATATTTCATATTTCAAAAGCATTACAATAAAAATTGGATTGACCTCGAAAGTTAATCCTTTTTTTTACCTAAGTTTTTAACCCCTTTTATACAGTTATAAGCATAGTGTTTCGAGAAAAGTTTCTAACTTTGCAGTTATTAACAAGGTGTTGATAAAGTTTGTAAAATGGTTATTTTCAGAACTAATTCAAATAATGTATTGTTGATAGATTGCAATCTTATTTTAATATCAAATTATACAAGTTTTTACGAATAATTTTATCAACCAAACTAACACCCTATTATTATCTTCATAAAAGTTTTTTGTAAAAAATAAAAAAGAATATATATAATAGTTTGTTTGAAAATGACCCCTAACCCCTCCCCGTGAAACGGGGATAAATTGCGGTGTGTATGACTTATTCTACAAAAGCTATTTTAAATCAGAAATTAAAAATTAATACAAATGAATAAACAAATCGATACTAACTCAGTTCCCCTTCAGGGGTTAGGGGTTGAAATACTTCGTCTCAAAGCCGAAAAAAATGCCGTAATCATGGCTCACTACTACCAAACAGGCAATATACAGGATATTGCCGATGTTGTTGGCGATAGTTTAGCACTGGCGCAGCAAGCTGCCAAAACCGATGCAGACATAATAGTGCTTTGTGGCGTTCATTTTATGGGCGAAACAGCCAAAATTCTTTCGCCAACAAAAAAAGTACTCGTTCCCGACATTAACGCTGGTTGTTCGTTGGCCGATAGTTGCCCTGCGGACGCGTTTGAGGCATTTTGTAAGGCTCACCCCGACCATACTGTAATTTCGTATGTAAATACCACAGCGGCCGTAAAAGCGCTAACTGATGTGGTGGTAACGTCGACGAATGCTAAGAAAATTGTAGATCAGTTTCCCAAAGATGCGAAATTAATTTTTGGTCCCGACCGAAACTTAGGAAATTATATCAACAGTGTAACCGGACGCGAGATGTTACTATGGGACGGAGCGTGCCATGTACACGAGCAATTCTCTGTCGAAAAGTTGTTGAAACTAAAAGCCGAACACCCCGAAGCTGAAGTATTGGCTCACCCGGAATGTAAACGTCCGTTGCTGCTGATGGCCGATTTTATTGGAAGTACACAAGCATTACTTAATTATTCCATAAATTCGAATAAAAATTCATTTTTGGTAGCTACCGAAAGTGGTATTTTGCACGAAATGCAAAAGAAAAGTCCTGATAAAGAGTTTATTCCCGTTCCACCAAACGACAGTACTTGCGCTTGTAACGAATGTAATTTTATGCGTTTAAATACGCTCGAAAAACTGTATAATTGCCTTTTAAACGAATCACCAGAAATTTTGGTGGACGAAGAAGTGAGATTGAAAGCGGTGAAACCAATTTTGAGAATGTTGGAAATGAGTTAGAAAAGTTTATATGGTTATAACCATATAAACTTACAAAATATTGGTATTTTATATGGTTATAATCTTATAAAATAATAAAATATTAGTATTTTATAGGGTTATACATATATATATTGAAAAGTTTTAGTATTTTTGTTGCCTAAAACTTACTAAAATGATAGTTCGAGAAAATTATTTGCAGCAAATAAGACCTTTAATAGACAAACCATTTATTAAAGTGCTTACTGGTATCCGTCGATGTGGAAAATCAGTAATTTTAACTCAATTAGTTGATTTGTTTCGCGAATCAGGTATACTTGAATCAAAGATAATTTACTATAATTTTGAAAGTTTAGCACACATTGAAATTGATGGTTATTTAAAACTTTATACCGAAATTAAGAATAAAATAACTGATAATGAACGATATTATATTCTATTAGATGAAATTCAGGAAGTTAAGGAATGGGAAAAGGCTGTAAATTCTTTATTAGCAGATAGTAATGTGGATATTTATATTACAGGTTCTAATTCAAAATTACTATCATCCGAATTATCAACTTATATTGCTGGTAGGTATGTAGAATTTGAAATAAACACCTTATCATTTGCTGAGTATATACTTTTTAAAGAAACAAGAATAGCTAAAAAAATTGAAAATATTTATGCTGAATTTTTGATTTATATACGTTTTGGTGGCTTTCCTTCAATTCATTTGGCTGATTATGATACAGATACAATTTATAAAATAGTATATGATATTTATTCATCTGTAATATTGCGCGATACTGTTCAACGTTATAATATCAGAAATATTGAATTATTAGAACGATTGATTAAATTTATTTTTGAGAATATTGGAAATAGATTTTCCGCCAAAAATATAGCTGATTATTTTAAAAGCCAGCAACGAACTATTGATTTAAATTCTATTTACAACTATCTCCAGGCTCTTGAAGGTGCTTTTATTATCCAACGTGTTCCTCGTTATGATATTAAAGGAAAAGAAATCTTACAAACTAATGAGAAATATTTTGTTAGCGATGTTTCATTAATTTATTCAGTATTGGGTTATCGCGACCGTTTCATAGCAGGAATTCTTGAAAATATTGTTTTGTTAGAATTAAAAAGACGTGGATATAAAGTTTATGTAGGTAAAAATGAGGAAAAGGAAGTTGATTTTATAGGAGAGAAAAAAAATGAGAAAATTTATGTACAAGTAACTTTTAAAATGGTTGAACAGCAAACTATAGATAGAGAATTTGGTGCTTTCAAATCAATTAATGACAATTACCCAAAATACGTGGTTTCGATGGATGAGTTTTGGAATGATAATGTGGAAGGAATTAAACACATTCATATAGCCAATTTTTTATTACTTAATGAATTTTAAACATACTTAGTGGTTGATTTTATGAGTTGATTTTAAAGTTCGCCTTTGATTTTTTCAAAAAGTATAAGATTTTCGCCTTTGATTTATGTAAAAAATGTATTACTTTTGCCTTTGATTTTTGTAATATCTACTATTTTTGAAATTATGGGCTATTTTAAACGAAGTATAGATACCGATTTAATCAATTGGAT
>Ga0247840_10004618_pt1 | contig 21576 bp, 15 predicted proteins | sample LaCruzMarch2015__FD_192404 | JGI IMG/M metagenome (GOLD analysis project Ga0247840, IMG submission 192404) | Freshwater microbial communities from meromictic Lake La Cruz, Castile-La Mancha, Spain - LaCruzMarch2015_17m | ecosystem: Environmental > Aquatic > Freshwater > Lake | place: Spain... | reverse complement strand
CTTCTGGTCGTCAGAAAAAATTAATGTTAGCAGTTACAGGTAAAAGACGAGATTATATTGAAAGCCTTTTTGAAAAAATCAACACTTTTGGCGCTGTGGAGATAAATTCCACTGCATAATCTGGGATGAATGGTTTATTGTAAACAGATTATCTTTCTGAATATGCGTATTCACAGCTGCGCATTATTGCGATGACCCAAATAAACTACCTTTATAGCAGCATTTATACATATGCTGAACAGTTTTGCGAAAATTGGAATGCTTTTCATCCCAGGAGTAATGCTTCTAAGCAAAATTGCTTCGCATTTTTACTAAGAATCATTATACTGTCTTCATCGAAGTGCATTGAGAGATAAAAAATGAAAACACAGCAATTGTATGTATCGTAAAATTCTGACCATATCAATGCTGTTGTTTTTAGCCATGCATTGTTTTTCATCCCCCAAAAGAGAAAAACTGTATGATACATAGATACGCATTGGTGTCGATAAAAAGGATGGCAGTCCTTTCCTCAATAAATTCGGCATCTACAACTGCATGGCCACCTTCCGGATTTCCCGCGGATTGCTGAGTATTCGGTATGACAAGGGCATTATTTCTGAAACTCCCGCTACCTTCATCGGGGATTCAATCATAAAACAGAATTATGATACATATAAAGTAGTTTCAGTTGACGACAGCATTTTGATCCTCCTGGAAAATGATGACGGAAGGCCCGGGAACATCATCAACAGGTTTACCTTTATCAGAGAGGCTTATTATGCTGACTATCTTACAAATCATAGTGTGCTTGACTATTACAATGACACTACGGTGCTTCTTGACAAGCGTTTTTTGCCCTTTTACAGTAGCCTGTGGGATTTTCGAATCAGGCGGCATAATGTACAGGGAAAGCTCGATGGCTTTGTCAGCATGGATGTGCTGATAGATTCTACTGGGAAAACTGTAGCGGTCAATGTGACCTCATACCGTGATGTGCCTGAAGAAGTAGCCCGGAAAGCTGCGAAAATGATAAAGCAGAAAAAATCCTGGATTTTCTGGAGATTTAAACGGAATCTCTATTACAGAATAAGCATCGTAGCCGTATTCTGGCGCAGTCCGGAGGGATATTCTGCAAATATTAAGTTGTTTGAGTAAATGTTCAAAAAGTCAAAACAGCCTAATCTGCCATAATTGTAAATCATTTTTCCAGTTGATTTGTTGTTTTAGGGGGTAAGGGTACTTTTGTGGCAGCCTAAGGGCCGCGGGTAAGCGAGCTTTTATTAAATTCAGAATTCAGATATCAGGATTCAGAAGTTGGAATTCAGAAATCAGAGTTTAAAAATCAGAATGAATGAGACATCCGGGGGGAGATCCCAGCAGATACGTGGAAACGAAGAAAGTTAAAATCAGCAGACAAGGCTTCCGGCAGGTGTTTGCGTTGTATATATACCTCAAGCCCTACAGCCTGAAGTTTGCCCTCGGGCTTTTGTTCCTCTTGTTCTCAAGCGGGGCGATGCTGTTTTTCCCGAAGATGCTGGGCACCATGGTGGATTTGGGCAACCGGGGGAAGTCGATGCAGGAGATTTCGCAGGCAGGTGTCATCCTGGTTGTTTTGTTGCTGGTACAGGCGGTTTTTGGTTATTTCAGGACCCGGATTTTTGTGGAGGTGACAGAGAAAACCCTGGCTGCCATCCGGCAGAGCACCTACAACCACATCATCAAAATGCCGATGCAGTTTTTCGCACAACGCAGGGTTGGGGAGCTGAACAGCAGGATTTCGGCTGACATCTCGCTTTTGCAGGACACCCTCACGTCCACCCTGGCGGATTTCATCTCCCAGCTGATCTTCGTGATCGGGGGCGTTGCGCTGATGTTGCACAGTTCACCCATGCTGACCTTGTTTATGATGTCCATCGTGCCCGCTGTTGCGCTCATGGCCTTTTTCTTTGGCAGGGCCATCAGGAAATACGCCAAAAAGGCCCAGAACCAGGTGGCAGAGTCCAATACTGTCGTAGAGGAGACCCTGCAGGGCATACAGAATGTCAAAGCCTTTGTCAATGAAATGTTCGAGATGGACAGGTACCGCCGCATCACCGATGATGTCGCGCTGACAGGCATACAAGGCGGGAAATACCAGGCCTATACCTCCTTCATCGTGGTGGGTTTCTTCATGGCCATGGGGGCCGTGATCTGGAAAGGAGCGCTTTTGATTTCGGCCGGGAAGATGGCGGCAGGGGAATTGTTTTCTTTTGTCATCTATTCCGGCTTTATTGCGGGCAACATCGCCGGGATGGCCGGGGTGTATACCCGTCTGCAACGTACGATGGGCGCCGCTGAGAATATGCTGGAGCTCTTCAATGAGCCAACCGAGGACCTCGATGTGCACTACAAACTCCTGGAGGAGCATCGCCTCTCCGGAGAAATTGCCTTCCGGAACGTCAGCTTTGACTATCCTTCTCGCCAGGATTTCCGGGTGTTACAAGATGTTTCTTTTGAAGTGGGGGCCGGACAGCAGATCGCCCTGGTGGGGCCGAGTGGCGCAGGCAAATCCACCATGGTTTCTTTGTTGATGCGGTTTTATGAGCCCGTCAGCGGTGCCATTCTCTTCGATGGGCGGGATTCACGGTCTTTCCCGCTGTCGGCCTTGCGCTCACAGATGGCCATCGTGCCCCAGGATGTCTTTTTGTTTGGCGGGACGATTCGTGAAAACATTGCCTATGGCAAACCGGATGCCCTTGAGGCAGAGATTGTCGAAGCTGCCCGCCAGGCCAATGCCTGGGATTTTGTGAGTGAATTCCCTGAACAGCTCAACACCATTGTGGGAGAGCGGGGTGTCCAGCTTTCGGGCGGACAAAGGCAGCGCATCGCCATTGCCAGGGCTGTGTTGAAAGACCCCAAGATCCTGATCCTCGATGAAGCGACATCTTCCCTGGATTCTGAGTCAGAACGCCTGGTGCAGGAAGCCCTGGTGAAGCTGATGCGGGGACGTACCTCGATCGTGATTGCACACAGGCTGTCGACCATCCGGAATGCCGATAAAATCATCGTCATCAATGGCGGAACCATTGTAGAACAGGGCAAACATGAGGAGCTACTGTTGCTGGAGGGAGGATTGTACCGGGGTTTGAGTGAATTACAGAATTGAAAGTAAAAAGTAATGAGTAAAAAGACCCCGTAAAAGTTCAAGTAAATTAGCGCCAAATAAGCCGTAATCGGCTGGTTCAGCGATACTTCCACTTAACTTAGCCTTACACTTGGTGCTTCTTCCTTTATACTTATTACTTATAAAAGTTCCTTAGCCGGATCCCAAAACAGTGTTTTAAAGTCCACGACCTGGTCATCGACCACCCGGATTCCTTCGCTTTCTAACAGCTCTTTCATCGTATCATAGCTGCCAAAGTGATGTTTGCCGCTTAAAAGACCGTTTCGGTTGACAACACGATGCGCCGGGATGAAATCGGTTTGGGTATGGCTCATGTTCATGGCCCAGCCCACCATGCGGGCAGAACGACCACTGCCGAGGTAGCGGGCAATGGCTCCATAGGAGGTAATGCGGCCGTAGGGGATCATACGGGCCACCTGGAAGACTTTTTCGAAAAAACTGATATCAGATACCACCCAGCTCTTTTAGCGTGAATTCAAGGTAACAAATCGCAAAGCCTTCTGCCATAAATTTGGTTTCATAAAAGGTCTGTATGGCGGCTGCGTCGGCTGGCCCCCCGGTATTGTACAAATCATGGGTCTCCAGGCGTAAATCGTGCCCCCCTTCTTCGATGACAGAAAGTGTATAGTCGAAAAGCCCGGCATTGTCGGTTTTTAGATGGATAACTCCTTTTGGGACAAGGATTTCCCGGTAGATGTCGAGGAAGCGTGGCGCTGTCAATCGCTTTTTCTCACGGGCCTGTCGTGGTTGGGGATCCGGGAAAGTGATCCAGATTTCCGAGACTTCGCCAGGGGCAAAGTACTGCCTGAGCACCTGGATGTGTGTCCTGAGGAAAGCCACATTCGTCATGCCTTGCTCGATGGAGGCTTTACAGCCTTTCCACATCCTGGCGCCTTTGATGTCGATGCCGATGTAGTTAAAGCCGGGATGGCGTTCGGCCAGGTAAACGGTGTATTCTCCTTTCCCACAGCCCAGTTCCAGGACGATGGGGTTGTCGTTGTTAAAATATGCTTTCCAGTTTCCCCTATGTCTGAATCCTGCCGTCTGCTCTTCATAAGAGACCTGGAAGAAGTTGGGGAAAGTAAGGTTTTCTGCGAAGCGTTTGAGTTTGTCCTTGGCCATTAACGATGGATGATATAAGCGCCGGCATCTCCATCAGTACGGATTTTTTCGAGGGCCTGTCGCGCCTGTTCCCGGGTGTCATACCCGCTATAACTGACCATGGTCAGCCCGGCACCGGTTTTTCCCAGAACCTGAGATGGATAACCTTTGGCAATAAGTTGTTGATTGAGTTTCCTGGCGCCCTCTTCTGAGCGGAAGCAGCCGGCGAGGACATAGAAGCGTTCTCCAGGGGCAATGTCGCTACCGGAAGCTTTGTTGTCTTTGAGGATGGTATTTGACTTCTGTACAGACTTTTCTACAGTCACGGGAGCCGGTTCAGTGATGACAGGAGTGCTGCTTTCCGGAACTTTGGCGGTATCTGTTGCCATGGTGTCGGCAACAAGGGTATCAACAGGGATTGCAGGTTTTGCGATGACGATGCTATCGGTAACCGGTCCCCGGAGTTCCATTTTCCTTTGAAAGATGTCCACCAGTTTTCCGACCCAAATCCCGCCAAGAATCACCACCAGCAACATAAAGCCGGCCAATACTGCCTTCAATGGGAATTTTCTTGCTTTTTTGACAGGCGGGGCAATGATTTCATGTTTTTGGGCAGGGATACTCTCCAGACCGTAAAAGTCACCGCCATGGACGAGCAAAGGATCTACTTCAAATTTCAGATTCCCGTTAACATCTTTGAAAATCACGCCGACACCCATCAGCTGTAGCCTTTGACCCTTGTTGAGGATATACCAGCAGTCCTTTACATATTCTTCGATTTCCTTTTCTGCTTCACTGCCGGCAATGTTTTCCTTTTCTGCGATGTATTTCTCCAGAATGTTATCTGGCTGATATTCAGCACTAAAAAAGTAATTCCTGCAAGGAGGATGAAAACGCGACTGGATTTCATCAAAGCGGGCAGGCTGGTATTCACTGCTGAAAGCACCCAGGCCGGGAATCAGGGCAAATCCTTTTTCCAGTAAATGATCTTTTGTATAAACGGCTACATCCATCAGGGCGTGTCGTGGTTTAATTTTAACAGGTCCTCAGGCGTGTCAATGGCTTGAGTTTCAATATCTGTCAGTGCAACATAGACTTTCATTCCGTTTTCCAGCCAGCTGAGCTGTTCCAGGGATTCTGCCAGGGCCAGCGGACTCGTTTCCATGTGGCTGACCTTGTGCAAAACAGGGCTTAAAAAACCATATAATCCGATATGCTTCAGATACTTATGGTGGTGAACCCAGGCTTCCTGCGCTTGCGACCTTTGATAAGGTATGGGCGTCCGGCTGAAAAACAGTGCAAAGTTATCTTTATCCCTGATAACCTTCACTACGTTTGGATTAAAAAGTTCTTCAGTGCTGTGAATTTCCTTGGCAAGTGTGGCAATTTCTACCCCTGGATGCTTGAAACACAGGCACAAAGCCTGAATCTGTGAAGGTTGGATATAGGGTTCATCACCCTGGATGTTGAGGATGGCATCAAATTGGCTATCCCCTTGACTCATAATCTTTTCTAGTACAAAACCACATCTTTCTGTCCCGGAGGTGAAGGTGTCGGGGGTCATCATCACTTTGCCGCCGAAACCAAGCACATGCTGATAGATCCTGTCGTCGTCGGTAGCTACGATGACTTCTGCCAGTGCTTCCGTACGTTTGGCCTGTTCATACACCCTTTGAATCATGGACTTACCCTGGATCATAACCAGGGGCTTCCCGGGAAAGCGGGTGGAGGCATAACGGGCAGGGATGATGCCTAAAATTCTCATAGTCAGGATTTAGAAGAGGCCGTGCAGTTCGGCATTGACTTTTTCGATCACCATCCCCAGGTCTTCCGCATTGTCCATGAAATTGACGTTGTCAACATCAATGATCAGGAGTTTAGGGCCGTTGTATTCGCTGATCCAGGCTTCATAACGTTCGTTCAGACGTTTGAGGTAATCCAGGCGGATCGCAGCTTCATATTCCCTGCCTCTTTTCTGGATTTGTTTTACCAGGGTAGGCACGCTGCCCCGCAGATAGATCAGCAAATCAGGAGGTTGTATCAATGAGCTCATCAGTTCAAAGAGGGAAAGGTAATTGTCGAAATCCCTTGTTGTCATGAGGTTCATGTCATGAAGGTTGGGCGCAAAGATGTAGGCATCTTCATAAATCGTTCTGTCCTGGACTACGGTATTCCCGGTTTTTCGCATCTCCACGATGTGGCGGAAACGGCTGTTCAGGAAGTAGATCTGCAGGTTAAAAGACCAGCGTTGCATGTCCTCATAAAAGCTATGAAGATAGGGATTGGTGTCGAGGTCCTCAAATTGGGGTGACCAGCCGAAATGTTTGGCCAGTAGCCCTGCCAGGGTAGTTTTTCCTGAGCCGATATTGCCTGCAATTGCGATGTGCATAGTGGATTTTTTTCAGAGGCTAAAATAGTAGAAAAATCAGAAGGAATTCAAATTCTTATTGTGTTACATCAAATGAAGGTGAAAAATCAAAGGGTGGTTTTCATGATTTCTTCTACAAGATCACGGTTATTTGAGAGGCGTGGTACTTTATATTGCCCGCCCAGCCTGCCTTTGGATTTCAGCCAGGTGTAAAACGTCCCTTTGGCCAGGTCGCGGATGATGGGCGGTCTTAAAATCATGTTGTGGTAGCGCTTGGCTTCGTAGTCGGAGTTCTGGGCTTTCAGGGCATTGTCGAGCAATTCGGTGAAATATTCGAGGCTTTCGGGTGCGGTCTCGAATTCGATCAGCCATTCATGGGCTGCCCTTTCATTGCCTTCAAAATAAATGGGGGCAGCCGTATATTCATTGATGACGGCGGAGGTTTTCTCGCAGGCAGAAACAAGGGCTTTTTCGGCATTGTCGACAATCAACTCTTCTCCGAAGGCATTGATAAAGGACTTGGTCCGGCCCGTCACCTGGATGCGGTAGGGGCTAAGGCTGGTGAACTGTATGGTGTCGCCAATCAGGTAGCGCCACAAGCCAGCATTGGTCGAAATAATCAGCGCATAATGTTCATGTAACCTGACTTCTTCAAGACTTAAAGTCCTGGGGAATTCATTCCCAACCTGATCCATGGGCATGAATTCGTAAAAAATGCCATAATCGAGCATCAGGAGCATGTCATCTCCGTTTAAGGTGTCCTGAATCCCGAAAAATCCTTCCGAAGCATTGTAGGTCTCGAGATAATGAAGGCCGGGTGGCATCATCTTCCTGAATTGTTCCCGGTACGGGCTGAAACTTACCCCGCCATGCACGAATAGCTCGAGGTTGGGCCATACCTCCGACAAAATATTTTTGCCCGTCATTTCCAATACTCTTTTGCACAACAGCAATGTCCAGGAAGGAACGCCGGTGATGGAGGTTACATCTTCATCACGGGTGATGTCCGCCATTTGTTCGATCTTTTCCTCCCATTCGTCCATCAATGCGATGGAAATCGAGGGTGTACGCATAAGTTCCACCCAGAAAGGGAGGTTTTGCATCAGGATGGCCGAGACATCACCATGGTAACTGTCGCGGTTCTCGTTTTCATAAGCCCAGGCTCCACCCAGGCCAAGGAATTTGCCGTTGAAGATGGCAGTCTCAGGATTGTTGTTGCAATAAATGGCAAGTAAGTCTTTCCCACCACGGTAGTGACATTCTTCCAGGGCTTCCTTGCTGACTGGGATGAATTTGCTCTTGTTGTTGGTGGTGCCCGAGGATTTGGCAAACATGCTTATCTCGCTGGGCCATAAGATGTTCTGCTCTCCGGCACGCAAACGGTCAATGTAGGGTTTGAGGTCTTCGTAACTGTTGACAGGGACTCTGTTCTTAAAATCAGCCAGGGTGTTGATGCCGGCATAATCGTATTTTTTACCCCATTCGGTGTTTTTGCCGCTGCTGATGAGCTTATTGAACCAGTCCACCTGCATCTCCTCAGGGTATTTGGTAAAAAGTTCGATCTGGTGGAGGCGCTTACGGATAAGCCAGGTTAAGACGGAATTGACAAGGGGCACAATACGAGAATTAGGTCATCACAAAAATAACAAAGCAGGCGCACAAAACAAATTCCCTAATTTTGGCTTTCCACAAATCTTGATTCCTGACCATGATACTTTTCCCCTCTTCAAAAATAAATCTAGGACTCAGGGTCTTGTCTAAAAGGGCAGATGGCTATCATGACATAGAGACTTGTTTCTATCCCCTTGCCCTTTGTGATATCCTTGAAGGGATCTCGTCAGAATCTGTACAAGCCGGGTTTACGTCTTCCGGTTTGGACATCCCCGGTGAGGCTGAAGAAAATCTGATTGTGAGGGGATATAAGATTTTAAATGAGCGTTTTAACTTACCTCCTCTGGCCTTGCATTTGCACAAAATTATCCCAATGGGTGCCGGACTGGGAGGTGGGTCGTCAGATGGGACTAAGGCCTTGTTGTTGATTCGGGATCTTTTTCAGCTCGCGATCAGCAAGGAGGAAATTGTTGAAATTGCCATGACATTGGGGAGTGATTGTGCCTTTTTCATGGAAGAGAATGTCTGCCTAGCGACGGGAAGAGGGGAGGTCTTAACGCCAATTCAACTTTCGTTAAAGGGCTGGAATCTTGCAGTTGTTAAGCCGGAAATTCATGTGTCGACGGCTGCAGTCTTTGCCATGATGAAACCTCAAGCCCGGGAATCCAGCCTTGCATCATTGCTTTCATTCCCGCTTTCAAAATGGAAGGATCAGATAACCAATGATTTTGAACCAATTGTCTTTGCCCAACATCCCCGGATTTCGGCTATCAAAGACAAACTCTATACCTTAGGCGCCAGTTTTGCCCTGATGAGTGGGAGTGGAGCTTCTGTCTACGGACTCTTCAGCGAGCAGCTCGACCTGCAATCCTGTTTTCCGGATGATTTCGTTTACCAGGAAACACTGCAAGTATAGAATACCTGAAAAAATGCCTATTTTTGCCAATAGTTCAGGACCCGTAAACATCCTCGGAATAAAGTAATAAAATATTGAATGTCAGGTAGCTGACTTAGCCTTTTCGCATGAAATCTTTTGATCAGATCGTAGCTGACATTAACAAGCGCCAATTTTCGCCCATTTACCTGCTGCATGGTGAAGAACCCTATTTTATTGATGCCATTGAGGACCTGATAGAGGCAAATCTGCTGAAACCTGAGGAGAAGGAGTTTAACCAGGCCATTCTTTACGGCTCTGAAACGGACATCGGGATTCTGCAGGACCAGGCACGCCGATATCCCATGTTTTCTGATTACCAGCTGATTATTGTTAGGGAGGCGCAAAAGTTGAAGCAGATCGAGCAATTGGAAGCTTATGCAGAAAAGCCTGCAAAGTCGACAATTCTTGTCCTCTGCCACAAGTATAAAAAGCTGGATGGCCGGACTAAATTCTCAAAAAACATCGATAAAGTCGGTGTCGTATTTGAGTCTAAGAAGTTGTATGATAACCAGATATCCCCCTGGATAAGCGCTTATATTAAAGCCAGAGGATACCAGATCGATGAAAATGCAAGCCTGTTGCTGGCAGAATACATTGGCGCTGATTTGAGCCGGATCACCCATGAATTTGCGAAGCTGATTATCAATATTCCGCCCAACTCAAGAATTACTGCAGAGATCATTGAGCGTAATGTCGGGATCAGCAAGGAGTTTAATGTTTTCGAACTCAGCAAAGCTTTGGGTGAGAGAGACGTCCTGAAAGCCAATAAAATTGCTTTCTTCCTGGGCAAGAATCCCAAAGAGAATCCCCTGGTGAAGATCGTGCCTATGTTATTTAACTACTTCACCCGTATTCTGTTATATAAGAATTTTAAATCGTATCCAAGTGCTACCCTGGCAGGAATTGTGGGTGTATCTCCCTTCTTTTTGAAGGAATATACGCTGGCAGAAACCAAATATTCGCTGGAGAAACTCTTCCAGGTGATTTCCATTTTAAGGGAATATGATCTAAAAAATAAAGGGGTAGGCAATGAAACAGCAGATGACAATGAGCTGCTTAAAGAGATGGTCTATAAGATATTACACTAAGTAATAGGCCATATTTATTGAAAAAGTTTGGCAATCGTATCAGCGTAGCGCTCTTCAATCACCCTCCTTTTCAGTTTGAGGGAAGCAGTTAATTCTCCTCCAGCCTGCGTCCATTCTTTGTCGAGTAATTCGAAATTCTTTACTTGTTCAGTAGCCCCAAGTGTTTTGTTCAGGGTGTCGATCTCGGTTTTGAATTTTTTCCTGACGATGGGTTCCAATATAATCTGGCTTGCACTGGTATACACTACATGATTCAGCAGGCACCAGGATTTCAGGTATTCAAAATTGGGCACAACCAGGGCAGCTGCATATTTTTGATTTTCACCCAATACGATGATTTGGTCAATGAATTGAGATTCAATCATTTTCCCTTCAACTGCCTGGGGAGAAACATATTTTCCAAAGGATGTTTTAAAGATTTCTTTTTTGCGGCCTACGATGCGCAAAAAGCCATCTTCAAATTTGCCCAGATCGCCGGTATGAAACCACCCATCTGTGTCAATTACTTCTTTGGTTAGCTCAGGATTTTTGTAATAACCCAGCATTACTGTCGGGCCTTTGCATAAGACTTCCCCATCTTCTGCAATTTTGACCTGAACATCCCCAAACTTTGGTCCAACAGTGCCGAATCTCCCACCGCCCGGCCAGGGTAGATTCACACAAATCACGGGTGATGTTTCTGTAAGTCCATAGCCTTCAAGCAGATCAATACCCATCGCCCAGAAGACACTGGAAAGCCGCATCTGCAGGGCTGCTCCACCGGAAACGATAAGCGAGAGTTCCCCTCCCAATGCTTCCCGCCACTTCGAAAAAACGAGTTTGTCGGCGAGTTTGAGTTGTAATTGATAAAACAGACTCCCTGGTTTCTCCCTGTTATAATGCAGTGCAAGATGATGACCCCAGTTGAAAATAAACCGCTTTACAGGAGGGAGTTTTTGTCCTGCGGTGACGATTTTGTCGTAGGTTTTTTCAATGAATCGTGGAACAGATCCCATGATGTGGGGTTTCACTTCCCTGATGTTGTCGCCGATGGTAGCCAGACTTTCCACATAATGGATAGAAAAACCCAGGTACTGGAAGAGATAATTGATCATCCGCTCATAAATGTGAGAAAGCGGTAAAAAGCTGATAGCCCGGGCATTGGGCTGCATCTGTGGAATGGGTGCCGCTGCCAGGAAATTGAGGATGATGCCTTCATGAGCGAGCATCACCCCCTTGGGATTGCCTGTCGTTCCTGAAGTATAGATCATGGTGGCCATGTCGTGTGGCTTCACCGAGTCCATGATTCCCTGCAGTCTTAAGCTATCCTGGTTTTCTTTTCCGAGAGTGATGAGGTCTTCAAGCCCGGGTGTGCCGGGAATCGTTTTCATGCTGAAGATGCTCTGTATACAACAGGAACGTGATTTGATGCGGTCGAGACGTTTATAAAGATCTTCACTGCCAACAAAAATCACCTTGACTTCCGCATGGTTGAGGATGTATTCGTAGTCTGAGTCGCTGATAGTCGGGTAGATAGGGACATGGACAGCGCCAGCCTGCATGATGCCCATGTCGATGAAATTCCATTCGGGCCTGTTGTTCGCAATGGTCGCAATTTTGTCACCGGGTTCTACACCCAGTTTTAAGAGCCCAAAACTGATGTTATCAGCAGCTTCTCTATAATCCTGAATGGAGAATTTTGTCCATGTGCCATTGTCCTTGCCTGCAAAGACATCGGGTTTGCCAGGGAAATTTGCCTCACACCAGGGCAAAAGATCAAAAAGTCGCTTTACCTCCATGGGATATTAAATACTATTATTCCGGGCCAAAGCTAACAAGAATTATACAAAAACAGGGAATCAGCTGAAAGGCCTTACACTTTATGCATGACAGTGGCAGAAGCCTGAGCTGTTGGCATGAGTACCAGGTCATTGATATTCACATGTTTGGGAAGATTGGCCATATACCAGAGGACATCTGCAACATCAGCTCCGCTTAAGGGTTCAAAACCGGTATAGACACTGTCTGCCCGCTGCTGGTCACCCTTAAAACGTACCACGGAAAACTCTGTATTGATAGCGCCCGGGGCCAACTGGCTGACCTTGATGCCATGTTGAACGAGGTCCATCCGCATCCCTTTGGTCAAGGCATCAACCGCAAATTTACTCGCACAATACACATTGCCATTGGGATAGACTTCTTTGCCTGCAACAGAGCCGATGTTGATGACATGACCTGATTTCCTTGCTACCATCCAGGGCAAAACTACCCTGGAAACATAGAGTAAGCCTTTCACATTGGTGTCGATCATCCTTTCCCAGTCCTCAAGAACACCATCCTGGATGGGGTTAAGCCCAACAGCAAGACCGGCATTGTTGACGAGCAAATCGATGGCTTGCCAGGGCTCCTCAAGAGAGGATAACGCATTTTCAACCTGATCGTTATCCCGAACATCAAAGCAAAGAAATTTCACTTCAACAGCATAAGTATTGCGCAGGTTTGAGGCTAATTCTTGTAAGCGGTCTTCTCTGCGACCTGTAATCAGCACATTCCAACCGCCTGCAGCAAATTTTTCTGCACTTGCTTTGCCAATGCCACTCGTGGCACCGGTAATCATCGCCAATTTGACCATCCTTGCCAATTATTTAGTTTTTTCGCTAATCCATTCGCGGGCATTGACAAAGGCTTCAACCCATGGGCTGAGTTCATCAGATGCACGTTCTTCCGGATAATGTCCCCATTGCCAGGGGAAATATGACCTTTCCATGTGGGGCATCATCACCAGGTGACGGCCGCAGTCGGAAACCAAAGCAGCTGCGCAATAATCTGAACCATTGGGGTTGCCGGGATAAGCGGTATTGCTGTAGACAGCTGCCAGGTTGTAAGCAGAACGTTCTTCCGGAAGGAAAAACCGCCCTTCACCATGCGCAACCCATACCCCAAGGCGGGAACCAGCCAGGCTGCCCAGCATCACACTCCTGTTTTCAGGAATGTCGACATTCAGGAAGATGGACTCAAATTTATGCGATTTGTTGTGTTGCATTTTCGGTTTAGCACTGTGCTTTGGATAGATGAGGTCTAACTCTACCATCACCTGGCAACCATTGCAAATGCCCAGACTGAGTGTATCTTCTCTTGCATAGAAGTTGTTGAGCGCAATGCGGGCCTTTTCATTGTACAAAAAGGCGCCGGCCCAGCCTTTCGCGGAACCCAATACGTCGGAATTGGAGAAACCACCCACAAAGACAATCATGTTCACATCTTCCAGGTTTTCCCGTCCTGCAATCAGGTCAGTCATGTGCACGTCTTTTACGTCAAAGCCCGCATAATAAAGGGAATACGCCATTTCACGATCGCCATTGACGCCCTTCTCCCGGATGATTGCAGCACGGATGCCGCTACGTTCTCTGCGGTTTTCTGCGATGCCATAAGCTCCGGCTTTCCCAATAAAAGAAGCAGGAAAACGATAGTGCAGGCTGTGTTTGGCATAATTCGTAAAACGTTCCAATGCAAAAGCATCACCACATTGCTTGCGATCCAGCTGGTAAGAGGTCGTAAACCACTTGTCACGCAGGGTCACAATATCCAGGGTCAGTTCCCTGCCCTGGTTGCTGAGCTTCAGTAAGGGTTCCTTGATGGGTTTCCCGATCATGACAAAACTTGTACCGGCTGCATTCAGGATGGCACTTACTTTGTTTATATCCTTGATCTGTAATAGAATACCTGGTTTTTCGGAAAACAGCAGCCTGAGCCAGTTCGCTTCTTTTAATTCGCTGAGGTCTGCCTCAATGCCGATTCCCGGACGGGCAAAGCACATCTCAAGTAAAGTTGTTACCAGACCACCTGAAGAGATGTCGTGTCCGGCAAGTACCAGGGATTCCCTGATGAGTTGCTGAACACTGTCGAAGGCGGTTTTAAAATACTGTATATTCAAGACATCCGGGCTTTGTGTCCCGATGATATTTGCAATTTGTCCGAGGCTGCTGCCACCCAGTTGGAAGTCATCTCCGGATAGATCCAGGTACAGCAGACAAGTTTCCTGGTCGTCGAACAGTACCGGAGAAACCGTCTTGCGGATGTCTTCGACCTCGCCCACAGCAGTAACGATGACAGTTCCGGGTGAATACACCAGCTTGCCGTCAGGGTATTTCTGGGTCATGGACAAGGAATCTTTCCCGGTTGGAACATTGAGGCCCAATGTGATAGACATCTCACTTAATGCTTCAACAGCTTTGTAAAGCCTGGCATCTTCACCCGGCTGTTTGCAGGGCCACATCCAGTTGGCTGAAAGGGACAATCCGGCAATTCCGCCTTCAATGGGTGCCCAGATCACATTGGTCAGGGCTTCGGCTACAGCCAGGCGGGATCCGGCTGCCGGATCGATGAGTGCCGCTACAGGTGCTTGCCCCAGGGCAGTGGCAATGCCCTTAATGCCCTGGTAATCCAGTGCCACAACGCCAAGGTTGTTGAGCGGGAGTTGTAATGGCCCTGCCGTTTGCTGTAAGGCAACACGGCCCGTGACAGAACGGTCTACTTTGTTGGTGAGCCAGTCTTTGCAGGCGACAGCTTCCAACTGCAGCACTTTTTCAAGATATTCTGTGATATTGCCTTTGGTGAAGGCTGCATCTTTGAAGTCAACGGCAATGCTGGCGTCGTTGAGGATGGTTTTGGGTGGCTTCCCAAACATGTCAAGCAGTTCCAGGTCGACAGGTTTTTCGCCTGTCTTGTTGTCGATAAACAACAGCCTGTGGTCGTTGGTGACAACACCTGCATCATAATAAGGAGCCCGCTCACGTTCAGCTATAACTTTCAGTAATTCAGCGTCTTTGGGGTGCATCACCAGGCCCATGCGTTCCTGGGATTCATTGCCAATTATTTCTCTGGCGCTCAGTGTTGGGTCTCCGATCGGCAGTTGATCGAGGTTGATGACGCCACCGGAGGCCTCAATGAGTTCAGAAAGACAGTTCAAATGCCCGCCAGCACCATGATCATGAATGGAGATGATGGGGTTGTTTGCACTTTCGGTCAGCGCACGGATGGCATTGTAAGCTCTTTTCTGCATCTCCGGATTGGAGCGCTGCACGGCATTCAGTTCGATGGCATTGCCATATTCGCCGGTAGCCACTGAGGAAACAGCGCCTCCTCCCATGCCGATGCGGTAGTTGTCGCCACCCAGGACGATAATACGGTCACCTTCCGCAGGGATGTCTTTGATACTGTCCTCTTTCCGCGCAAAGCCAATACCACCGGCAAGCATAATGACTTTGTCATAGCCCCAGCTTTTGCCGTTTTCCTGGTGTTCAAAGGTCAGAACGCTGCCACAAATCAGGGGTTGTCCGAATTTGTTGCCAAAATCGCTGGCTCCGTTGGAGGCTTTGATGAGAATTTCTTCAGGGTTTTGATAGAGCCAGGGACGGGCCTCAAATTCAGCTTCCCAGCTTCTGCCCTCATCCAACCTGGGGTAGGAGGTCATGTAGACTGCCGTTCCTGCAATGGGAAGACTTCCCTTACCCCCGGCCATGCGGTCACGAATCTCGCCACCACTACCGGTAGCTGCGCCATTGAAGGGCTCTACCGTGGTGGGGAAGTTATGTGTCTCAGCTTTCAGCGAAATAACAGAGGAAATGTCACTGAGGATGAAAAAATCGGCTTTGTCCTGGCTTGCAGGAGCAAATTGAACAATATCAGGTCCTTCAATAAAGGCAACATTGTCCTTGTAAGCAGAAACCAAACGGTTTTTGTTCAGGGCTGAAGTCTTCTTAATGAGGCTGAACAGAGATTCCGGCATTTCTGTTCCGTCGATAACGAAAGTGCCGTTAAAAATTTTATGTCTGCAATGTTCTGAGTTAACCTGTGAAAAACCGAATACTTCGCTGTCTGTCAGCATTCTGTCGATTCTGCGACTGAGTGTTTCGAGGTAGATGACTTCATCTTCACTCAAAGCAAGTCCTTCTTTCAGGTTATAGGCACGGATGTCATCGATGAACCTGATGGGATCAGGGGGATGCACAATCAGGAAGAGGTCTTGTCCCAGGCCATTGTATAATTTCTGCAGCATTTTGTCGTAGGCTGCATCTTTGCTGCTCACTTTGAGAAATTCCTCGATGCGTTTGATGCCTCGAAGACCCATGTTCTGTGTGATTTCAACAGCATTGGTGCTCCAGGGGGTTATCATTTCCTTGCGGGGCCCGACGAACCAACCTTCCAGCAGCTCAGTGTCGATCATGCTGGCTCCATTGAACAGCCAGTTTAATTTTTCCTGGTCAGTTTGACTCAGTATGTCTTGATGCTCAATGGCATAGACAAGATTCGCAGAGGTAGCAAAGAAGCTTATCATGCAGGTGGAATTAGGCCGCAAAGGTAGGTATTCCTTGCGACCTAAGCTGCTTCAGTAAAGAATTAGATGATTATTTGGAGAGAAAGCGTTCTGCTTCGATAGCGGCCATGCATCCAGAGCCGGCGGCGGTGACAGCCTGACGGTAGAAGTGGTCCTGACAATCTCCGGCAGCGAAAACACCTTCAACATTGGTCCGGGAAGTACCGGGAACAGTGGCGATGTATCCGTTTTCATGCATGTCGATTTGCCCTTTGAAGATCTCTGTGTTCGGCGTATGCCCGATGGCCACGAAGAAGCCGTCAATGCTGAGCTGGCGCGTTTCTTTGGTTAGCACATTCTCGACCATGAGTCCATTCACACCCTTGGGGTCACCCAAGACTTCGATGGGTGCGCTATCCCAGATCATTTCGATATTCGGGGTATTGAAAACCTTGGTTTGCATGGCTTTGGATGCCCTGAGCGAGTCACGGCGGTGAATCATGTATACCTTACGGCATAACTTGGCCAGATAGGTAGCTTCTTCAGCAGCAGTATCTCCGCCACCAACGATGGCCACATCTTTGCCGCGATAAAAGAATCCGTCGCAGGTAGCACAGGCAGAAACACCATAACCCTGGTATTTGCGCTCAGATTCCAGTCCCAGCCACTTGGCTGAAGCACCTGTGGCAATGATGACAGTCTCTGCTTCAATGAGTTTTGTTTCGTCTATGGTTACTTTGAAAGGACGTTGTGAAAAGTCGACAGCCGTAGCGATGCCAAATCTCACTTCTGTCTCAAAACGTTCTGCCTGTTTTTTCAGATCTTCCATCATGGCAGGACCATCAACACCTTCAGGATAGCCCGGGAAATTGTCAACCTCAGTGGTGGTAGTCAATTGTCCACCCGCCTGTAAACCGGTATATAACAAGGGTTTAAGGTCAGCTCTTCCAGTATAGATTGCGGCGGTATAACCTGCTGGGCCGGATCCGATAATCAGGCAACGTACTTTCTCAGTCATAATAAATTTGTTTTTATTTGCGTGCAAAATTAAGCAATGTAACAGTCACATAAAAAATGAAATCCACTGTTAATTGTCATGATTTCCTATTTTTTCATGAATGACGTTTGATCTGATTTTATTTTGTACATTTGCCCCCTCTTAAGAATTCGGGGCAAGACGCTTTGGCTAGCGTATCCCGTCACGCCAGTGACGGGAGGGTCGGAAGTCGAAGTTTCTCGCTAAAAGTGTTCTTAAAATAATTCGGGGCGTGGCGCAGTTGGCTAGCGTATCCCGTCACGCCAGTGACGGGAGGGTCGGAAGTCAGAGTTTCTCGCTAAAAGTGTTCTTAAAATAATTCGGGGCGTGGCGCAGTTGGCTAGCGTACTTGCATGGGGTGCAAGGGGTCGGAAGTTCGAGTCTTCTCGCCCCGACATAAGTAAAGGGTGTTAGGTTTCTAGCACCCTTTTTCTATTAAAGGCCATTTGGCTAGCGAAAAATTTTTGATCTCACACCAGGGACAGGATTTCTTGCACCCATTGAATCCTACCTTAAGGCAATCTTATTGATGTAAAACACAGTTCGCCGTGGCTCCGACTTCGATGAATTCCTGATTTCCTGGGTCCCGATACAAACCAAATAGTTATCATACCAGTACATCATTTTGCTGTCATCATCTGAAAGAAGCTTGTCGCCCGTGCTCTGTAACTCAATAGGAGCATAATCCAAACCATTGATGGTCTCATTTCCTGAAATTACTTTAGAAGCAATTTTCCCTTCAGCGCTGTAAGAAAGTACCAGATTCTCCCCATCCCGCAGGACGTTGATCCGCTTCGACAAGTCAAGGCTTAGGATGTTGTTGATCTCCATGCTGTTGCTCCATTGTAATTTGGCAGTACTATCCACACCGGCCAAAAAGGCGTTGTTGTATCGATAGCCATCAAAAACAGTGGTTGTGGTGGGAATCATATGGCCGTAGTAGTCATAAACCCAGTTCGTTACTGTATGATACTCGGGATAATAAGCCTCCATCAACAAAACACAGGTCTTGTTCAGCAGGAAAGGTTCATGAAGGTTCAAATAGTAATTCGTTGAGGTTTCTTTTTTGTCAGAAGCTTTGGGAACAATGATATCATTCGCCCGGAAACGTTTGTAATAGTTCTTGAATTCCAGGAAATTATAAAAATTACTGGCAAGGATCACTGTATCCTTCATCAGGGCGGTAAATAAACCGGTATTCTCTTCAGAGCCTTCCCTCGATTTGTCGAAATCCTTTTCGCTGGTAGCAGTATATGAGCCCAATACCAAAGTCGTAAGGGAGTCATATTGCAAGACCCTGAGGTTATTCAGGCTCCTGTCCTGTGATTTCAGATCAATAATGTTCTTTGAGAGAATACTCAAATTCACATCACAACGCAGGATACAGTAAACACTGGCCTTCTTTTCTTTAAACCATTCATAAACAATTGTGAAAGAGTTTTTTATACTATCTGACAGGATCATTTTCGGGATGCTTCTGCCTGTTTCTTCCGGTAGAAAAGTCGTGCTTTGCCCTGTTTTCTTATCCACCATCAGGAATTGTGCCTGCCTGCTCCCATTGGTATACGCAAGAAGGCAATATTGCCCGAGAATCTCCCAGGTGCTAAAGCTTGCTTTTTCCGGAATTACACCGGTATAACTACTCAGCGTGCCTTTGGAAACATCAATGGAGATAATCGAATATTGTGGGTTATTCCCTTTTTTGTCGATGGGTGTAAAAAGGATATTGAGAACACCCGCTTTCAGGATCTCAGATTTTAAACCATATTCTGATTCTGCGACAAATTCCTGGGTCCATCCTTTTTTCAGATTAACATCATATTGGCTGAAAACCCAGCTTTGTTTGGAGCCTGTTTTCACGTCAACAGTCCTGTAGATCAACAAAATCCCTTTGGATCCAATCGGAATCACATGGTAAGGCCGCTGATTCTGGCTCACCTGGAACTCCAGCCGCATAGGGCGGCTGTTCTGGCCCCTGACAAGGCAAGTGCTACTCAATAAGACGATTACAAATAGTAGGATGAGCTTCAGTCGCATGGCATTGTAACTGGCTTTGCCGGGTTTTAGTATGGCGCTGTCAGCATTTTCAAAGGTAAGAAAAAGCAGTTGTCCGGAATTTATTCTGCCTGCTTTCTTTTTTAGGCAGGAAATCAGGGGTTGAAACTGCCGTTCACATCGCCCCTGCAAAGGCCAAACAAATCTTTACGCACTACGCCTTTTCCCTCTATGATGATGTCCGCAGTCTCCATCAGCCAATCCCCCGCAGGAAAACCATTGGCAAGCCCGGCATAGCGTTTCATGACCAGGAGTGCATCGATGGAATTTACGATGTCTCCTGACATCTGGCTCACCTGCCCGGCATGCAAATACAGGCCCTGTAGCTCACTGAGTCGCACGAAATGCCGCACAATCAGCTGCGCATCGGCAGCATTGCCGCCTCCCCAGGCTTTGCTACAGCTGGCCCTGAGCAGGTACTCTCCCTCGATCATCCCGCTCATCCGGTACCTGCCAAGGCTGTCTGTAGTAGTTTGTTGTATGATATTCCCCGATGCGTCCTCAAGACTTAGCAACACACTATCCAGCGGACTCTGCTGGGCGTTGGCATACCTTACTGCCCCCAAAAGGGTATTGACCAGGGGGATTTCATCATCTTTCAGCACAATCAGCTGCCGGCGTGATATACTTGTCGTGTTGGCACCATTGGGCCATATTCCGTCTGCATCTGTTTGGTATCCAATGATTTCATTGTTGATGTTTCTGGCCTCCACCCGTTTTATCCCGGCAGATGAGCCTGCGGGTAGGAGGGCAGCAAAGCTCCCTTTGCCCTGGATAGCCAATTGACGCCATACTGAATCCACTGCTGTCGGAAGCTCTGTTTGCGGGTTTTGGCTAAATGATGTCTGCCGGATCTGTGTGATATACAAGGGCATCCCATTGCCTTCTGCATTGTCATAAACCAGGCAATATAGCCCATTCAGGCTGGTGTCAGCTTGCCCGAGCAGGAATGCCCCATCGTCATAAATGTTGGGCGTACGCGGAATGTTGGGAATGTCAAGGGCCATCATGCCTTGATTTCCCAGATATTGCGGCTGGTTTGGCATTGCTGAGCCATAAGGACAAATTCCGATCCTGAGTTGGTGTAAAGCCCCTGCCTCAAATCTACTTGAGTTTCCTGTGGGCTGCAGCACAATCCAGACCGGACTGCTATTGCCTGCTGCATCTGTTGTGAAATAGCCCGGCATGACATTGGTAGCTGTAATAAAACTACTGCCATTCCAGATGTTCCCTGCCCCAAAGGAAGCAGGAGGTTCTGTACTTAAAGCAATGCCAATCTGCAGGTTATACAGTGTCAGGGGCATTTGGTTTTTAAACTGCAGACAAACCACAAAGGGAGTGCGGGAATTGTTCGCAGAATTTGCCGAACGTGATCCAAAATACTTTGGTACCAAAAGCTCTTCCATGCCGGGAGGCGGAAGTACGACCAATACACCGATCATCACAGCAGGAAGGTTTCCTGCAATTGCGCTGAGGATATAATTTCCGGCCAGCTCAGGATGGATGTTGCTGAAGTCCACACCACCCCCAACTGTCGCTTGTGTTGTAAATCCACTGATGTTGCCCGGACCACTATATTTCGAGAGGATTATGGAGCCCTGGTAGTTTGGGTCATTACTATGATCTGCACGCCTTGCCTGTACACGAAATTCAGGGATGTCTTCGCCCAGCACAATGGTGTCGGTGAAGTTCTCAAAAACAAGGTATGTTGCCTTGCCAAGAACCTGGATAGGGCTTGCTGTATCTGGCATCAATCCTGTTGCCATCGCTTTGATTGCCAGGCTCGAAGATGTCTGATTATAAACCACTTGCGAAAATAGTAAACTGTAAAGCCCTGCCGCAAGGGTATCCGTCAGCTGACCAGTCAATTGCCCTGCCACTGTTGTTTTGCTGAGGCTGATTACCTTCGCATTTTGCACTGCTGCAGGATTTCCAAGACT
>Ga0247840_10004616_pt1 | contig 21578 bp, 26 predicted proteins | sample LaCruzMarch2015__FD_192404 | JGI IMG/M metagenome (GOLD analysis project Ga0247840, IMG submission 192404) | Freshwater microbial communities from meromictic Lake La Cruz, Castile-La Mancha, Spain - LaCruzMarch2015_17m | ecosystem: Environmental > Aquatic > Freshwater > Lake | place: Spain... | reverse complement strand
TTTCGCTTTCAAGTCGCAGCCCTGCCAACCGCCAACTGAGCACTGACGACTGACCTCTGCCCATTTCCGTATTTCCGCCTTCCGCCTTCCGCTTTTTCTTCCCATGTCCTCGACCCTCGACCCTCGACCCTCGACGTCTTCCACCAGCGGCTTGGCCGCTGACGACCACTGGGACCTCGATCTTCTTCCCGAGACCCGCTGGTGGGACCTCCAGCTCCGCGATGTCTGGCACTACCGCGACCTGCTGTGGATGTTTGTCCGCCGCGACTTCGTCTCGGTTTACAAGCAGACGATCCTTGGGCCGGTATGGTTTTTCATCCAGCCCCTGCTGACGACCGCCATGTTCACGGTCATATTCAGCGGCCTTGCCAGACTCCCAACCAACGGGCTTCCCCCGATGCTCTTCTACCTCGCCGGAATTACGCCGTGGAATTACTTCTCCACCTGCCTGACAAAAACCTCGAGCACCTTCGTGAGCAATGCCGGGATCTTCGGCAAAGTCTATTTCCCCCGCCTCGTCACACCGCTCTCGGTCGTGATTTCGAACCTCATCCAGTTCGTGATTCAGTTCCTCCTGTTCTTCGGCTTCCTCGCGTATTACGGGCTGCGTGGCGCAGACGTTCATCCGGATTTCGCCGCCATTCTCATGCTCACCCCGGTGCTGCTGGGCATGATGGCACTGCTCGGACTCGGAACCGGGATCATCATTTCCTCGCTCACCACAAAATACCGTGACTTCACGTTCCTGGTGACTTTCGGCATCCAGCTCGCCATGTATGCGACCCCGGTCATCTATCCGGCCAGCATGGTCCCGCAGAGATATGCGTTCCTTCTAAACTTCAACCCGATGGCAGCCATCATCGAGGCCTTCCGCGCCATCTACCTCGGCGGAGCGATCCCCTGGATCGGACTCGGCATCTCCGCCGCCGTCACCCTCGTCCTCCTCCTTGGCGGCATCCTCCTCTTCAAACGCGTCGAACGCGGGTTTATGGATACCGTTTGAGCGGAGCTCAAACGGTAGTCTTCAGTTGGCAGTAGGCAGTCGAAAGTTAACAAATGGCTAGATTTGAAGAGAGAAGCAGTAGTCAGTTGGCTGTATTCAGTGGACAGAGATAATATGGCGGGCTTCGAAGATTTGGAAGTTTGGCAGCGGGCAGTCGCACTCAGCGCTGATGTTTACGGAATCATGGCCTCCTGCCGCGATTTCGGTTTCAAAGACCAGATCACGCGTTCGTCCTTATCAGTTGCGTCAAATATTGCCGAAGGCATGGAGCGAACAACCCCTCCTGATAAATTGAAATTCCTCGACTATGCACGAGGGTCATCGGGAGAATTCCGAACGCAATCCATCGTCGGACAAAAAGCAGGGCTTTTGGATACAGAAACATCAAAACGCTGGGTCAAGGAAAGCCGAGAGCTTTCCGCCATGATCCAAGGCCTCATCCGCTCCCTCAAACGCTGATTGCTTCCCCCCCGATTCCTGCCAACTGCCAACTGAAAACTCCGCGCCACGCGCGGCCCTGACTACTGTAAACTGACGACTGCCAACTTCCCTGCCCATCACTTCTTCTCTCTGACTACTGTAAACTGACGACTGCCAACTTCCCTGCCCATGTCCACCGTCATAAAGGTCGAAAACATCAGCAAACTCTACCGCCTCGGAGAGGTCGGCACCGGCTCGCTCGCGCATCACGTTTGATTGCTGCCAACAAATATGAAGCCGACCGTCTATATTGAGACCACCATCTTGAGTTATTTGGTGTCACGTCCGAGCAGGGATCTCATTGTCGCAGGCAGGCAGGAAATCACGAGAGAATGGTGGGAATCTTCAAGAAAACAATTTGATCTGGCAATATCCCAGGTTGTGCTTGACGAGATAGCTGCTGGTGACACCGAACACGCAAAGAACCGGATGCGCCATGCATCAATAATTCCATCCCTCGAGATCACTCATGCTGCCATCGATCTGGCCCAGGCGATTCAACGCCGCGGTTTGATTCCCCCCGGAGAAGCTCGCGACGCCCTTCATATTTCTGTGGCAACCGTGTGGAAGGCCGATTATCTTCTGACGTGGAACTGTAAGCACATCGCAAACGCCCAGATCGTCAGGCAGCTTGAAAAATACGTAAAAACATATGGCTACGACCTCCCGTTTATCTGCACCCCCGAAGCTCTCTGAAGCATCCGAACGATTTCAAGACCCGATTGTCGCTGAGGTTCGCGCGGCCCGCAAACAACTGAGTGCACGGTTCCACGATAACTTGGCACTTATCGGCAAGGATCTGATGAAACGACAAAGCGCTCTTGGCACCAAGTTGCGACGGTTCAAATAGCGGCGGCCTCCTCGCCGGGAAAATCGTCGCCCTCTCCAAATCGCTTGGCCGCGCCGCAAGGATCTCACAGCCCTCGACACTCGTCCCTCGACACAGAAATGAGCGAAGCCTACATTTCTGCCCTCGCCCTCTCCAAGTCGCTCGGCCGCTCGGCGCGCATTCAACAGCCCTCGTCTCTCTGACTACTGTAAACTGACGACTGCCAACTTCCCTGCCCATGTCCACTGTCATCAAAGTCGAAGGCCTCTCCAAACTCTACCGCCTCGGCGAGGTCGGCACCGGCTCGCTCGCGCACGACGTCAACCGCTGGTGGCACAAGGTCCGCGGCAAGGAAGACCCGTATCTCAAAGTCGGACAGGTGAACGACAGGACGAAACGACCGGACGGTCGTAGTAGTCAGTCGGCAGTAAGCAGTCGTCAGGGGGAAACAGAGAGTCGTCAGTTGGCAGTGGGCAGTGGTCAGGAGGGGAAGGGAAGTTGTCAGACGACAGTTGACAGCGGGCAGTCGGCAACTGATGACTGCAAACTGCAAACTGGTGACTCCGCCAAAGGCGGCCCTGCCGGCTGCAAACTGCCAACTGAGAACTCTTCTTCATCCGACTACGTCTACGCGCTTCGCGACATCTCCTTCGACGTCCAGCAAGGCGAGGTGCTCGGGATCATCGGGCGCAACGGTGCGGGCAAGAGCACGCTTTTGAAAATTCTCTCCCGCGTCACCGTTCAGACCACCGGACGCATCCGCGTCAAGGGACGGATCGCTTCTTTGCTGGAAGTCGGGACAGGATTCCACCCCGAACTCACCGGTCGGGAGAACATCTTCCTGAATGGCGCCATCCTCGGGATGAGGAAAGCCGAGATCAAAGCCAAGTTCGACGAGATCGTCGATTTCTCCGGCTGCGAACGATATATCGATACACCCGTGAAGCGGTATTCCTCTGGAATGTATGTCCGGCTCGCGTTTGCAGTGGCGGCGCACCTGGAACCCGAGATTTTGATCGTGGATGAGGTTCTTGCCGTTGGTGATGCCGAGTTCCAAAAAAAGTGCCTGGGCAAAATGAAAGACGTTGCCGGGCATGGCAGGACCGTCCTCTTTGTGAGCCATAATATGACGGCGGTGAAGTCGCTTTGTAGCCGTACGATTTTGATGCGAAACGGCATTCTCGCAGCCGATGGGAAAACGGAGGAAGTTATCAGTGGTTACCAAAACTTTGACTTCAGTGAAGCTTTGGAGAGGTCGTGGAAGCCACCAATCGAGAGCGAATCTTACCAGAAGCATGGAGTTTACCTGAAAGAATCGCGCGTTGTCTTTGATCGCACGACCGATGATCTGCTCCGGGTTGGCACACCGTTTCAACTGCGATTCTGTGTCAACGCACGCGCTGAAACAGAGGTAGGTTTAAGCCCGCACTACCTTGGAGTTGCGGGAGAAGTCATTTTCGCTGCCCCGTCCCCGAAATATCACCTCAAACCTGGCGACAACTGTTTCACATGCCACATCCCCGGCCAATTCTTCAACGACGGGCTTTACACGCTCATGGTGATGATCGTAAAAGATTCTGGCGCGATTCAAACGGTCGATGAGGCGCTGATTTTTGAAGTCCACGAGGTTGAGAGGACCGGCAACTGGTTCGGCAAATGGCCGGGCGTCGTACGGCCAAAGTTTGAGTGGGATTTCCAGCAATCTGAATATAATCTACTAGCATGAACACTAGCCAAACCGCACAGTCCTTTATTGCAGGGTACATCCCGCTTGTTCTCGATTCCATAAAAAACGACTTTAGCGACAACTACGATTCCTACCGCTTCGGGCCGGAAAAATTAAAATCAGAAAATCGCGAAAGCTCCATCCTCTCCACGGCGAGATCAATACTATCCATGCTGGGTTTGGCCACGGCCGGAACCGTAAAATTGCTCGAATCCCAGAAGCGAGTGGTCCATGAGCAATTAAATCACGCCCTGCAATGCTATCTGCCGCACCTGACTGAAATCGAATGGCTCCACTCCCATCTTGCAGACGAGGAATCGCAGGAGATTCTTTGCAAGGTCCTTGCCTTCCGTGCGCTCGGGCATCGCAAAGTCCGTCTTCCACTCAGCACGCCGGAATACTGGCGTGAAATTCGGGAGATCGAGGCCAACACCAGCGAGGAAGGTTCCTTTGACCTTGGCTTATTGGGATTCAGAGCCAACAAAATGGATCTGAATTCCCTTGGTTACCCCATTCAGCTTTTTTTCCCCCCGTTTGCTGCCTATATCCAGTTCGTCTTGGAACCATACAAGTGCCAGACAGCTTCGGGCCTTGTCGAAGTTGAACCCGGCGACGTCGTCATGGACTGCGGAGGGTGCTACGGCGATACCGCTCTCTATTTCGCAAACAAGGCAGGAGATACGGGAAACATTTACTCCTTCGAGTTTGTCCCGACTAACCTGGAAACCTGGAATCGGAACATTGACATGAATCCTCATCTCAAACAGAGAATTCAGTTGGTAAAGGCCCCAGTTTGGTCGGAAAGTGGAAAATCTCTTTTCATAGAAGGATCCGGACCTGGATCACGTGTGGTCGCGGAAACCAAAGCCCCTGATGCACTCGAAATTAAAACAGTTTCCATCGATGACATGGTCGCGGATAACAACCTGCCCACAGTCAAATTTATCAAGATGGACATCGAAGGAGCCGAACTTGCCGCCCTCCGTGGTGCGGAAAAAACAATAAGGCGCTTTCGGCCCAAACTTGCGATCAGTGTCTATCATAACTTGGAGGACTTTTGGAGTATTCCTCAATACCTCAAAAGCCTTGAGCTAAATTATCGTTTCTATCTCCGGCATTTTACAATCCACGCCGAAGAGACAGTTCTTTTTGCCAAACCTTCGGTTTAAAAACCTGCATCTGACTTCATTCACCGTCGAGGGCACTGCAGAGCGAATCCATACCTGTATGGACGGAACTGGGTGCAGTTTAGCCAAAGTTGATTTGGCAGATATTTCAATTATCAAATAAGAGTGAACATTCCGCAAAAAAAATATGAAATGCATCGTTTGCCGCAATCAGATGTCCCCGTTTTTCTCGAAAACGTTCAACCTCTTTGGGTTGCGTGATGTAGAGTATTGGAAATGCTGTGGCTGCGGATTTGTAGGGTCGAAGACTCACGCAGACATGAAGGCATGTGATTGGGAAACGCTCAATTTAGATTACCATACGACCTACCAAGGGCGCAACCACAACGAGGACGATCCTCGATGGCTTGAGAGACTGAACTCGCAGGCCAGAGTGATAAATGATTTAGCGAACTTGGGATTGCTTAAAGACGACCTGCCTTGGTTAGATTGGGGGTGCGGGGATGGAAAGTTGTCAGACCTGCTCGAAGCTAAGTATGCGTTGTCTCTTCAGAGATATGAACACTGCATACAGAAGGAGCATTATCTTTTCAAAACCGATCTTGCCGCCTCCCGCTTTGGCTTTGTGATTAGCACTTCTGTCTTCGAACATGTGCAGGACAGAATCACACTGGACGGAATTGAAAAACTCGTGGCACCGACAGGTGTGTTTGGAATTCACACCCTTGTCGCTGAGGAGATCCCACAGGATCCTTCATGGTTTTATCTGCTTCCGGTTCATTGTTCATTTTTTACAAATAAAAGCATGCAGGTGCTATTTGAGGAATGGGGCTATTCGTCGTCTGTATACCAGATTGATGCGCAGTGTTGGTTCTGTTTTAAACATGAACCCGACCGTGTTGAGAAGATTATTGAGGCGGCAAACTTGCGGGCAGGGCGTGAAAAACTAAGGTATATATTCAAACGTGGCTTTTTAGACTATTGGAAATTGAGCACAAAGGACATCCTTTTGAGGAGTGCAAGTGCAAAATGGTAGTAGTAATGAATCAACAATATCCAGGCTAAAGCAATGAGTATTCTTGTGACAGGCACAGGTGGCGGCGCGGGTCAGAGCGTTTTGAAAGCACTTCAAGATTCAGAATACCGCGTTGTCGCAGCAGACGGTGAGGTGCTAGCTACAGGGCTTTACACGACAGGTAAAGGCTATGTGATACCATATGCGAATTCACCTATGTTCATTGAACGCTTGCTGGCTATCTGTGAAGCCGAGGGTGTGCGGCTGATCTTCCCTGGCCTTGATGCTGAATTACCTGTGTTGGCACGGGAACGGGAGATGTTTGCGAGGCGTGGGATCACGGTAGTGGTGAGCGTGGAGAGTGTAGTGCATATCTGTGATGACAAACTTAAAACAGTTGACTTTCTGAAGGCACAAGGGCTGCCATTCCCGCGAACTTGGACGTTCTGTGAGGTCGTTGGTGAGACATTGCCATTTCCACTTGTATTGAAGCCAAAAGAGGGTGGAGCGCGATCCAAAGGGGTGCGAGTTGTTAAGACCGCAGTGGAACTAGCTAAGGCACGCGTCGAACTGGATGGTTCGGCTTATGTAGCACAAGAGTTGATAGATGGGCCTGAATATACCTGCGGTACCATAAGCCTCAACGGACATTGCGTAGGATCCATCTTGATGCGACGCATACTGCGAGATGGCGATACTTACAAGGCCTTTGTCGAACGTGATATGGCGCTTGAGGCGTTTGTCACTGATGTCGCTGAACGTTTGCAGCCCTTTGGTCCCTGTAACTTCCAGCTTCGAATACGGGACGGAGTGCCATACATTTTTGAATTTAACGGACGATGCTCGGGCACCACATACTGCCGATCATTGGCGGGATTTAACGAACCGAGAATGATCGCGGATTTCATATTCAAGGGGATCCAGCCGACCTATGAAGTGCGACCCGTTACTATCCTGCGTTACTGGAAAGAGCTGGTAGTTGAGAATGAGATTGTGGCCGCGTGTGAGGCTAGCCGCGAAGTAAATGTGCGCCTAGGCATACTCTAAAATGACTGGCCATAAAGATATCGCCGTTGTCACGGGAGCCAGTGGTTTCTTAGCAAGGAACCTTATTCCGGCACTTGTTGATGAGGGCTGGCATGTGATCGGCGTCAGCCGTGAGAAAGGTAGCAGCTTTTGCTCCCAGACTCTAACTTGGGAAGAATTTTGGAGCGGAAAAGTGATAGAGCCGCAGAAGATCAGGATTCTGTTTCATCTTGCAGCCTACATTCCCCCAAATATGGATAATTCGGATCATGCCGCAGCGTGTCTGAACACAAATGCGCTCCTCACGTTGAGGCTTGCCGAGCACATTGCAATGCACAGCAATGCGCGATTTATTTATTGCTCTAGCGGTCAAGTGTATTGTTACCAAAAATCTGCTGCCACTGAACGGCACCAGGTGTTGCCTTTGCATCGGGCGTGCTTTTATCTGTCGTCAAAACTCCTGAGCGAGATTTACTTAGAACGCACAAGAAAAGCACTGGGCTTGGACGCAGTGATATTTCGCGTGGGCTCATGTTATGGACCTTGGATGCCGGAAACATCTTTGGTGGCGCGATTTCTAGCTATAGCTGGACAGGGAAAACCCTTGCCGCTTCGGAATGGTGGGACAGAACAGTTCGACCTTGTTTACGCTCCTGATGTCGTTGAGTGTATGGTGCGGGGAGCAAAATCCAATAAACAGGGCCTTTACAACGTCGGCAGTGGGACCGCTGTGACGGTGCTGGAAGTAGCTGAGACTATCAATAGGATCCTGGGCAATCGAGCTGGGGTTGTTTACGAGGAGCCAACCACGCCACCTTTGCAACCGGGCTTTGCACCTCTCTCTATGCGCCGTACGACAACGGCGTTTGGTTACAAACCGCGCAAACTTTCACGGGGATTGGCAGCTTTTAGCACATGGCTTGAAGCAAGGCGGGCTGCATGAAGGTTGCGATAATTAGTGACATTCACGGCAATCTTCCCGCACTGGAGGCTGTGGCATCGCGAATTCGGGATGTTGACTGGGTCATGTGTTTGGGTGACGTTGTAAACTACGGTCCCTGGAGTGATGAGTGCTTGGAACTACTACACACGCTTCCTGGCATGATTATGCTGGAGGGCAATCATGAGGCCCTTTTCCTTGGAAAGGAGTCATTGGAACATGAGTTGCCGCTGGTGCAGCAGTTTTATCATGCCTCTTTCGCGCGCTTTACACGGCTTGACTTGATAGAAAATCTTCCTCTTGAAACCACCTTTGAAGGTTTTCTCTGCACGCATACGCTAGACGGTCAGAAAATATACGAAAACACCAATTTGGTTCCTCCGCGCGACTGCTTTATCGGTCACACTCACCATGCCTTTCATGTGCAGAGGAACGGGTATCAAATCATCAATCCTGGCAGCGTTGGGCAGAACCGAAAACGCTTGGATATTGCCTGCTACGCGCTATTCGATACGTCAACCCGCGAGGTTCGTCTCAATGAGTTGACTTATCCGGCAATCATGCTGCTCAACGAGATGAAGACGCTGGATTATCCAGCAGAATGTCTCGCTTATTATCGGAGCAAACTTTGAACCGCATCTTCACTTTTGCTCGCTGATGAGTTGTTGAAAAATGTCTGCACAATTGCAAAGTAATGACAAAGCTCCATCTTTCGCTTTAGGTAAATCAACTCTTTCCGCCTTTTCTCTTTTAGATTATTAGCATGTCAGCATCGATTTCTATTCTCAGTTCTCAGCCATCGCCTGCCCCGGAGGTCCTCTACGTCGGACGCCCGAACATCGGCGAGCGCGAGACTCTTCTACGCCGCATCAACGAGATGCTCGACCGGCGTTGGTTCTCGAACGACGGCCCGTTCGTCAAGGAATTCGAGGCCCGCATCGCGGAGCTTCTTGGCATCAAGAATTGCATCGCCCTATGCAACGCGACCGTTGCACTGGAGATCGCATCCCGGGCGCTGGATTTCCATGGCGAAGTCATCGTCCCATCCTACACATTCATCGCCACCGCCCATGCCCTCCAGTGGCAGGAGATCACGCCGGTTTTTTGCGATATGGGCCCGGCCACGCACAACATCGATCCGGCGAAAATCGAGCGCTTGATCACCCCCAAGACAACGGGAATTGTCGGGGTCCACGTGTGGGGGCGGGGGTGCGACACGGATGCCATTGAAGAAGTCGCAAAGAAACACAACCTCAAGGTCATGTATGACGCCTCGCACGGGTTCGGCTGCACACGCAACGGACGTATGCTCGGGACATCCGGTGCTTGCGAGGTCTTCAGCTTCCACGCCACCAAGTTCATCAACTGCTTTGAGGGCGGCGCTGTCGTGACCAACGACGATGCCCTCGCCGAAAAAATGCGCCTGATGCGGAATTTTGGCTTCAAAGGTTTTGACAATGTCGAATACCTTGGGGTGAATGGAAAGATGAACGAGGCCAGTGCTGCCATGGGCCTTACCTCCCTCGAAGCCATGGACGACATCATCGCCGTGAACCGCCGCAACTACGAAGCCTACGGCGACGGCCTGGCCGGACTCCCCGGCATCAGCCTCATACGCTACGACCCAGCCGAGAAAAACAACTTCCAGTATATCGTCGTCGAAGTGGACCCGGACGTTTGCCCACGCAACCGCGACGAAATCGTGGCAATCCTCCACTCGGAGAACATCATTGCCCGGAAATACTTCTGGCCCGGATGCCACCGCATGGAACCCTACCGTTCCCTCCAGCCCAACGCCGGACTCCTCCTTCCCAAAACCGAACGCGTCGCGGCAGGCGTCATGGTCCTCCCCACCGGTCAGGAAGTCAGCGAGGAAACGGTGCAGCGGGTGTGCGGGGTGATCAGAAAAGCAGTGGCGAGTAGCGGGTAAAGGGTGGCAGGTGACACGGATCGCAGAGGACGAATGGCGGGTGACGCAGTGAAGGGCTCGAAATGTCCGTTCCTATCATTCTATCTGTGTGAATTTTGTTAATCTGCGGTTAAACCTTCTGCTGGATTGATGAAGTCACTGAGCTCAGGAACATTGCGTTCTTCTTGATTTTTGTTTCTGCATGTCCTGTGAAAATAGTCTTTTGATAATGCCAACTGTCTTACGAAAAGGCCCTTATCGTTTTCATTTTTATTCCCGTGAGCCGGGTGAGCCTCCACATATCCATGTCGCACGAGACGACTTTGAAGCCAAATTCTGGCTCAAGCCGTTAATTCTTGCGAAAAATTACGGCCTTCCTCCTCATGAAATCCCAAAAATTCTTGGCATCATCCGCAAAAATGAACATGTTTTGATGAAGGCTTGGGAGGAATACCATGAATGACATCATTGCCACTCGGGCATCCGTGCGAAACGGTCAGGTTCTGCTTGACCTGCTGGACGGGTCCACACATTCATTTCCTGTACACTTCTACCCGCGATTGACCGCTGCCTCATCCAGCCAGCTTGCTGCCGTGAAGTTGCGAGTTGGAGGGCGAGCACTTCGTTGGGAAACGCTCGACGAGGATATCTGGGTCGCCGACGCCGTTCTTGGTCGCTATCCGGCAGTCTCCGCTTCAGTTGCAGATTGAACTGCTGCTCGTTTTTGGACAAGTCATCGTGCAGGTGTCCCTCCACCAAGGGGAAGTGATGCAGCAGTGGGATCTGTGACTCAGAGTTTTCCCCCTACGGAGTGCCGATTCTCTGGTGACGTGCTGAAGCACCCAGCACTCTCATTTACAGTATTTTCATTCACCCCTCGGCCCGTGAAGTGTAAAGCATACTTCATCAGGCTCAGTAATCCGGCACAGATTTCATGTCTTCTTCACCCGCAACATCCGGCGAAGCCGGCTCATCCGCTATCAGTAATCCGCCATTGCTTGGCCAACCACTTCGGTTGGACAAGCCGCTCCGCATCACCGAACACTCCTGGCCTGAAGGGACGGTTCCGGTAGTGAGTGTCTTCTGCATCACCTACAACCACGAGAAGTTCATCCGCAGCGCTATTGAGGGCTTCCTCATGCAGGAAACCACCTTCCCTGTTGAGATTTTTGTCCACGACGATGCCTCAACGGATCGTACGGCAGATATCATCCGCGAATATGTCGATAAACACCCACAACTTTTTTGGGCAATTCTTAAAGATGAAAACCAGTATTCAAAAAATGGTGTTCCCTACCTAACAGATCTACTTCAGAACCAGCGTGGCAGGTTTATAGCACTATGTGAAGGGGATGATTACTGGACTTGCAAAACAAAGCTTCAAATGCAAGTGGAGAAACTGTCTGGTTCACCGCATCTGGTTGGCTGCTGCCACGAGGCATATACTGGAACTTTGGCATCAGGAAAAAGGCTTTGCGGACTTGATTTGAGCGCCGAAATTGGGATTGCCCAGTTGCTCAAAAACAACCCGATCGTCACATTGTCCGTCATGATTCGCCACGAATATTGCGGACTAGATTGCCTTCAGTTCAAAGATGTTCGAATGGGAGACTGGCCGCTTTGGATTTCAGCGGCAAAGCATGGTCCATTTTACTATGATGCAACGCCAATGGCGTATTATCGAAGGCATACTGGAGGAATTTGGTCTTCAATGTCCGCAGCCGAGCAAAGCATTCATATTCTTGCAATGCTTTGCAAGGCATCGACAACATTAACCGAGCAGGTCAAATACGAATCGATTGATGGGATTGCCTCTTACTTTGCTTCATTACTCACCGCATCCCTCCCGCATTCCCAATTTGATTTTACGCCAATGGGACTGGAGCATATTCGCAACTCTGCCTGGAGCAAAGATGATATCTATGTATCAACAGGGGAGCATTTGTTGAAATCTGTCTGGATCGAAAATAGACCCTCCAACATCAGTAGTCTCCCTCTCCGAGCTGAAGTTGAGTCCGAAATTCTCAGAGCAATGTGCCTCGCTGCCGGATCACTTAAGTTGCCCCGGCACGTTTTATCTGGCCGGGTTGCGACCCATGCGTCCTCTGTAATCATCAAAGATCCCACCTTTGCAATCGCACTTTTACGGTTTTCTGCTAAATATTCATTGTCGTCATGCATTGCGACAACGATCAAGGGCATCCTTGGATACTTTTATAGTGGTATGCGAAGGACTTTGGGCCGGGCTTCGCTCTGGAAGCGGTTCAGGCAACATCGTGCTGAGAGTAATGCAACGGGGAAGGTTTGCAAATGGGTTAAAGAATCGAACGCAAAAGGCTGCTATATCGACTCAAGCATTCACTTCACGGGCCGTCCTGATAGCTTCGAGAATATTGTAATGGGAAAAACGACCTGCTTTGAACATAATGTCGTCATTTGGATTGCCGAAGATGCGGAATCAAGACCTCATCTTAGGATAGGAGAACGGTGTTTTTTTGGCTGCGGGACATATCTTGGAGTCCATCATCCAATCCACATCGGAGACAATACAATCATTGGTGCATACTCCTATATCATTTCGGCAAATCACCGTGCCGACTGCAGAAATATCCCGATCCGGGATCAGGGCTTTGTCGGGGCTCCTATAACCATCGGAAATGACGTTTGGATCGGGACACACGTCGTCATTCTGCCTGGCGTGAGCATCGGCGATGGAGCGATCATCGGAGCCGGAAGCGTGGTTACGAAGGATGTTCCACCTTATGAGATTTGGGGCGGCGTTCCTGCATGCCACTTAAAAAAGCGAAATTGATCTCCCTTGCCCGCAAAGTTTTCCAGTTCGGTTGCCAGAACCAACTCAATGCCGGCGCATTTTTGGCAATGCAGCACCGTCAGGCTTCGTCAAATGCGTGAGTGCAAAATGACCTCTTTGACACTCAAATCCTGACTTATGCGCACAATGTTTGTAAGCTTGATTCCAAGTTATTGGGGTGGAAGCGAGGTGCTCTGGTCCAAAACAGCAGCAGTCTTGCGGAAGCGAGGACAGCCGGTTGGGGTATTTTTTGCCATGTTTCGCGATGCCCCCGCGATTGATTCTTTGAAACGCGCGGGCGTGCAGTTTTTTTTCGGAACTCCTGCACCGGAACGCTGGTGGCGGCGGTGGGCACGAAAGATTGCGCTTCGCAAACCAACCGTTCGAGAACGATATTTAAACGCCTTGGCCACATTCCGGCCGGAACTTGTCATTTTTTCTCAATGTGCGGTATGTGACGGACTTGAAGAAATGCAGATCTGTCATTCTTTGGGAATTCCCTATGCGGTAATCAATCAGTTAGTGGAACCGCTCTACTATAGTGATGAGCGCTGGCGGCAGATTGATTCATGTTATAAGCACGCCTTAAAGGTTTGGTTTGTCTCCAAAGAAAATCGCGAGAGTGTTCGTGTGTTTCTCGGGCGTGGACTTCCGAATGCCGAGGTTATTCCAAATGCATACGATTGCGAGTATGAGCCAATCGTTTCCTGGCCAAAAGAAAAGGAACCGTTGCGGCTGGCTTTGGTGGGCCGCCTTGAGCCGGAGCAAAAGGGACACGACATGATCATTGATATTTTCTCATCACAGCCATGGCGCTCACGCCCCATCGAAGTTTCATTTTTCGGGAGTGGCCCCAATTTGGAGATGCTCACCCGCCGCTGCAAATTCCGTCAAGCAAGTCAGATCACATTTGCAGGCACGGTCTCGAATGTAGCAAGCATCTGGGCGGATCATCACGCTTTGGTGATTCCATCCCGTTATGAAGGACAGTCGCTTGCGATGCTGGAGGCCATGCTACACGGTCGTCCAGTTATTGCGACGCCCGTAGGAGGTACACTTGACCTGGTGAGAGACGGTGAAACCGGTTTCCTTGCCGCCAGACCGGACACTGCGGCATTTGCTGCAGCTTTGGAGCGCGCCTGGGAAAGCCGCGAATCCTGGCAACTCTACGGAGAGAATGCCGCCACCACAGCACGCGCACACGTGTGGCCCAATACGGGGGAGGTTATGGCGGATCATGTTGCGTCGATCATTCGCTCTTTTATTCCAGAAACATGAGTGACAATTCAGTAACGGTCCTCCGTTCTTCGGCGCATGCACATCCCCAATGGAGAAACTGTGGAGGTGGTCGGCGTTCCGAGCAGATTGAAGAAATTCTCAGCCGTCATAGCATCGGATGGATTGACGAGTTCAGCAATGCACCAGCCTCTCGTGTACATCTGTTCCAAGCGGCGATAAGATTGCGATTCACCCGGCCAGTCGTTCGCCTAGGTAGAAAGCGAAATGTCATTCGTTATCTGGCGGGCGATTATTTGCGGCACCTTGATTACTTCAAAAAGAATCCGACAACCGTTTTTTTAGTCGAAGAGTGCATTGATTTCGCCCGTTTGCGAGCGGCACACGATGCGCAAGTTGGTATCATTTGCTGTCCTCACAACTTTGAAACCCTTCAGCTTGACCCGCCAAGGGACTTTTATAGCGGGGAAGGAATGCCGGGATGCCTACACCGTGAAGTGATGTTCACAAATCTGGGAAATGCTGTGTTTTGTATTTCCCGGGAGGAGCAATGGCTTTTGACTCAATACGGCTCAACTGCAGATTTCCTCCCATACTTTCCCCCGACGGCAGAGCTTGCGAAACTGTCGGCTATTCGGGCGTTACGGACAGGAGGTCGCCCTGGAAACGGGATTTTGGTCGTAGCCTCCGGTGCCAACGCAAGAAACCTTGAAGGACTTGTGGAACTGGCCAAACTTGTGGCAGAACTTCCACATGATGATGACTATCACCTCCATATCGGAGGGTTCCAGACGGAGTCACTTCGATCCCGTTTCCCTGCCGATCGCTGTACCTTTTATGGCGAGATTCCACAGGCCACACTCGCTGAACTGATGGTCGGTTGCAAGGCTGCCATCATTCACCAAACGAGTGGGGCTGGGGCTCTAACTCGGATTCCGGAACTATTGTCCGCCGGAATCCCCGTGCTTGCATCGCCCCATGCAGCCCGTAGCGGCCACCATCTATCCGGTTTGTATATTTATAATGATGCCACCGAGTTGCACTCTCTTGCGCGTTCGAGATTGCCATTACCTCCGATGCCAAGCCCCGACCGCGCTGCTGAGGAACGTTTAGCTGCCGCTATTAGGCGACTGGCTGTTTGCCGTCAGTAGTTTTTCCCGTATAATATATCCATGCGAATCGCCTTCATTAGTTATGAGTTTCCCCCGGAGACCGGTGGTGGAGGTATTGGCACGTATCTGGATCAGATGAGCCGCCTCCTCGCCGGGGCAGGCCACGACGTGGTGGTGTTCGCGGGAGCGCAGGAAACGTCATCAGTGGTTCGGATAATGCCTTCTCTTGAGGTAAGAAGGATTTCCTGTGATGGCAGTATTGCCTTCCGGGATGCGGTGCTCGAAGATTTCAAGGCGTGCCACGCCGAACACCCTTTCGACGTGATCGAGGGGTGTGACTTCGATGCCTCCGCTCTGCAAATCAAGCGGGCTTTTCCCAGGTTGCCCTACGTCGTGAAGCTGCACACTCCACGTTTTGTTATCGATGAACTGCAATATAGACAACCGGGATTGGCACAACTGGCCAGAATGTGGATTGGAGCTCTTCGAAATGGCAGACGCCTGCAGATTGGAAAGATTCGGGAATCTGACAATGCAAGGTCAGAACTGGAATCAATCCGGCTGGCTGACGAGGTTGCCGCACCTTCGAAGGCAATCGGTGATGCGGCACAAATCTGGTCAGGTGTCGATGCGGAGAGGGTTTCGGTCTTTCCCCTTCCATTTGAAGCCCCTGCAATCCTCCTGAATGTCCCGATTGGACCGGAATTTCATCGGGGCACCTATCTGGGCCGGATCGAGTCGCGAAAGGGCGTCGAAGACCTGGCGGACGCCATTCCCATGGTTCTCAAACGTTTCCCATCCATGCGATTTCGCTTTGTTGGGCGTCCTATGTTTGATGGCAAAACGGGTTTGCCGTATGATGAATCGTTGAAGAATCGCTTGGGAGCGGCTGCGGCCAACGTTGAGTTCATGGGCCATGTCCCTCCCTCTGAGGCGGCAAGAGCCTTGGGGGAAACCGATATTCTCGTTGCTCCCAGCCACTGGGAGAGTTTTGGGCTGGTTTGCTGTGAGGGAATGGCAGCGGGCCGGGCGGTGATTGGCAGCTCAGCGGGAGGGATGGCAGAGATTCTGGACCACGGACGGTGCGGGGTTTTGGTGCCGCCGATGAAACCAATGGTTCTTGCGGATGCCATTATCAAGTTGCTGGAATCACCCGAGGAAAGGTCATCCCTTGGAACACTGGCGCGCCAGCGGGTGAAAGATGTCTTCTGCGCGGCGGCAATACTTCCAGCACAAATCGCCAGCTACGAGAAAGCCATCCGGCGTGTGAATGGAGCTGCTTCTAACCGGAATCGCAAGTTACAAGCGACCTTGAATCACTGATCTTTTCGAGTTTTTCTATATTTATGATCCATCACGAGTGTCCGGTTTTAACTACCACAACATCAACTGGTTAGAATCTAATGATTCCAAATGTCTGAAGTCGTTTTCTGTAAGTAGTTCATGCATAGGTGTTTTTTCAAACGGGTGAACGCTCAAAAGCTGCATAGTTCTGTGCAAGGTTCCCGGCAGGTTCAATTCCTTGTGAATGATGGCCACCATGAGGTAAACGCACACCGCGATCCAGATTTGTGTCTTCACCGCATTGGGGCTCGTCCCATAGTAATGTTTGATCCGCAGATGCCCTTTGATCCAGCGAAAGAATGTTTCGATGCGCCACCGCAGCCGGTAAATCTTCGGCACGGTCAGCGCGGGAACATTGAGGTTGTTGGTCAGGAAAACAAAGTCCCGGTTGGTCTCCTCGTCGTAATAGCGCACCTTGCGCAAGAGCGAAGGAAAGTCCGCCCGGGCCTTGGGCAGAGTCGGCTTTCCGACCTGGTCGCTGCGCAGCCCGTCTCGCATGTCCACCGCCTGAGACCACTGCCGGGAAAAGCGAAGGTTGTCCTTGGCACGAGTCACGAAGAAGGCTCCAGCACGCGCGATCAGATCCATGCGTTTGAAATCCATGTAGCCGCGATCCATGACGTAGAAGGCTCCCGCCTCGAATACCAGCTCGTCGAGCCAGAGCACATCGTGCTGTCGGGCTCCGGTGATGAAGATGCAGGTGGGAATCGGTCCCCGCAGGTCGATCTGAGTGTGCATCTTGATCCCGGCCTTGGTCTTTCGGAAGTCTGCCCACGGAAAGAGCGTGAGCGAAAGATCCACAGTCGTGGAGTCCAAGGCATATACCGTGTTGTCGATCTCCAGCCCCAAGTCTTCGCCCGCGTAAAGCGGCCGGGCTTTGCGCATGAGCGTCTTGGCCAGATCCTCCCAAAGCTGCCAGTCGCGCTGCTCGTTGGCATCGGCCAGCGTCGATTTGGCCACTGGCTCGGAAAAGCCCAGATGGTAAAGCGTGGTCGGTCGCGCATTCAAACACTCGGCAATATCGCGCAGTCCCTCCCGCCAAGTCAGTTGGGCAAATGCCATGCAGATGAGTTGCTGGCGACAACCAAAATGCCGGACGCGCGATTCGGCATCGTAGCGTTCGACCAAGCGGGAAAGCGTTTGCCAATGCACGAGGTCGAGAATCTGCGAGAGGATGTAACGGCCGGAGTTCATGGCCCGAAAGGCTGGCAGAGGCCCCGGCGGAATTCAAATCCCTCACGTCAAATATGCCACGCAAGCTGCTCATTTTATGAATCTTCCAAAACCTCATCAGTCAGTTAACCGGACACCCGTGATGAAATCCTAGAACAACAGGGTGGATTCCAGCGTAAAGTGCGAGAGAGTCAATTTCTGAAAATAGTGTATTGAAAAAATAGTCACCCAAATATTCGCCTTGTGAATCGTAGAAAACGCGGCCATCTGCCAAATCGTTGAAGGCAGAAGGGAGTATTCTAACTTTCACGGAAACATGACCCGTAATTGCTTCTTCGCTGCTTGCCAATCCATGGGCTCTTCCTTGCCTTCATTGAAGCGTGTTAAGGTATCTTGTAATTCCTCCGCGTGCCAAGAGGGAATTTCCAAGGCGCTCTGGTCCGCACTGAGTTCTTGCCAAAGGATTTCCATCAGCTTTACCTGCTCAAAACGAGGCAATTGCTTTATTTCCGCCACACTCATGGATTTACCATACTGGGATGTAGGCAGCGGGCAAGTTTTTTTTGCTAACGTCCCCGGTCAGGTATCCCCACTTGCTTTTGGCATGACTCCTGCCCGCGAAGCGGAAAAAGCAGGAGTCATGACAAAAGTGCCGCAGGCATGGGGATTAACTGCACCGGCCCGTTCGGCCTATTTATTTTGTCACTCATCAAAGTTGGAACCCTTTTATAGCTCATGAGGCAAGGGTGCTCTTACGTTGTCCCGATACTGCGGATGCCAAACGCCAATCTTCTTAAAATTGTCTCTTGCCATAGTCAGACTGAAATCCTTGTTTGGTCCACCGCGAATTTCATCTGCATCGTGGTCATCCTGACCGTCGTCCTCCCAGAAGCAAACAGTGCATATTTCGTATCCGCCGCGTCCATGAAGAGTCAAATAACCGCAGCATGGACACCGATAAGCCTGCGTCTGCTCCTCGGGGAATGAGATGTTAACGAAGGGCTTCATATTTTATTGCCGAACGTCCCCGATCACTTGCTCCCACTTGCTTTTGGCACCAAAGCCTGCTCCGCAGGCGACGTGCCAAAAGTGCCGAAGGCATGGGAGTTAAGTGCATCGGCCCGTTGGGCATTATTCTATCTCCTCTGGAGTATCTCGGGCGGCGTGCCACACTCGAATGATCTCGATCAAATCAAATTGGTCTTTGAGCCTGTAGATTATTCGATATGGAGAAACGATCACTTCATGGAGGTCCTGCTGGTTGAACTCAGGAACAACTCGCCCCAAGCGGGGATGCGCCTGGAGCATTTCAACCCTCGCAACAATTCTGTATCCGAAATGCTCTCCCCGTTGCGGGCTGTCTTTCGAAATGTATTTTACAAGGTTCCGTAGATCTCGCAGTGCCGTCCGAGACCAAATTATTCGGTGAGCCATGTCGCCAATTGCCTTTTGACGTCCTCGTGAGCGATTGTGTCTCCACGGTCAATGTCATCAATGCCCTTTTGAATCGCAGCCATAAACTCCACGCGATCAGCAATTTGGTCGATTGACGCATCGTCGGGAAGCTCTTGAATTGCCTCTAAAACAAGCTCTTTTTGACTCATGGTCTTAAAGATATCACTCGGGCATCACGAGGGCAATATTTCTGTTGCCCAACGTCCCCGATGAGCTGCTCCCACTTGCTTTTGGCACCAAAGCCTGCTCCGCAGGCGACGTGCCAAAAGTGCCGAAGGCATCCATCATCGACGAAAGCGATCTTCTCGGGATCGTATTTCTGTCCGATATACTGACTTGTAGTTCCACCAACCTTGTGAACGAGCGCTGGCAAACGCACCCAATTCTGCTTGTGCCAGGTCTGGCTCATGCACCACAAAGCGGCTTCCTTAACATCATTAACCTTCCACGCGGCTCCGTGGATGAGAATGGTTGCTTCATCGTTGGATTCAAGAGAGGCCATTATTCTTTAGCTAACGTCCCCGATGACCTATCCCTACTTGCTTCTGGCGCATTTCCTGCGAACGCAGGAAATGTGCCAGAAGTTCCGAAGGCATAGGGATTAGGTCAATCGGCCCGTTAGCATTATTTTTTCCAGGTCAATGCAAGGCGTCGCTGCTCCTTGGCGCAGTCGAGCAAATACAGATTGATGAGATTCTGGTATGGAATCCCGGTATCGGTCGAAAGCGCTTTGAAGTAATTGATCACATCGTGTTCGAGTCGTATGGTGACCGCCTTCTTCAAACGCTTCACATATGGATTCCGCTTTGCCGCGGAAAAATCATACTCTTTTCTCATTTTTTGTTCTCCCAGTATGGTTGCTGTTCTTTGGTTCCGGCCCGTCGGGCCGAAATAACTCTGATCGACGAACCGCTTTTGCGAAAACAGTGGACAATGACGAGGACCCGCAATGCGGAACTGAGCCCCATGATGATGAATCTGTCTTCGGTGGTCGAATGGTCAGGATCTGTTATCAACAGAGCATGCTCGTCGTAGAACACGGTTCTGGCCTCCTCGAAGGAAACGCCATGCTTCTTGGCATTCGATGCCGCCTTGCTGGAATCCCATTCGAAGGAGATTTCTTTCATACGTATACGAACAATACAACATATTGCTCATCGCGGCAAGGCATATTTTCTGCTAACGTCCCCGGTCAGGTATCCCCACTTGCTTTTGGCATGATCTCCTGCGCAAGCAGGAGGCATGACAAAAGTGCCGAAGGCATGGGGATTAACTGCACCGGCCCGTTAGCCATTTTTTTGTGATACTTTGACGATAAGCCTAAATATGTCCTCTTTGCTGTAGGCATCAAGACGCTTTTGACTGAGAGCGGGGTCATTTATCCCGCAGAATTGAAGAAGCTCCTTTTTTGTGTATTTCTTTTTCAGTGTGAGAGGAGAAACATACAACTTGGCCGGGATTATCGAAAATCCCTCATAACTAGAATCAATCAATGTTCTGTGTGTCGTGTCGGCCGAGCCGTGTTCAACAAGGTAACTTTCGAGATCGGAGGGCGTTTCTGAACAGGCCGCCCCCATGCCGATATCAAGGATCACCGGAAACACTGGAGATCTGAAGAAAAAGTTGATGTTCATAATATATGGCGGCGTATATTTCTGGGCTAACGTCCCCGATCACTTGCTCCCACTAGCTTTTGGCACCAAAGCCTGCTCCGCAGGCGACGTGCCAAAAGTGCCGAAGGCATGGGAGTTAAGTGCATCGGTCTGTTCGCATTTTTATTTTCCTGAAGGAAGCGCCGATTGAACTCTGTGTGTCGTAAACTCTTTGTCTCTGTCAGTATTATCACTTGTTACAAGTTTCCAACATGAATCTATTTTATCATACTTAAATAATGCCTGAAACTTTCGTTCTAAACTTTGATGTCCTTTTTGCTTTTCGGCTCCTTGCTAAACCTCTGGAATCATTTTAACTGTATGCAGTCCTGTAACAAGGCAGTATGACTCAAAATCATATTTGTTATATTCTTTTGATGTTATTTTTGAAATCTTGTATTGCCCCTCCGGTATTTTAATAACATTAGGCCTGTCTGATATATTTAGTTCCTTGCCACGCTTTGTGAGAGAAACTGTGGCTTCCTAAATAATTCCCGCTTGAGTCATCTTGAACCAATTGTCATAGCTAAATGCCTCTTTTGTTAGCCTAACTTCCCCGGCGGAAGGCCTGAAGGGCCGATAAACACAGGGGGGTCCGATATTTTTCGGGCTACACCTGTGCGCCGGAGGGGAAGGCGGCCCACTTGGGAGGGGTGGCGAAGAGGGGCAGGAGCTTGAGTTTGGCGAGAAGGGAGTTGAGGTGTGCGGGCACTTTGGTGAGGCGCGCAAGCAATGGAGC
>Ga0247840_10004613_pt1 | contig 21591 bp, 18 predicted proteins | sample LaCruzMarch2015__FD_192404 | JGI IMG/M metagenome (GOLD analysis project Ga0247840, IMG submission 192404) | Freshwater microbial communities from meromictic Lake La Cruz, Castile-La Mancha, Spain - LaCruzMarch2015_17m | ecosystem: Environmental > Aquatic > Freshwater > Lake | place: Spain... | reverse complement strand
CGCTCGCGATCCCGGTGCCGGACCGCGAGCGTGCGTCGATCCTCCTGGTGGAGGACAACAAGATCAATCAGAAGGTGGCGCTCGCGATGCTCGACAAGCTGGGCTACCAGGTGGATGCGGTGGACAACGGCGCTTTGGCGGTGGCGGCGGTGGGCCGCGAGACCTATCGATTGGTGCTGATGGACATCCAGATGCCCGAGATGGACGGGCTGGAGGCCACCCGGCGCATCCGCGCGGCGGAGGAGTCGGGAGCGCTCCAGCCGACCTCCGGCTTGCGGCACCTGCCGATCATCGCGATGACCGCCCACGCGCTGGAGTCCGATCGCCAACTGTGCCTGGAGGCCGGCATGGATGACGTCATCACCAAGCCGGTCAAGCCCCGCGTCCTGGGCGAGACCCTGGCGCGGGTGATGCGGGAATGCGCGTAAGGGTCAGCCGCCGAGCCGGGCGACGACGCGGTCGAGGATGACACGCGCTTCGGCGGCCACCGCGTTGGTCGCCGCATCTTCGGCCAGCCCGAGTACCGTGATCGGATCCATGAAATCTACCGCGGTCCGTCCGGCGGAGACCTCCCGAACCACCAGATTGCAGGGAAGGAGCACTCCGGCGGCGGGTTCGGACTGGATCACCCGCTTGGCCAGGCCGGGGGCGCAGGCGCCGAGGATCCGGTAAGCGCCGGCCTCCTCGCCGAGCTTGGCCTTGAGGATCGCCGCGACATTGACGTCGCTCACGATGCCCAGCTTCTCTGCCGCCAGAGCGGCCTGCACCTGCTCCAGGGCGGCGTCGAAAGGCAGATCGATTTCTACACCAAATACATAGTTCATGGACGTTCTCCGGAGATGTCAACGGGCGGGGCCGGGGGTGCCGGCCTGAGCGGCTCAAAGTAACACCTGAGCCTCCGGCGGAACACGCGAAACGTCAATCCAAGGCGGAAGCCTTGGATATTGCGCTCAGTTCGCCTTGGCCGTCGGTTGCTGCCGCATGGATAACAGCCCGGCGACGAGGACCGCCACCGAGACAATCAACACCACGATCGAGGCCAGCGCATTGATCTGCGGTGAGACGCCCATGCGGACGCTGGAATAAACCACCATCGGCAGCGTGGTGGAGCCGGGGCCGGCGACAAAGCTCGAGATCACCAGGTCGTCCAACGACAGCGTAAAGGCCAGCAGCCAGCCGGAGAGCAGCGCCGGGGCGATCAGCGGCAGGGTGATGCTCATGTAGACCCGTAGCGGGCGGGCGCCCAGGTCCATCGCCGCTTCCTCCAAAGAGCGGTCCATCTGCGACAGGCGCGAGCGCACGACCACGGCCACGAAGGCGGTGCTGAAGGTGATATGAGCGATGGTGATGGTGGTGAAGCCGCGGCCGGCCGGCCAACCCACCGTGTGCTCCATGGTGACGAAGAGCAGCAAGAGCGACAGGCCGGTGATGACTTCGGGCATGACCAGCGGCGCGGTCAGCAGGAGTTGGAATCCGGTCCGGCCGCGGAAGTTGCCATGCCGCACCAGGGCGTTGGCGGCAAGGGTTCCCAAGATCACCGCGAAGGTGGCATTGGTGGCGGCGATGCGCACGGACAACCAGGCCGCGTCCAGCAGTTGCCGGTTGTGCAGCAGTTCCCCATACCACTTAGTGGAGAAGCCGGACCACACGGTTACCAGCCGGGATTCGTTGAACGAATAGATCACCAGCAGCAGGACCGGGATATAGAGGAAGGCGAGCCCCACCGCCAGGAACAGATACAGCTTCCAGCGGCTGCGGTTCATAGCTCATCGCCTCCGATGCGTTGCTCCAGGCGCTGCATCATGACAAAGGGAACCACCAGAATGCCGAGCAAGCAGATGGCGAGCGCGGCGGCGAGCGGCCAGTCCTTATTGCTGAAGAATTCGGTCCAGAGCATCTTGCCGATCATGAGGCTGTCGGGGCCGCCCAACAAATCCGGGATCACGAACTCGCCCACCACCGGGATGAAAACCAGCATGGAGCCGGCCACGATGCCGGGCAGCGACAAGGGTAGCGTGACCTTCAGGAAGGCCTTGAAGGGTCGGCATCCCAGGTCGGCCGCCGCTTCCAGCAGACTGAAATCGAGCCGCGTGAGGTTGGCGAAGAGCGGCAGGATCATAAAGGGCAGGTAGGAATAGACCACCCCGATATAGATTGCAGTCTGGGTGTGCAGAATCGTCAGGGGCTGATCGATGAGTCCGAGCGACAGCAGCAGATTATTCAACAGACCGTTCGGCTTCAGGATGCCGATCCAGGCATAGACGCGGATCAGGAACGAGGTCCAGAACGGCAGGATGATCAGCATCAGCAGGATGACCCGCCGCCGCTCGGGCGCGGTGGCGATGGCATAGGCCATGGGGTAGCCGATCAGCAGGCACAGGATAGTACAGACCAGGGCGACCCAGAGTGAATTGAGGAAGGCGGCCAGGTAGAGTTCATCACTGAAGACTGTGACGAAATTCTGGAGGTTGAGCCGCACCTGCAGCACGCCGTCGTCGACCCATTCCCATAGACTGGTGTAGGGTGGTTGGGCCAGCGCTGTCTCCGCCAGGCTGATGTGCAGCACGATCGCGAAGGGTGCCAGAAAGAACAGCCCCAGCCACAGATAGGGCGTGCCGATGTTCACCACCCGCGCCAGTTGCCGGTCACGCAGGTGCAGCCGCTTGAACAGCTCCCGAATCATAGCGTTCTTCCGTTAATAACGAGTCAGAAATATGTTAAACATGAATACAATCGTTGTCGTTCGCCTACTCCGTCAGGACCACACCGCTGGTGGGTGACCACTCCATCGCGACCTCTTGCCCCCAGGTCAGGGCTTGCTCGGTCCGCGGATGGACATTGGTGAGGGTCATCTCCACCAGCATTTCCGGACTCACCCGCACACGGTAGATCGAGACGTCTCCCAGGTAGGCAATGTCTTCAACGACACCCTTGACCTGATTGATTCCATTCTCTTGATAGGTCGAGCAGATTTGCATTTTCTCCGGGCGGATTGCGACCGTGACCGGGGTGCCGATGGCATGAGGGTGCAGGTCGCGCATGTGCAGTCGCCGACCCAGGCTGGACTCGATCAGTACCTGGTCGTCCTGCGTCTCCATCACTCTGCCGTCGAACAGGTTCACGAGGCCGATGAAATCGGCGACGAACCGGTACTCGGGATATTCATAGATGGCGGTGGGAGTGTCCACTTGCAGGATCTGGCCGGCATTCATGACCGCGATGCGTGTGGACATGGTCATCGCCTCTTCCTGATCGTGGGTGACGGTCACGAAGGTGATGCCGATGCGTTCCTGAAGGTTCACCAATTCGAATTGCGCGCTCTCGCGCAGTCGCTTGTCCAGTGCACCCAGGGGTTCATCGAGGAGCAGCAGTTTGGGGTGCTTGGCCAGGGTGCGCGCCAGCGCGACGCGCTGGCGTTGGCCGCCGGAAAGCTGATCCGGTTTACGCCGGCGCAGTTCCGAGATCTGGAGCAGCGCCAGCATTTCGCCGACCCGTTCCGCGCGTTCCTTGCGCGGCATACGGTCCTGTTTCAGGCCGAACTCCACGTTCTGCTCCACCGTCATGTGGGGGAACAGGGCGTAGGACTGGAACATCATGTTGACCGGCCGGGAATAGGCCGGGATATCGGTCACATCAGCCCCGTCGATATAGATACGCCCGGCCGAGGGCCGCTCCAGTCCCGCCAGCATGCGCAGCAGGGTGGATTTGCCGCAACCGGAACTCCCCAGGAGCGAGAAGAACTCGCCCTGGAAAATGTCCAGCGACACATCATCGACCGCGTAGACATCACCAAACTTCTTGGTGACATGGTCGATCCGCACATAGGGTGCGGCCTTGGGGTCCTGCCAGGGTTCCAGTTTGCGCCGTTCCGCGGGGTTCGTCATAGTACTTCCGGATTCCTGTCGAATCAGCGCTCGGCCTTGATCCGTGTCCACAGATTGTTCAGCTTGCGCTGCGCCTTGTCGGTCGGGGTCTTGAGCACGAACAGCTTCTGTTTCACCTCGGCCGACGGATAGACGCCCGGATCGGTGCGCACCGCCTCGTCGAGCAGCGCAGTCGCCTCCAGGTTGGGATTCGCGTACATCACATAGTCGGAAATGTCGGCCACCACCGGCGGCTCCAGGACGTAGGCGATGAAGGCGTTGGCCGCCGCCGGATTCGGGGCATCCTTGGGGATCGCCATTACGTCGGTCCACAGCACCGCCCCTTCCCGCGGGATACGATAGCCGACCTCGACGCCCTTCTTAGCCTCTTCCGCACGGCTCTTGGCCTGGAGGATGTCCCCGGAGTAGCCGTGGGCAACACAGAGGTCACCATTGGCCAGGTCGCTGATGTACTGCGACGAATGGAAGTAGCGGATGTTCGGGCGCGCCTCTTTCAGGACCTGAGCCGCGGCTTCCAGGTCCTGGTCCGAACGGCTGTTCGGGTCTTTGCCAAGATAGGCGAGTGCGGCGGAAAACGCCTCGGTTGCATCGTCCAGCATACTGATGCCGCACTCTTTGAGCTTGGCGGCTTGCTTGGGGTCGAAGACGATGGCCCAGGTGTCGGTCGGGGCGTCTGCGCCCAAGGCTTCCTTCACCTTCGCGACGTTGACGCCCAGCCCGGTGGTGCCCCACAGATAGGGCACCAGGTACTTGTTGTCCGGGTCGATGTCCTGCAGCGTGGCGTAGACCGCCGGGTCCAGTTTCGCCAGGCCCGGCAACTTGGACTTGTCGACCGGTTGGTAAATTCCGGCCTGAATCTGGCGCGCGCCGAACGGACGCGCGGTGGGGAACACCACGTCATAGCCGCTGCTGCCGGCGAACAGTTTGGCTTCCAGCACGTCGTTGGCGTCGTAGAGGTCCAAGACCGGCCGAATGCCGGTACGTTCCTGGAACTTGGCCAGCGTGTCCTCGGCGAAATAATCGTTCCAGTTATACAGATGAACCGTCTCTTCGGCGCTGACGGGTGTGTTTGCGGACAGCAGAGCGGCCATCAGGGCCGGCAGAGCGAGGCGCAGGGCGGTGAATTTAGGCAACGGTGTCTCTCCCAAGTCAAAGGGTCGAAGCTCTAAGGACGGTTCGTCATGGAAGCCGCGCGGGCGTGTGCGCGGAAGATCGCGATCCTACTGCAAAACGCGGCCCGCGAATATCCCGCTGATCACGGGTCTCCCGGAGTGTCCGACCGATGGTCTGATCGGTTGTCCGACAAATGCCTAGACAAGGCTTGGACATCTAGCCGAATATTGGACCACAGAATCATCGATACCGAGGGCTGGCCGATTGACTGAGATGGACACGCAAAGCTCGCCGACCTATCGGATCGGCACGGTCTCGCGATTGACCGGAGTTCCGGCTGATACGCTGCGGGTGTGGGAACGCCGCTACAACGTGGTCACCCCAATCCGCTCGGAGGCCGGCACGCGACTCTATGCCGCGGAGGATGTGGGCCGCCTGACCCTGATCAAGCGTCTGGTGGAGCGGGGTGATGCGATCAGCAGCGTCGCTTCACTGAGCCTCGCCCAACTGCGTGAGCGGGTGAGCGGGGCGGATCTGTCGACCCCTGAGCCGGCCTGGGAGCGGCCCTGCAAGATCGCTGTCATGGGGGCAGGATTGGCGGGCCGACTGCGGGGCGGGGACCTTGACCTTGCGGGGGTGGAGATTCTGGGCCTGTTCGAGCGGCCGGAAGCCTTGCTGGCCGGGGTCGGCGCGGATGCGCCTGATTTGCTGCTGCTCGAGTATCCCACGGTGCACGCGGATCAGGTACGCGAGATCGGCCACCTGCTGGCCCAGTCCGGGGCCACGCGGGCGCTGCTGGTCTATCACTTCGCCTCGCGCGGGACCCTGGAGCGCCTCGAGGCGCGGCATATCACGACCAAACGGGCACCGCTCGAACTCGCCGAATTGCGGCGCTGGTGTATTGCTCTGCATCAGGGGCAGTCGGGTCAGCAGGCGGGCGCGCAGCGCTGGGCCGACGGGACCGCCGGTCCGGATGTCGATCTGTCCCAGCCGATCCCCGCCCGGCGTTTTGCCGATGCCCAGTTGGCCTGCATCGCCATGGCCTCACCGACCGTGCGCTGCGAGTGTCCGCACCATTTGGTGGATTTGGTCTCGGCCCTGTCCGCCTTCGAGGCCTACAGCGAGGAGTGCGAGGTCCGGCATGCCGATGACGCCGCCCTGCACGCTTACCTGCACGCCGCGACCGCCCATGCCCGGGCCACGATGGAAGCCGCTTTGGCGAAGGTCGTCGCGGCTGAGGGGATCGAGATCGAGCCGCAGTCGGGGTGACTGTGCAAGACCCCTCGACCAGCAGGCTGCCGGACTTCAAGCGATTCCCAGGCGGGCTTCGGCGACGCGACTTGTCCGGTCCTTCTGCCGGATCGAGCGGTGGCCTTGTCGGGAAATTCCTGACGTAGATACCCTGGTATTGCCGGAACGCCGAACAGGCTTTACTATTTCATATCCTGCCAGCCGGACCACAGGACCGCTCATGTTCAAGGCGATCTCGCGCAGTCTCCTGACCCCGCTCATCCTGGCCGGGCTCTATCTGATTCCGGTCAACCTGTTGCTGAATTTGCCGGCGGCCCAGCAGTGGCTGAACAGTCTGCAACCGGACGCACTGACGCTGACCTGGGACCGGGCCTGGTCCTGGTATCCGTTGCGGGTGCAGGTGCGCGGGCTCGCGGCGGATGGGCAGACCGCGGTTGAGCAATGGCAGGTGGATGCCGCTAGTGCCGGTGCTTCGGTTGCGCTGGTGCCTTTGCTGCGCGGCCAGATCCGCATCCACGACCTGGACCTCGATGACGTTCGGGTGCACCTGCGCCCGCGGCCGAAATCGGGGCAGGACGACCCGGCACTGCGCCCGTTCTACCCGGTGATCCGCCATCGTGACCCGACGGCCGTCGCCGCCGCGCCGCCGCCGGCCGGCGGACCGCTGGTGCTGGCGGTGGAAAACCTGCGTCTCACCGGCGAGACGCAAGCCTGGATCGGTCACATTCGCACGGCCCTCACCGGCACCCTGGGCGGCAGCTTCAGTCTGGATACCGGCTCCGGACAGGTGGGGCTGGCCAATGCCGACCTTGATCTACGGCTGTCGGCGTTGGCGATCGGCCCGGACAAGGATTTGCTGCGCGACGCGGCGGTGCGCGGCCGGATCGAGGTGCAGCCCTTCGTCATGACCGCGATCAGCGGCCTGGACGCGCTGCGACTGCTGATGATCAACGCCGAGGTCGACCTGCCGGTCGGACGCCTGAACGCCCTGAACCACCTGCTGCATCTGGACGGCCTCACGCTGGACGGCAGCGGACGGCTGCACGGGCGGCTGCATCTGGAGCACGGCGATCTGCGCGGCGATACGGATCTCGTGCTCGACGCCGATCGGTTGCGCACCGGGATCGGACAGTTCGGCTTCGCTGGGCATGGCAGGGTGCAAGTGCGGGTCGATCCTCAGGATGAGCAGGATTTAGTGGTGCGCTTCGCGACCTTGGAGGTGCTGCTGGCCGAGGACGGGGCTGGCGCAAGATCCGATCGCAAACCGGCAACCCACGCTCTGGGCGAGTTGCCGGAAGCCGCGCTACGGCCGCTCTACAGCGGGCAAGATGTGTCCGTGACGCTGCACCTTGCCGCGCCGGACCGCAAGCACGACATCACCCGGCTGATCGTGGCGATCCCGGAATTCGCGGTGCCTGAATTGGCCGTGTACCAGCAGTTCTTGCCTCCTCAGACCGGCCTGGTGCTGCACGGCGGCCAGGGTCGGTTGTCCGGACGCGCCGAGCTGTCACGCGAGACGCTGCTGCTGGATCTCATGCTGACGGCTGCCGATGCGGATCTCGCCTACCATGAGCAACGCTTGCGTGCCGATCTGGACCTGCGGCTGCGGATCGCGGGGCAGGCGGCGGCGGGGGAGCGCCGGGCACCGAACCATCGGACGAAACGGCGGGCGAAGCCGGCGGCGGTGCTGGATCTGAGCGGCAGCCAACTGCGTCTGGACGATGTCCGGGTCACCCTGCCGGATCAGGCCGAACCGCGCCCCTGGCAGGCCGCCCTCGCCATCGCGGAGGGTCACGTTCAGTTACCGCTCACGGGTGCGGAGCTGGCGCATGGCGCCATGCTGTCCCTGGCCGAGCGCATCGCTCACCGCGGGGCTGCCGCCTTCCTGGACATGACGGACGCGCGGTTGCGGGCCCGGTTGGACGCGCCGCAACTCAACTGGATCGCGGCGCTGATTCACCATCCGATGGGCCTTGCATTGCGCGGCAGCGGTGCGGTGGATGTGGATTTGCGGCTGGTGGACGGCTGGCTTGGCACCGACAGCGCATTGGTGGTGAAGACTCAGGACCTTGGCATCGATCTGCTGGAACACTCGGCGACCGGGGCGGGTGACGTCAAGCTGCGGGTCGAGCAGGGCGGGCGCCATCCGTTGCTGGCGCTGGATGCCGGGTTGACCGATGCCCGCCTGGGGCCCGCGGATGCGCCGCGCCCGGAGTTGGAGCAGGCGCGTTTCGAACTCGCGGTGCGGGCGCGCAATCCGGATGCGCACGGCCGGGGCGCCATCACGACGATCGATCTGCGTGTGCCGACGGCGCGGGTCAGGGACATGAGTGTCTACAACCCCTATCTGCCGCCGCAGAGTCCGTTGCGGTTCGTTGCCGGCGAGGCCGAGGTCAGTGCCGACCTGTCCCTGGCGCCCAATCAGGTCAAAGGGCAAGCGATCCTCAACGGCCAGCGGCTGCGGATGCAAGTGGCCGGTGAGGACATCACGACTGATCTGCGCCTGGATGTCCTGGTGCGCGACGGCGATTTGGCCAAGCGGCGCTTCAACATCGCCGGCAGCGCGCTGCGCCTGCGCCGGGTGCAGGTGACCGGCAATGCGCAGACGCACAAGCAACCGGACTGGCATGCCCTGGTACAGGCGGAACGGGCGCAGGTGCAGTGGAGCCGGCCGCTCACGCTGGATTTGGCGGCGGACATCATGGTCGCCGACTCCCGTCCATTCGTTGCCGTACTCGATCAGCAGCGCGGAAAACATGATTGGATTGATCAGTTATTGACTGTCAAAGACTTGGCGGGTCGGGTCGAACTGGCCATCGACCAAGCGGGCACCCGACTGCCGCACCTGCTGCTCGGCAGCCGCGAGCTCGAGGTCGGCGTCAAGGGCCGGGCCACCGCCGCCGGTCCGGAGGGTGTGGTCTACGCCCGCTTCCACAATCTGGCCGGGTTGCTGGCGCAGCAGGGCAAGACCCGGCACTTCGAGCTGACCGACGCCCGCCGCCGGTTCGACGCCTATGTGGCGGACGCGACACCCCTGGAACAGTCCGCGGGGGAGCAGGCTTCGGCCAGTCATGCCGCGGCCGACGGTGCCAAGACGTCCGCCGCTTCCGGCACCCATCCGGGCGCTTCGCACCCGGTGGTTGCCCCCAAGGCACCGAAGCAATCGGAAAACCCATTCCTGGAAAGTGATGGCTGATCCTCAGGCGATTGCGCCGGCGCGGAACAACGACAGGATGCGCCGAGGATCAGCTTCCTGGGTTCGCGCATACAACATGGTATTTTGCGCGGTCTTCATCGCCGGCAAATGGCGTCGTCACTCGGTAGCCTGTGCACCTAACGTGCTATTGTCAGACCCTGAGCCCCGGCCTCATCCCGCCAACCGATCACTGCCCCCGAGACGGATTTTGAATCATGACTGATATCCCCTCGCGCTCCACCCCTGACACGCACCAGCGGGGCGCCGACAAGGTTGCGCGTATCCCGATCAAGGTCGAGCCGGTCGCGGAGGTGCTGCGTAAGCCCTCCTGGATCCGCGCCCAGGCGCCGCTTGGCGAGGGTGTGGCGCGGATCAAGCGCATGCTGCGCGAGGCGCAATTGGCCACGGTGTGTGAGGAAGCCAACTGCCCGAATCTGGGTGAGTGTTTCAATCACGGCACCGCCACCTTCATGATTCTCGGCGATGTCTGTACCCGCCGTTGTCCCTTCTGCGACGTCGCCCACGGCCGTCCCCAGCCGGTCGATCCGGCGGAGCCGGGGCACCTGGCGCAGTCGATCGCGGCCATGGGGCTGCGTTATGTGGTCATCACCTCGGTGGATCGGGACGACCTGCGCGACGGTGGCGCCGGACACTTCGCCGACTGTTTGCGCGCCGTGCGTGCCGGCTGCCCCGAGACCCGGCTGGAGGTCCTGGTGCCGGACTTTCGCGGCCGTCAGGCGGTCGCCCTGGAGCAGTTCCAGGGCGCGGCGGTTCCGGATGTGTTCAACCACAACCTGGAGACGGTGCCCCGGCTCTATGCCCAGGCGCGCCCTGGGGCGGACTATCAGGGGTCGCTCGATCTGCTCGCCGAATTCAAGTCGCGCCACGATGCGGTGCCCACCAAGTCCGGCATCATGCTCGGGCTGGGGGAGGCCTGCGACGAGGTGCTGGCGGTGATGGCGGATCTGCGTGCTCACGGCTGCGACCTGCTGACCCTGGGGCAATATCTCCAGCCGAGCCGCGATCATCTGCCGGTGCGGCGCTACTGGACGCCTGAGGAGTTCGCGGCCTTGCGGCGGGCCGGGGAGGCCCTGGGCTTCACCAATGTGGCGAGTGGCCCTATGGTTCGCTCCTCTTATCACGCGGACCGCCAGGCGCAGAGTCTGGTGGGCGCCTGAGCCCGGCGTCCAGTCTCGATGCCCGATTGGCTCACGCTCGCGGTCGCCTTCCTGACCTTCATGGGCCTGATCATCACGGTGCAGGCGGTGGACCGTTATGCCGCTGGGCGTTTCGGCTACCGGCCCTTCGCCTTGCCCAACCTGGCTTTCATGCTCATCCCCCACGGCCTGCTCGCCGCCTGGCTGATCACCTGGTGGTCGACCGGCCAACCGGCCGCGGCTGCGGTCGTAGCAACACCGGCCGTGGCCCGGTGGGCGCCGGCCGTACTGGGGACCGCGATGGCGATCGGTCTGTTCCTGATCCTGTGGCGGCGCACCAGTGCCTGGATCGCGCTGTTCGCGGTACCGGTCATGACGGCGGGTGCCTCGGTGCTGCTGGTTTCGGGCCTGTTCGGCGAACTGGCGCGGGCTGGTGCGGGGCGGGATCGCTGAGCCTGCCGGCCGTGAAGGAAGTGCCCCGCACCCCGTGACAGGAAAGCCCCCGTGGGAGCGGCCTCCGGCCGCGATGCGGTTTCGCCGGGTGTCACGGTGTCAACATGCACCGCGCTGTCCCATCGCGGCCGGAGGCCGCTCCCAAGGGTGTTCAGCTGTACGTTTAGTGGTATTTTGGTTGCCGGCCAGCGCAGCCATCCGGTGACTCCCCGCAGTGCCGGAATTGCTGCCAACCTTTGTTCCAACTCAACGGGAGACCTGATGCCATGACGGCCTACAGTGCGATCAAGACCCTGCTCATGCCGCCCGGAATCATCGTCCTGATGCTCCTGGCCGCTTTCTTCCTGGTCCGCGGTGTCCTGGGACGTGTGCTCCTATTCGGCGCGGCCTCCTTGCTTGCCCTGATGAGCGTGCCGGTGGTGGCGATGCTGTTGATGGCGCCGCTGGAGCACTATCCGCCCCTCGATGTCCGTGCACCACTGCCGTCGCAGCCTCAGGCGATCCTGGTACTGGGCGCCGGGCTTTACCATGATTCACCGGAATATCAGCGCGATACGATCGATGGGTTCAGCTTGCAGCGGTCGCGTTACGCAGCCTGGCTCCATCGGGCGACCGGTCTGCCGATCTATGTCAGCGGCGGTGAGGTCACGGCCGACGAGCTGGCGGTAGGTGAGGCGATGGCGCGCGTGTTGCGCGAGGAGTTCCAGGTCCCGGTGGCCGGGGTCGAGAGCAACAGCCGGACCAGTTGGGAGAACGCGGCTTTTTCCAAACCCATGCTGGAGCGGGCCGGGGTGTCGCGCGTGCTGCTGGTGAGCAGCGCCTGGCATCTGCCGCGGGCGGTGGAAGCCTTCGAGCGGGCCGGTGTCGCCGTCGTCCCGGCGCCGACCGGGTTCATCACGGGTCCGGGCTGGCAGGACACCCTGGCCCTGGTCGATTGGCTGCCGTCCGCGGCGGCCTTCAACATCAGCTATTACGCTGTCCACGAGCATCTGGGGCGGGTCTGGTACCAGGTGCGCCAATGGGTGTCGGGCGCGCCGCGCATGGCGCCGGCGGCCGACTAGCAGCCTGTCGGACTTTAGGCGATTTCCGAATAAGACGCTATCAAGAATCAAGCTCCGTAGGAGCCCGCTTGCGGGCGACGTGACCTGCCGGAATCGCGTCATTGTGCCCCACCCGTCGCCCGCAAGCGGGCTCCTACGGGTTGGATTTTTCGCGGAAATCACCTTACGTTAGATTGTGGAGCAACAATAAGCCTTTATGTTGACTCATACCCTAATCCTAGGGGCTAAGTCCGACAGGCTGCTAGGGGGCGTTCCGGTCGTTGTCGTTGTCGTAATCGAGTTTGCGATGTCCACGAAGATGCTGTCGCACTGATGCGTCAGTGCCGCACGTGGCGAATCGAAACCCGATCGAAGCGGCTGCTCATGCCAGAGTTGAATCGCTTATCCGATTACGATTACGACAACGACAACGACAACGACAACGACAACGACAACGCGGGCCGCGGATCGCTCAGTCAAACCGCAACGGCGCCACCGTGCCCGCGGCGCGGTAGGCCAGGTAATCGGCCAGCACGGTCGCATGATCGAAGGCAAGTTGCGCGGGGAGCGCGTCGAGCGCAAAGACCTGCACGGCGCGGGCATCATCCAAGGCCGCGGGCTCGCCGCGCGCCTCGGCCACATAGACGGCGGTGACCGTGTGGCCGCGCGGGTCGCGGGCCGGGTGCGAATAGAGGCCGAGCAGGACACGCAGCCGCACGTGCAGGCCGGTCTCCTCCAGGGCCTCGCGCACCGCGGCCTGTTCCAGCCGCTCGCCGCAGTCCACAAAACCGCCGGGGATGGCCCAGCCAGGCGGCGGGTTGAGACGCTCGATCAACACGATCGGACGACCGGGGCGGTCGACCAGTTCGATGATCGCGTCCGCGGTAACCAAGGGGGTGACAGGGATTGGCATGGTCATGGTCTCCGACGTGCTTGATCAGTCGGTCCCGCGCCGCGGGACATGGTCGTTGTAGCGTTCCATGAGATAGCCCAGGCAGTCCTGGCGGATCACCGTCAGGTCGCGGGTGAGCATGGAGGGCATCACCGGGCGGCGCAGTTTGATCTCCCCGTCCTCGAGTTGAAAAAAGCGCTTGGCCACGTCGTTGCCGTTCTCGTCCAGCACCACGAAGCCGAGTCCATGGTCGCCGGTGCGCAGGCTGGCAAAGGGGGTGCCGCGGGGCAGTTCCCGGAAGTTGAAGTGTTCGATCTCCGGATTGAGCACCAGTTCGGCCTCGGTCGGCGGCAGGCCGATGCGGAGTTCAGGCGGCACCATCACCTGCGCGACACTGTGGAACAGGTCGATGTCGTGGGCTGCCACCGCGTGGTTCGGCACCTCCAGCAGATGCAGGGCGGCGTCGACCAGGGTGCGGGCGTGCGCGACGCCCGCCGCGTCGCCGACCTTGCCGCATTCCAGCGTGACCGCCGGACCGAGGCCCGCGAAGGCCGCGGACTGGGTCCCGATCGGGCGGGTGAAATAGACCACGGTCCGTCCGAACAGGGTGGCCAGGTGCAGTGAGCGGTGATCCAGACGATCGACGCAGGCATAGTGCGGGTTGGCGCCGGTGTTGTTGTGCAGGTCGATGCTGGCAAAGACACCGCGGCGCGTCATGCGGTCGAAGACGGCCGTCATCACTTCATGCTCGGGCGTGTGTGGGTGATCGCTCCCAGGCCAGACCCGGTTGTAATCGGGCTGTTCCGGCAGGTGGCGGGCGCCGCTGGCCGCCGCGGCGACATTGCCGATGAACAGGCTCAGGGCGCGCGGCAGACGCGGCTCACCGAAGCGCGCGATACGCTCAGCGAGCAGGGCGCGCATCGCGTCCCAGCCCACCGTCTCGTTGCCGTGCAGCAGCACGGACACGAATAGCGGCGGTTGCCGCGTTCCCGACAGATGGATCAGCGTCGGCGCACCGAGCCGGCGGTGCAGGTCGCGGCTGTCGGCCTCGAGCAGGTCGGCCGGAAGGTGATCGAGTTCTTGCAGCATGTGCATCCGATTCCAGGTTCGTTGAATGGCGCGGCCCGGCGGTCTAGTCCAGAGTCCAGGTGTGCACCGGCCGGCCGCCCCGCTGATGCTCCAGATAGGCCGCGACCAACCCGCGCATGTCCGCTCCGTGACGTTCTACCCAGGCGCGTTGCCAGCCGGCGCCGGTGCGTGGTTGCTCCAGCCGGGCGTCGATGATGCCGAGCCAGTGGTCGATCTCGCCGCGGTCGGCGCCGACCGCGGCGAGCCCGCGCCGCGCCCGCGGCAGCAAGTCCTGTGCGAGGATATCCGAAACCGGGCGGTCATGGCCGTCCATCCTGAGTATGGACGTCGCGGGTCCAGGATGCCGGACGATAGTCGAGGTCCGCCGGATACCCTGGGCGGGTGACCTGGAACCATCACGGGGAGACGCTCGATCAGTCTGAGCCGCACATCAACTGTCTTCCGGCCAGATCCGAAGCAGCAGCGCAACCAGATCGGCATCGCCGCGCCCGGCCAGGGCGTTGGCCAGCCGGTGGCGCAACCGCTGGTTGCCGCGATAGACGGCCAGATCCTTGATCAGCCGCTCGCTGATCCGCCGCTCGCCGTCCGCCACCAGTGACAGCAGCCAATCGAACGCCTGATCGCCTCGGTGCAGCACCGCGCCCTTGAGCAGGACTTGCTCCGCGGCGCCTTTGTAGGGTGCGGCCTCCCAGCGGGCTCGCAACTCAACGAGCGCCGCGGGGACTCTGGATTCGCCCAATGCCAGGGCCGCCACTTCGCGCAGGTCGGGGTCGCGCTGGTCCAGAAAGCGGCCGACGAAGGGGGCGGTCGCTTCAGACTCCAAGCGCAGCAGGGCCAGCAGGCAGGCGCCCGTGACCTCGGGTTCAGCATCGCCGGCCTGCGCTTTGGTGCGCAGGACTGATTCGGCCGCGATGGGTTCGCAACAGGCGATGGCGTCCATGACCCCGGCGCGCACCCGCGGCTCCGGGTCGATCAGCAGCAGCGTCAATTCGGGCAAGGCGCGGGCGTAGGCCGTCGCGGCTAGACCCATCGCGGCGGTGATGCGAATGTCCACCGCGGTGTCCTGACTGCCGCCCCAGGTCGGTTCCGGTTGGTGATAGCGCAGGGCGGTGAGGAAGAAGGTCACATCGGCGCAGTCGAGCGCCACCAGGGCACGGGCGATGGCGCCTTTGGCGGTGCATTGGGGGTCCTGGGTGTGGGTAAGGTCAGCCAGTCGGCGGAAGGCGGCGAGCAGATCCGCCTCCAGTGGATAGACGAGCCGGTCGCCCGCGTGTCCGGCCGCGAGCGCGACCAGCCGGTAGTGGGGATCGGCAAGCGCGGTGCGCAGCACCTCGAGCGGCGCGGTGCCGGCGGCAATGGTCTCCCGCAATTCGGCGAGGCGGGTGTCGGGAGCAATGGTGCGGCGTTTCGGCATACGAGAAAGACAAGTGAGTCGTCTTACCCACCCGCCGCCAGCCGACGGATGCGTGCGGCCAGCGGCTCATCGACGATCAGCTCGAAATAGTGCCGCCGGTCCGGTTCGACCGGCCCCAGCGCATCACCGTACCAGTCGCGGACCGGGGCATGGCGCAGTACGATCCAATGGACGCGTCCGCCGTGATCCTCGTGGTTGCCGATGAAGAACAGACTTTCCGGGGCCTCGTGCTCGGGCAGGCGCAATTGGGTCATGGGCAGTTCCTCCTGGAGCTTGAGGAAGGCGGTCTCATCGAGTTTGACGCCGTTGACGTTGTAGTTGAGTAAGTCGCGGCCGGGGCCGGCGCGTTCGCCGCCGATGGCGTCACGCACGACGGTGACCCGGAAGGCGGGATTGGTCGGCTGGAAGCCGGAGCGCAGCAGCAGCCCGGAGCAGGACGAGAGTCGGTCCGCCTGATTGATGGCGCTGGAGATCATGATCGGCCGGCCCTCGTCATAGAGGAAGTTGGGCTCGCGTCGCGAGAACGACAGACCGAGCCCCAACTCCAATTCGGGCAGATCGTTCTGGCGATTGCGGACATTCTGCAGGGTCACGACCTGGAGCACCTTGCGTGCCAGGCGGCAGGCCCGGGTGACCGTCAGGCCGGGGCCGTCGTCCAGGTATTCATAGAGCGCGACGATGACCGCGTCACCCTCCACGAACAGTTTGTCCGCGCCGAACTCGGGCAGCAGTTGATTGACCGGATCGAACAGGCTCAGGCTGAAATGGGAGGCGGGGTTGAGTCCGCGGGCGCGCAACTCCTCGGTGATCAGGGTGGAACCGCGCACGTCGGCCTTGAGCACCGCATGGGCGCGGATGCGCCGGTTGCGCGGACCGCCTTCACCGCGGCAGGGGAATTCGTAGAGGCTGCCGTTCGAGCGTGATAGGCGGCACTCATCCTCCTCCTCCACCAGGTGGATGTCGTCCAGCACGTCGAAGGTCTTATAGGCGAGCTTCAGGTCCCGGCGCAGGGTCAGGAAGTCGACGAGATAGCGGCCCATGAGCGCCTGTCGTTGTCCGGGCGTCTGGCGCTTGCGGGCGATCTGCATCCGCTCCAGCAACTGAGAGACGGCGAGCGGATCCGGACCGCCGCGCAGCGTGGCAATGCGCTGCGCCAGGGCGCGGCGGCTGAGGCGCTCTTTTGCGTAGTCCATCACCAAGGAGAAGGGCAACGGGTAACCCAGCTGACGGCGCAGCGCGGGCAGGGCATAGGTGCATTCGATGGCATCGCCTAACCCGGCGACATCCAGGCTGGCGACGAGTTGCCCGACCAGGTCGTGTTGAAACAGGTCCCAGTCCGGAAACTGCCAGCGGGCGGCGGTGCCTTGGGCGCGGCCCTCGCCGCCCCCCTCATCGGCGGCTGGCCCCGCGTCGAGAAAGAGCCGCAGATTCGCCGGCTCGTCGAGCCAGGTGGTCAGACCTTGCCGGTATTCCACCCGGGGGACGAACCCGGCGAGCAGGATCTCGGTGGCGACGAAGCCGCGCAGTTGGCCCTGATCGCGACGCCCAAGGGTCGACGGGTGACTGTCCTGAGGTTCGGGCAATGTCGCGCTGGTCAGCCAGGTCGGCAGGTAGTCGGCGAAGGTCGTGGTCAGGCACGCCGCGGTTCGCGTCAACCAGTCGTTGATCCCGGACTCGGCCATCCAGCCGATCGGATAATCGGCGGCGAGTGCCGGCCCTTCCCCCACATCCGGGATGAACAGGATCGGATTGAAGAGAATGCTCTCGGGCACCGGCCAGTGTTTGCCGAGGACGGCGGCACGCAGGGCCTGGACCTGGACGGTTTCGAACTTGCGGATTTGGCGAAACAGAATCTGCGCCACCCGCCGCTGCATGCCCTGCGCCTGGCGGGTCACCAGGACCAGGTGTTCGTGCAGACCAATATGGTCCGCTGCCGCCCCGTCCGGCTCGGACTGAAGCTGCGCCTTGAGTGCCTCCTGGAGGGCCAGGGGTTCGCGCGCCGTCAGTTGCAGCAGAAACTTGAGCAAGGCGAGCGCAAGCAGCACCACCTGGTCGCGCGAGTCTTTGTCGGGGCGGCGCTCCAGCGCCGATTCGAACAGACAGAGGTAGGTTTCGCGTAAGGCCGCCAGATCGTCGCTGCCGACCAACTGTTCGGGGATGCGCCGCGACAAGCTGAGGGCGTCTTCGCGGACCAACTCGCGAACGGTCGCAACGGCCTGGTCGCGGAAGCGCGCGCTGAGCAGGCAGTCGATGTGCGCGTTGTCGATGCCCTTGCGGCACCCGTCCAGTGAGATACTCCACGGGTAGGGCCGAACCAGTGGCTCAGAGAACTCCGCAAAACTAGGGCGCCAATGCATTATTTTCGTGTGGTGCGTCAAAGGCCGGTGGGGTTGCGGGTAGACCGGCAGTGTGCGCTGCGGTCCCCCAACGTTCGGCGTGCGCAACGGCTGATCATCCGCCGCGGCGGCAGGCGGTGCCGGCGACGGGGTCTGCTAGACTGCGCGCGTTCACCCGCACCGTCGCGCGTGCGGGCTGGAAACCGGATCATACGCGCTCATTCACCAGGCGGTCACCGGATTGCCGGGGACCGTCACCGCGTCACCAGTGGTGTCAAGTCCCATGCCAGGTCCAATTGTCCGCGGATTCACTGAAAGAGGCGTGCCGGCCGCCAATCTCCGGCCGTCAGCCAACAGCGGTCGCGACGCGGTCGATGCGATCGGCCCCGGCGCTTCAGACGGTGCTGCCGGTGAAGTGGATGACGCGCGACCGCGCGGCAGCCGGCGGCGGTCGGGCCGCTTCATCGCCGGGCTGCTGTTCGTATTTCTGTTCTTGCCGTGGCTGTCCGTTTGGGGGGCCGAGGGCAGCGCCGGCCGGGAAGCGATGGCGGACGCCATGTCCCGCATGATGGAAGCCATGGGTCTGATGGGCTCCGGTGGTGAGGCGGCCCGGGCCATGACCAATGGGGGCGGACCTGGGATGTCCGCGGTTCCGGGGATGCCCCTTGACCAGGCCGGTGAGGTGGGCCGACAGATGATGGAGGGGATGGTCTCGGGAGGCGCGGGCGGGATGCCCTGGACCGGTGCGGCCCTCGGGGGTATCTGGGAGTCCGCCGGGGGCGGACTGCTGATCGTCGAGGGTGGTCATTACCGACTCTACGCCCCGAACTGGGCCTTCGTGGACGGCACGCTTCAGGTCACCGGCGACCGGGTGCGGATGGTCAGCCGCCGCGCCGGTTTCAGTCTGGAGTACGAGTTTGCATTGGACCAGGGGCGGCTGGCGCTGCGCGACGCGCAGGGACAGGTGTTTCTCTACCGTCGGTTGGTGCTGGACGGCGGGGGTTAGGCGAATTCTCCCGACCGCGGAGTCTGGAAGAACCATGTCTCAGGTCAAGGCCAGGCGCACCGCGACCAGCAGCAGGAAACAGCCGAAGGCGCGCTTGAGCAGCCCCACCGGGAGGCGGTGAGCCAGGCGCACGCCCAGCGGGGCGGCCGGCATGCTGGCCACGAGCATGATCAGCACCGCCGGCCAATAGACGAAGCCGGTGCTGAAGGCCGGCAGTCCATCGCGCCCCCAGCCAACCACCAGGAAGCCGATGGCCCCGGCCACGGCGATGGGCAGTCCGCAGGCGGCGGAGGTCCCGACGGCCTGGCGCATCGCCACCCCGCAGCGGGCGAGAAAAGGCACGGTGATGGTCCCCCCGCCGATGCCGACCAGGGCCGACAAGACGCCGGTCCCGCCCCCGACCGCCCAGAGCCCCGCCTTGCTCGGGAGCGGCCGTTGGGTTGCCGAGCGCGACGGGATCAGCATCCGCAGGCTCACATAGAGCAGGAAGGCGGCAAACAGGCGTTTGAGCCAGAGCTCCGGCATGACCCCGGCGATGGCCGCGCCCGCCCAGGCCCCGAGCACGATCCCCGGTGCCAGCCCGGCCACCAGGTCCCAGCGCACCCCGCCGCGGCGATGATGAGCCAGAGCCGAGGCCGCGCCGGTGCCGACGATGGTCGCGAGCGAGGTCCCGACCGCCAGATGCGGCACCCAGTCGCCGCCGATCCCGAGATGGCCGAACAGAAACATCAGGGCCGGCACCATGATCACGCCGCCGCCGACGCCGAAGAGGCCGGCGAGGAGTCCGGAGAGCACGCCGGTGAGGAGGAATCCCGTCAGGTCGAACAGTGGCATGATGGCAGGGCTGAGTGATGCGTGATCGTTTGATGGAAATCGCCTTTGGGCGATCGCCGGGAATGAAGAACCCGCCTGGGCAAGCCTCCGAGATCCCTAGGGCTGTAGGGCTGTAGGGCTGTAGGGGCGACTTCAGTCGCCCCGAAAAAATTCGCTGTCACCTTATCCGAGGGTCACCCTAGAGCCGATCACTCAAGTCCCGCACTGCAAACCCGCGCCAGGGTCCGGCGACCCCGCGGGTCAGCCCCAGAACCTTGAAGCGCTCGCCCATGGCGCTGGGCAGCAAGAGCTGTTTGGCGGCCTGGGCCTGATTGAGTGTATTATCGATAGTGTCTGACTCGAACGTCAGGAAGCGGTCGATGCCGCAACCGATCAGGAAGTGGGCCTGGGTGGCGAAGCCGGCGATCGCGAATCCGGCGGCCAAGCCGGCGCGGGCGACTGCACTGAAATCGACATGGGCCGTGATGTCCTGCAGCCCGAGCTGCCGATAGGGGTCGCCGTGGGCCTGGTGGCGCCAGTGGCACATCAGGGTCCCCATGGTGCGGTCGTTTTGGTAGTAGGCCGCCGCCGGGTAGCCGTAGTCGATCAACAGGACCAGACCCGCGGTCAGGGCGTCGCCGACCGCGGCGAGCCAGGGACCGGTCCGCAGGTTGATCTCGGAGCTGTAGCCTGGGGTGCGGGCGAAACCGGCGGCCTGGATGGCCGCGAGCGCGGCGGCCAGTCCGACCGAACGGATGGGCGCTGCGATCTCGCTCAAGGTTCCGTTGTGCTCGGTGACGAAGATCTCGAGCGGTTCACCGTTCGGCCCGATGCGGAAGCGGTGGACGGGCATCGCGTCCAGCACCTCGTTGGCCAGCACCACACCGCGCAGGTCGACCGGAAGTCCGGTCAGCCACCGGCAGCGCTCGACCAGGTGCGGCACCGCGCTGCCGAGCCGTTCGCGTTGGCGCGCCTGCAGCTCCGGGCTCGGCTCCAGGATCAGATAGCGGCCGGGGAGGGCGCCCAGTTGGTCCAATCGGGTTAGCACCGCCGCGGCCAGGGCGCCGCTCCCGGCGCCGAATTCCAGCAGGTCTCCCCCTTGCAGTCGCTGCAGGGACTCGGCACACTGGACGGCGACGCAGTCTCCGAACAGCGGCGAGAGCTCCGGCGCCGTGACGAAATCCCCGGCGCTTCCGAACTTGGCGGCACCCGCCACGTAGTAGCCGAGTCCGGGGGCATAGAGCGCCAACTCCATGAATTGGTCGAAGGGCAGCAGGCCGTCGGCGTCGACGATCGCGGCGCGGATCAGTTCGCGCAGGCGGGCGCTGTGCCGTTCGGCATCCGGGTCGGCGCCTTGGGGCCGTGAATGGGTCGAGTGCTGGTGCATGTGCGCGGCGTCGGTCGGGATCGTTCAGCGGCCGATTAGACCCGGCTTGCGGGGTCCAACGCAAACCAGGACAACGCTGGGCTTTGAGCGGGGCGCAACGGCCCCTACCATTGGGGGCTTGGTCAGTCGGCCGCCGCGCGGCGTCGGCTGGTCGGTCATATCATTGGGGCCACGATGCGTTTGTGCCGGGTTCTCCGGGTCATGACGCGTCAGCGTTTGGGCCTAAAACACCGCGCCGCGGTGGGCGGCAGGGGTCCGCTCCCTTGGTGTTCCGGTGCTGCGATCCGCCATTCCGGCGTATTCGGCGATGCGGAAAAATGACCTAACTCTATGGATAAAAAATAATTATCGAAAATTTATCAATTTTTAGAAACAATTCTTCGTATTTAGTTCCTCACTAGCGGGCAACCTCTGCGACAATAGCCCCGCGATGACGCGCGGGCTGCAGACCCGTATCCCCAAAACCACCAAGCGAGAGAGGTTCAGCAGAGCCATGTCAGCAGATAGCAAAAAACGCGTATTCGCTTTCGAGGAAGGTGACGGCAAGAACAAGCACCTCC
>Ga0247840_10004612_pt1 | contig 21594 bp, 34 predicted proteins | sample LaCruzMarch2015__FD_192404 | JGI IMG/M metagenome (GOLD analysis project Ga0247840, IMG submission 192404) | Freshwater microbial communities from meromictic Lake La Cruz, Castile-La Mancha, Spain - LaCruzMarch2015_17m | ecosystem: Environmental > Aquatic > Freshwater > Lake | place: Spain... | reverse complement strand
ATCTCGAAAGAGAACGTGAGTTCAAATCTCACTCCCGCAACAATAATTATAGTAGTGAATTGTGAGTTACTTCGACAAACAGCAAATTTGTTACCAAAACAAACTCACAATATTTTTCTCTGTAATATTTGTTCTTTGAAATGATGATAATAAAATTTTTAACAGAAGCGGTTTGGAAGGTTACTTCAAAAACACCTATAATGTTTCTAAACAAAACACTTTCTGATAATATTCTCTGTTGAAAAATATAAAATTATAGTAGTGAAACAATAGAGTTACTTCGACAATTAGCTCAATTTAGAGCGTATGTTTTCAATACATAAGGGTATCGGGTAATACCGATATTGTTAACCAAATATCTCTTTGTATATTTCTCTATAATTTTTTTAAATATATGGTAACATAGCATAAAGTCGAAATGCCACCGGACATTGGTAATACCAATCGGAATAGTGCACACTCGTAGTAAGAGTGAAGATAAAGGTTCAATCCCTTTTGTTACCGCAATAAGTCGGGATAGTGTAGTGGTAGCACGCTTAAAAACACTATTCAAAATAATCCCTTTGGAAACAAAGTGGCGAATGTAATAGTTACTTCGGAATCCTAATCCAGATACGCAGGTTCGATTCCTGCTCCCGACTCAAATACCTTTGTAGGCCTCTTGGTGAGGAACTAGACTGTCACTCTTGTAAAATAGACGGATCGTAACCGTCCATAGGTGCAAAATCATCGTTCGTTGACATATTGAAATAAAATACCCTCAAGGTCTAATGGCTAGGACACCTGACTGTCACTCAGGAATGCAAGCGAGTCCGATTCTCGTTGGGGGTGCTTTGAAAAGTTTGACTTTTTTATTTTAATATATAAAATAAAAAGTTAAACAATGACAAAAAAAGAAAAAGTTTTTTATGGTAGAATTTTACATTATTCTAAAAAGATAATGGCTATAAATTATTTGGGTGGTCAATGTAAAAAATGTGGTGAAAAAAATATTTTAAAATTAACTTTTCATCATAGAGAAAACGATAAAAAAGATTTTGAAATTGGACATTATTTAGATAGACATTGGAGTAGAATTGAACCAGAATTGGATAAATGTGATTTATTGTGTTGTAATTGTCATTATGAAATTCATTTTCCGGATAATAGAGATACTTGGAGAGGAAATAAATCAAAAAAATATTTTCTGGATTTTTTGGGTATTATCGGTTGTGAAATATGTGGATATGATAAATGTTTATCGTCTTTGGATTTTCATCATATAAATACAAATGATAAAGAGTTTAAACTTTCTAATCTTTTGGCGGATAACAAAAGTTTATTAGAATTAAAAACTATAATAGAAATTGAAATAAATAAATGTCAAGTTGTTTGTAAAAATTGTCATAAATTAATTCACAATGAAGAATTTTTTGAATTGAACAAACATTTAATATATGAAAAAGTTAATAATTTTAGAAAAATAAGTGTGAAAACTGATAGAAATTTAGTTAAAGAACTGTATGATAATGGAATGAAACAAATTGACATATCAAAAAAATTAAAAGTATCAAAAGGAACAATTTCTACTATAATTAAAGAATTAAATGCCGGTGTGGTGGAACGGTAGACACGCAAGTTTTAGGAACTTGTGCCCACTGGGTGTAGGAGTTCGAGTCTCCTCACCGGTACACACAAATGACCCTGTATTGGCGGAGTTTTCTAAACTTCAAGCGCATAACGGACAGATGAGGGTTCGAATCCCTTCAGGGTTACCAATATTGGCTCTGTAGCTCAGTTGAATAGAGCGTGGCACTTCTAATGCTAAGGTCACAGGTTTGAATCCTGTCAGAGTCACAAACGCGGAATTAGCTCATTTGGTAGAGCGTGACCTTGCCAAGGTCGAGGTAGTGGGTTCGAACCCCATATTCCGCTCAGGTCGGTTAACGCAGTAACACAACGGCGGTGAACGGTGGTGTTAAGTGGATGATGAAAAAATGCCTTATGCAGATATAGCACAATGGTAGTGTAAGAGATTTCCAATCTTTTGATGTCGGTTCGATCCCGATTATCTGCTCTTCGCGGTAGTAGCTCAGTTGATTAGAGCACTAGCCTTCCAAGCTGGGGGTCGTGGGTTTGAATCCCACCTACCGCTCAAAAAGAAAAATAAACCTTTTAGGTTGTTAATACTATAATCTGAAAAATAATCAATAATATATGGAATTAACAGCATATTGCTTAAAGACAAAAACAAAGAATGTCCCATTTAAGGGAAAACCAGAACTAATCAGAACCAGTAAGGGTGGATTTATGTTGAAAGGACAAGATAAAGATGGTAACAAGATGAGTGCTATCGTTTCGAGTACAACAGCAAATGAAGCTATCAAGTTAGGATTGGTTGTTGAAGTAAAGTAAAGGAATAAGCGGGTATAGCACAACGGTTTTTTAGTGTGTCGGTTTAACCAAATCGAAGATAGATGTTCAACTCATTTTATCCGCTCCAATTAAAAATCTATCATAGAAATATGATAGAACCTGCGGGTATAGCACAATAGTAGTGCATCGGCTTACCATACCGAAGATGCCAGTTCGATTCTGGTTACCCGCTCGTAGTTTGATATAACAAAGATAGCTATCTTGAATAATGATAAGTGAAACCCAAAAGAGGGTGATGTCAATGGATGTATCAAATTTACGCGGTAGTAGCTCAGTTGTAGAGCGTCAGCTTCCCAAGCTGAAGGTCGTGGGTTCAATTCCCACCCACCGCTCATCCCCGGGAGTCATGACCCATACAAGTTCGAATCTTGTTCAACTTCAGTTGATCGGAAGTTGATGGCAGAATGGTAATTGCAGGGGCTAACTTATACGGTCGGTTGGCCGAGTCAGCATATAGGCACTGAATTGCAACCTCAGATACGGGGGTTTGAATCCCTCACCGACCTCTTTTTTTATTTAATAATTTAATAACTACGAAAACAAAAACACAATTTAACAGTTACGGAAAACCTATTGATTTCATTCCAGATGAAATAAAAGCTGGTGATTTAGTAGAATATTTAGAATCAAAAAATCATTTTGAAGGAAAGAAAAAATCGAATGTGAAAACACCTTTGATTGGAACTTGGGATGGTGAAAAGGTTCAATTTGACGATAAAGAAAAAACCGTTGTTAAATCATTACAATGGTTAACAAAAGTAAAAATTTGCCCTTTTTGTAAAAAGGAATTAAAATGAACAGAATTTGTAAAAAATGTGGAATTGACATATCGGAAGGAAGATTGAAAGCTTTACCAGATACTCAAACTTGTGTGGATTGTTCCAAAACCAACAGAAAAAAAGGATTTAAAGTAATTACTGGAAAAGATACTTATACTGAATTAGATATAGTAGATGAAGAAACTTTCAATATGTTGGATAAATATGATAAAACATATAGACAGAATAAAGTTTAAAAATATATTGCGGGGTATGGCAGTGGTCAGCCGTCGAGTCTCATAATCTCGGAGTCGTAGGTTCGAATCCTACCCCCGCTACTAAAACAATTAGGTTCGATAAATAGTACCGCTAAAATATTTATATATAAGAATAAAAAATCTTATATATGAATAAATGTTTGAATTGTGGAAATGAAGTGAACAATAAATATTGTAATGTTAGTTGTCAAAATAAACACCAAAATCAATTTAAAATTATTAAAAAATGGGGAGAAATTAAAGAATTTAAAGTGAATTGTTTTTCCTGTGAAAAAGAAATAATCATTAAAGAAAGGGAAAAAATATTTCCCAAAAAAGAAAAATATTACTGTAGTATCAATTGTTCAAATAAAAGAAAACATAGTATTTTAACGAAGGAAAGAATAAGTGAAAGTCTAAAAATAGAATTTTTAAATAATCCTAGAGAAAAGAAAATAATAAATTCTATTTGTTTAAATTGTGGTGAAAAAATTGTTTCATATAAAGAAAGAATATTTTGTTCAAGAAATTGTAAAAATACTTTTTATATTAAAAATGGTGAATTAATAAATTGGGCAAAATCAGGTGGTAAAAAATCAATATTAAATCAAAATAGAAGAAGTAAAAATGAAATATATTTTAGTGAACTTTGTTTAAGTATTTTTGATGATGTGAAATTAAACACACCAATATTTAATGGTTGGGATGCTGATGTGATATTAACAAAATATAAATTAGCTATAATGTGGAATGGAAATTGGCATTATAAAAAAATAGGAAAAAAACATTCATTGTTTCAAGTTCAAAACAGAGATAAAATAAAAATAAAAGAAATAAAGAATTTTGAATATACACCATACATAATAAAAGATCCAAAAGGTTATAATAAAAAATTTGTAGAAAATGAATTCGAAAAATTAAAAATATATTTAAATGTTTGATTCAGACAAATTATACGATGATTTTAAGACACTTTTAGATTCTTTCACAAAGGAAGATTTAGAAGATTGGTTGGAATTTGATAAAAAGAGATTAGAAGATTCCAAACAAACATGTCAGGATGGCTGAATGGCTAAGTGCCGGTCTGCAAAACCGTAAATGTGGGTTCGAATCCCTCTCCTGACTCTATGAAAATGATTTATACACATACACTTTCGTAATGTCGAAAGACATTATAAATAATCCTAGAATTATTGTGCTTGATATTGAGGGAACTTTAATATCGAACGCTGTTTCTATTTTTCCAAGATACGATTTATATAAATTTTTGACTTTTTTAAAAGGAAAGTATGATGAAATTGTTATAATGACTTGTTTGGATGAAAGAATATTTCGTAAGGTTGCAAATATTCTTTGTAATGAGGGAACAGCTCCGGATTGGTTCGAAAATTTGAAGTACATAGATTGGAAAGAAAAAAGTTCCTATAAGGATTTACGTTTTGTATCTGATGATATTACCAATATTTTTATTATTGATGATATGGAAAGATACATAGTTCCTAGACAAAAGGAACATTGGATTAAAATTGAAAGTTTCCAAAGTCCTTATAGACGAGACAAAGAATTTAAAAAATTAATGAAAGTGTTATGAAACAGTATGATCATATAGATTATTATGGAAAACGTTTAATGGGTGATGTTGTATATGCATTTGATAAATTAGACGGTAGCAATTTACGTTTTGAATTTTCGACCAAAAGAGGTTGGTATAAATTTGGTACTCGTAAATGCATGATTGATGAAAAGAATCCAGATTTTGGTAAAGCTATTCCTATATTTCTTGAAAAATACGGTGATGGATTATCAACCATATTTAAAAGTAATAAAGATTATAGAAATATAAAGAATTTTGTAGTTTTTTGTGAATGGTATGGACCAAATTCTTTTGCTGGAAGGCACACAGATCCATTAGATAAGATGAATTTAGTTTTATTTGATGTTAATCCAATGACAAAGGGGTTTGTAGATCCGAAAAGATTTATAGATGATTTTGGACATTTAGATATTTCAAGACTTATATATCATGGAAATTTAAATTGGGATTTCATAAATCAAGTCAAAAGAAACGATTTTGGTTTAATGGAAGGTGTCGTTTGTAAAGCAAAAGATAGTGGTAAAGCACATCAGATTTGGATGGTAAAAGTGAAAACTGATGCTTGGTTAGACAGATTGAAAAATAAATTTGGAGATCAAGCTTTGAAAGATGAATTAGCCGGTATTTAATACCGGCTTTTTTATATATATCAGAAAACAAATTAAACGAAATGAAAACCAAATTAGAAGATTTTTTAAATGAAGAAAAACAAACATCACCAAATCCAAAAACATTAACTGATTTGATTTATAAAATAGCAAATACAGATAAAGATGGTGATTTTAAACTTGGTAATATAAAAGGATCTGTTGTAGCAAGAAATTATGGTTACTGGGGATATTTTAATGTAGATTTCTATTTCAAAAAAGATCATCCTAAATTTGGTGAAACATGGGATCATTTCGCAACTTGGAATCAAGATACAGGTGGTTACGAAAAAGGTCAACTTGAAGTTTTTGATTATGAAGAACTCATACCAGTTTTTAAAGAAGCTGTTAAAAAAGCTGGTTTTACTAGAAGTGAGTTGGAAATAGAAGGACAAGAAGTTCAGGAAGTTCAAGAATCTGTCAAGGAAGATAAAATAAAATACTCTAATGATTGGTCACCGGAAACACCATATTCGATTACTGTTTATATGAAAGGTGGTGATAAAGAACATTTATCTTGGTTGGATAAAGAAAATGTGGAAAAATTTAAAAGAAAATATCCGAAAGAAGTTATTTCGGTATCAAAATCCAATGATGGACATTATTTAGATGATGAAGATTGATAATTTTTTTATTTGAAATAAATTTATTATATTTAATTAAACCTTTTTAATCTTTTAACATAAAATAGATATATGAAACTAGAAGATAATAAGATTATTATTGAAAGTGAATGTGGAACTCATTTGCTTCGTTGTGAATATTGTGATGAAAAATTTGACATTTCTTTCTATACATATGGAAATGGTCAAAGTAAAATATGGGGGAGGTTGAAATACGCTTTTCAACATCTTTTCACTGGTCAATTATTTTCTGACCAGATGATTTTCAATGAAAAAGAATCTAAAAAATTGGTTGACTTTATTAATTATAAATTAAATGAAAAAACTTAATTTCTTCCAAAAAGTTCATACCCTTTTATGGATTATATATAGTCCAAAAAGAAATCGTCTATACCATTATAATTTAAGTATTGGTTTTGGACAAGAAAGTTCATACCTATCCACAAAAAATTCAGATCAGGAATCCGTTGACTTTCTTATAAAATAATAATAAAAAATGGAAAGAGAATTTAAACATATCAAACCACCAGAAGAATTTTTAAATGAAAGTAGGAGACCAATTGAAGCACATAAGGTTTCCAAACAAAATAAAGATATTAAAATTTTTAAAAATAAAATGGATTTTAATGTTCCGGTTAGTGATGAAAACCATATTAGTGTAAAACCCGGAACAACTTTTGTATGTATTGAAAATAACGTTTTCGTTAAGAATGAAAAAGAAGATACATATACCAAAGCATTATTCGAAACAGAATTTATTGAAATAAACAAGAAGATTTTTCAAGAGGAAATATAAAATGGGGGCAGTAAAATTTTTTTCAAGTAGTTCTTATGATAACAAACCAACAACTCAAATAGTTACGGTTGAAGTTACTAAACCTTTGCCAAATCCGAATCCAAATAATTATAAGATAATTAAACATGAACAAATAGGAAAATATCTTATAATTGAAGTGAAGTATTTGGATTGTACAAATTATGAAGGATATAAAATAATGTTATATGAATGTACTTATGATGATATTTTAAAACAAGTAAGTATAGATCCACATTTTTCAAATAATCCTGAATATTTTTCACCGATTTCTAGATTTGAACCAACTAAACGTGGTTGGGAAATGGCGAGATTGATTAGTTATGGAATGATTAACATATTAAAAAAATGAAAACACTTTTTATCATAATTGACATCCTTAGTATGTTGGTACTTAGTTTATTTTTGTTACCAGCTTTTATATTCTATTATATATATTTAGGTATATTATGGATATTTTCTTCAAAGAAACATGATGATTGTTATTATGGACCTTTAAATTAAAAGTATGAAATACAGAATTAAAGAAACGGATTATAAATTTTATCCTCAAAGAAAAATTTTTATATTTTGGATTTATTTTGATGGTGAATCATATAGATATTGGGATGAATTCTTTGGTGTATTGGATATAAAAATTTATATTTCAATTCATTGAAAGAAGCTCAAAGTTTTATAGATGAAGATAAAAAGAAAAGAAAAGTTACTTATCACGAAATTTAAAAATTATGGAAGTATTAGATTTAAAATTTTATTCTAACGATTTGTATAAAGAAGTTACGATCAGAGAATATTTTTATTGTTTAATGAAAACATTTTGGGAAGAACAAGAAAATTTTAGTGGGAAAAGACCATTGGGTAATTCTGATTGGACTATAGACCTTGTTCAATGTCTTATCGAAAATAAACTTGTTAAGGGGAAGAAAAACAAGTATGATGAATGGGATTTTGAATGGAAAGATGTTGATAAATTTGTAATCAATGAAATTTTTAAACCCTTATTTGGAGTATGATAACTAGATATTATTTTATCGTTTATAAATGTAAAATAACCACTTGGTATAATTTATCTGGTGAATGGAGATTTCAAGATTCACACGAACAAACTTGTCAAAATATTATAGATATACACCCTATACAATTTCAATTAGATTGTAATGAAAAATATGGTGATATAATTGAAAATAGTTATAAAAAAAGAAACGAATATTTCATTTTAAATTGGATACAATTAACAAAAGATGATTATGACGAATATAAAGGAAAAGTCGGTTGATATGTGGAATGGTTTTTATAAATTAGAATTTAAAACAAATAGAGAAATAAAAAAATTTTTTAAAGAAGCTATTAGTTTAGCCAATAGAGTGAATGTTGATTGTCTTAAAGATGGATCGTGGAGTAGAACATTGGATTATGATACAACTATAAATGACTATATAAAGAAATATGTTTCTATTCATCAACACAATGTTTGTATTAATCGTCAAGTTTATAATCAAAACAAATTTGACGATCAGGGTGAAATTGGATCATCAACTTTGGGACCACCATCAAAATATTTATTTATATATCTTAATATAGAAAATTTAAATAAATTGGTGGAAAAATATAATTTAAAAAAACACATATGATAACAATATTAATAATTGTCTATCTTGTTTATACACAAATGAGAATAGAAGGCGAAAGGGATTGGTTGATGAGAATAAATCATAAAGAATGTAGTGAAAGAGCACAAAGTTTGATGTAAATTTTTTTATTTCAAATATTTTACATAATTTTGTAATCTTATTGAAAAAGTCTGTTGTTTAATTTAACATTGGATTATAGATAAACGACTAAAGTTCACACAAGTTGAGGATATGAACTACACATAATATAAAGACTAAAGTTGAAATGATATACACTTTACTCGACATTGTGGTGTTAAATTAAATGACAGAATTTTTAAACTTTTTGAAAAATAATTGATAAAATAGAAAAAACAGACTAAAAGTATTTAATATATAAAATTTAAGAAACAATTAAAGTTATGAAAAACATTGTAAATACCAACCTATATTATTTGTATTTATACCTCTATCCAAACAGAGACTGGGTTGATATTGCTATGAAATAATTAAACTTATTTTTACAAATCGGAAACCCGGTCTCAAAAGGATCGGGTTTTTTGTTGTTCTTTAAAATATTGAAATATGATCAGGTGGCGGAAATGACAGACGCACCAGACGAAAAACTGGAGTGGATAATGGGATTAGTTGCAACCACCACAATACGGGTCAAACCCCGTCCTGATCACAAAAAAAAAAATGGGGGTTAATACAGTATCAACTTATCTCAGAAATGTAGTGATGAAAAACTGTTACTTCGTAGCTGTAAACTATAACAAAGATGTGTGAAAATCCATCAACCCCCACCATGAGATCATTGGACAGTTGGCTGTCTAGCGGCTTGTAACACCGTTCTTTTGTAGGTTCGAATCCTTCTGGTCTCACGATAATGGGAATATTGAGTAGTGGTCACTCAGCGGTCTGTAAAACCGTGATCTATAGGTTCGAATCCTATTATTCCCACAAAATAAGGCTGGATGGCGAAATTGGTAGCCGCGTTGGTCTAAGAAGCCAATGTCGAAAGACGTGGGGGTTCGAGTCCCCCTCCGGTCACTTTCTTTGAAATAATGTGATTGTTTGTCCGAATTCCGGAACGGCGAATATTGGGACACTGGTGGCTGTAACCGCTAGATGTTAATGTGGGTTCAATTCCCATCAATCACACACAAATGGCCTTGTGGCGGAATTGGTAGACGCGACGGACTTAAAATCCGTTGTCCATTACGGGCGTGTGGGTTCGAGTCCCACCTTGGCTACATATTAAATATTGGGGAGTGTTCCAGAGTGGTCAAATGGGGCAGACTGTAAATCTGTTGGCGTAGCCTTCGGAGGTTCGAATCCTTCCACTCCCACAAATCGGTTGGTGATGACCGATAAATGCCGAGGTGGCGGAACTGGTAGACGCACCGGTCTCAAAAACCGGTATCAGTAATGATGTGTGGGTTCGACTCCCATCCTCGGTACAACAATTTGTCCCTGTAGCCTAACTGGAAGTGGCGTCAGACTTAAACCCTGAATATACCGGTTCGATTCCGGTCGGGGATACAAATTGCCTCTGTGGTCTAAAGGAAGTGGCGTGAGTTTTAGAAACTCAAAATACGGGTTCGAGTCCCGTCAGGGGCACCAAAATGTCTCCATAGCCTAATTGGAAGTGGCGTTAGTTTCAAAAACTAAATGTATCGGTTCAATTCCGATTGGGGATACAAAAATTCAACAAAATGGCAAGAGTAGAAGGAAATAGGATAACAGAAGCAATGGATTTCGAAAGTGATACAAAAAACTGGAAATTCGATTTTGCACATATGTGTAGATTTTACGGAAAAGATTTCATCGAAAATATTAAAGCTATGTGGTCTGTAAATGATGATGTTCAAACAGAAGATGAATTTTGTGAAATGAACGGAATTCCTAAAAGTTTCTTTGAAAAAACAATTAAAGGAAAATAAGGCTCTGTGCTGAAATTGGTAAACAGAATTGTTTCAGAATCAATTTATTACGGGTTCGAGTCCCGTCTGGGTCACTAAATTTAAAATTATGAAATCAGAAATTAACATTCAATTTGAAATTGAAACAACAAAGGATGGTGATTATTTTTCTTGTCACATACCAAAATATGATATTTATTTTAGTACAAAAAGGAAAGTGACATTGAAAAGAAAGGAAAAATTCTTGTGAATTGTTTTATAAATTATTTTATTGAAAATAATTAAATCACTATCATATTAAATTTTTTTATCAATACAATTTAATGTATCTTTGTTTTCTAAATAGAAAAGTATGAATTATACTGAATTAGTAAATGGTATTAAATCCGGAAAAATTAAAATAGATAGTAAAAATCATTTACACAATGATATTTTACCATATCTTGAAAGACATCTTCAATACAAACAGGATCATTTGAGGGAACTAATCGAAATGGGTGCCAATTATGTTTGGAAACATGATAAAGAAAAAGGTCCAATCGGTGAAAAAACTTCAAAAAGTATGATTGAAATGACTCGTTATGATATTTTAGAACCGTTGACATTTGGACAGTATCTTTTTGATAACGATATTTATTGTTTTCATTGTGGTGAAAGACTTCATATTGTTCCAATTGATGAAAACACAATTACCCTTGTTAGTTTTAGTATATTTCACGACAATCAGGATAAGAGTGGTTTGAAATACGAATACTGTATTACAGATGGTGAAATTCCCACTTGTAAGGCTAAAGAACTTTGTGATTCGAAGAAAATGATATCTGAAATAGAAGTTCCAACAGGAAAAGTTTTTATAAATCATCCTTGTATTGAAAAATTAATAAAGATAGATCTTCATAATGAGGATTTAATCAAAAACATTCCAGAAGAATATTCAAATGAAAAAATTAGATATGTGTTGAGATGTGAAAAAGATAAATTTGGTTATTTGCCATATTGGAATACACTGGATTTAAGACAATATGCAGCATCTCAAATTGGTATTACATTAAAAAAAGAAGAGTTGAATTATCATTTCTATCCAAATGATTTTAAATCAATTAAAGAATTACCAGAAAAATACATTGTTATAAATCCTTCAATTACACAACCTTATAGAACTTGGAATTTAGAAAATTGGCAAAAACTAATTGATATTTTAAACGATAATAATATTAATGTTGTTGCTATTGGAAAGGATATATTCAATAAAAGTTTCTATGATGTGAAAATCAAAAAGGGTGTCAATCTTTGTGGTGATGAAAAACAAAATGATTTATCACAAGTATGGCATATTTTGAATAAATCCGATATGTTCATTACTTTTGATTCTGGTTTGTTTATTTTTGCTGGGTCTACGGATACATTTCTTTTACAAATTGGTAGTTCACTTGATCCGGAATACCATACACCTTACAGAAATAGTTCCCAAACATATAAATACGAACATGTGGATGGTATTTGTAAGATAAGATGTTTTTCTAATCCCAAATATTCTATACAATGGAGTGGTTATTTGGGTAATATAAATGGTAGACAGATGCTTGGTTATTGTTTTAAGGGTTATGTAGAAGGAAATAATTATGATTGTCATCCGAAACCAGAAGAAGTAGTGAGAAAAGTATTGGATAATTTGATGTAATTTTTTTATCTCAGCCATTTTACATACCTTTGTAATCTGATTGAAATACCCGGATAGGTAATTTAATGTTTAGATCAGTATTCCTGAAATAGTTTGGTAACGCTGGGTGTGGGGTCAAAACCCACTCTATCCACAAAAATGTTTATGATGTGGCTGAATTGGTAAAGCTAGCTGTTGTAAATCCACTAAGACTGGAGTGTAGGTTCAAATCCTATCATCATAAACATTTTAATTTTTTTAAACTTTTTGAAAAATAATTGATAAAATAGAAAAAACAGACTAAAAAGATTTAATATATAATATTCTAAAACAAAAAATTATTATGACACAGAACATCCAAAATATGATTATTAATCAAATACCGGTAAAAATACCGATTGGATGAACTTTGTCTATAACGAATATAGAAAAAACCCAATCGGAAACGGTTGGGTTTTTTTGTTTTGATCCACCATAGTTTTAACCAGTTCTTTGAAATAAAAATAAAAATGTTAAAAAAATAAATTATAAAACTATGGAAAATTTAGAGAAATTGGCGGAAGATTTGAGTAACCTTACCGTATTGCAGTGTTACCAACTAGCCAAAATAATGAAAGAAGAATACGGTATAGAACCAAACACGAAAGTTCTTGGTGTAAATGTATCACCTATCCCAACTCCAGTAATGGAAATTGAGAAAACAACTTTCGATGTGATTCTGAAATCAGCAGGAAATATTAATAAACTTGGTGTTATCAAATCCATTAAAGAAATGACAGGACAAAGTTTATTGGAAATTAAAACTCTTGTTGATAACGCACCATCAAAATTGAAAGAAAATATTAGTAAAGACGAAGCATATGCTTTACTAAATACTCTGAAAGAATTAGGTGCAGAAATTGAAGTTCTTTGAAATGTTGACAAATCTATACTATAAGTATAGTTATGTAAACAAAAATAAACTAAAAATGTAGTAGCGAGTTTAAGTGTTACTTCGTAGCTTAATAGTTAAGCATCAAACTGATAATTTGAAAATTGTGGGTGCGATTCCCATCGAGCCCGAAAGGGTTTAAATCACTTAATGATTATCTCTACATTTTTAAAACGGATTGTAAACCCTCTGTCTGATAAACAGTTGAAAGGTTAATTGGTTACATGGTGGTTCGATTCCACTCAATCCGACAGTTCTTTGAAATAAAAGGTTGAAAGTTCAAAATGGAAAAATACTACCTTTTGTATTTAATATATAAATATAAAAAGATGGGAAATTTTAAAGATAGTGATTATTATAAATCTGGAAGAAGTTTAGAAAATGCTAAAATAGGATCTATAAAAAGTTCTATAAAATCTAAAGAATTAAGATTGGATAGAATAAAAAAGTATAATGAAAATCCAAAATTGTGTTTAAATTGTTTCAAACCAATAGATTATGATAAAAAATATAATAAATTTTGTTCTACATCTTGTTCAGCTTATTATAATAATATAAAAAGAGGTGCCAGAAGTGATGAAACTAAAAATAAAATATCTTCAAGTTTAATGGGAAAAATTGTTAGTGATGTAACAAGAAAAAAAATAAGTGATGCAAAAAAAAGTGAAAAAAGTAAAAATAAAATTTCTAATTCATTGAAAATTTTTTGGAAAAATAATATTAAAGCTAAAAATAATTTAAGTAAAAAATTAACAGGTAGAATTGTTTCTACTGAAACCAGAAGTAAACAATCTGAAATAATGAGTAATAAGATAAAAAACGGAACTTTTAAACCAAAATTGAAAAGTATAAAATGTGAATACAATTTTAAAAATGAAAAAATAAGATGTGATTCTAAGGTAGAATATAGTTGTTTAAATTATTTCGAAAAAAATTATGATGTAATTGATATAAAAAGATGTGATTTTTTAATAGATTTTGAATATAAAGGTGTTAATAGAAAATACAATCCAGATTTTAAAATAATTACTAAAAATGATATATTTATTGTAGAATGTAAAACAATTTTATCAAATAAAGATTTACAAAGAAAATGGGAATATTATTATGATACAATTGAATATAAAAAATTAGCTTTGGATAAATATTGTAAAGATAATAATTTTATATCATTTAACTATAATAAATCAATGAATGTAAAATTTTATAATAATTGTAAATATGAAATATTAAATTGTGCCGTACCAGCGGATCCTGATAAGATCTAGAACTGTAATTGGATGTTGAAAATGTGGGTTCGAATCCCACTGGCACAACAAAATGGTGGTGTATCCCTCGTGTCTTATACACACGCGTTAATCGGGTAACTGGTGTATGGGGGTTCGAATCCCTCCACCACTACTAAATATGTACAGTTGGCCGAGTGGTCGATGGCACAAGACTGTTAATCTTGCGAGATGAAAGTCCCAACATAGGTTCGAATCCTATACTGTACGCAATAATTGGGTTTGTAGTTCAAAGGTAGAACGTCCGGCTGTTAACCGGCTAATGTTGGTTCGATTCCATCCATTCCCGCTAATGTCGATGTGAGCAGAGTTGGTTATTGCGGAGGTCCCATAAACCTTTCAACTTGAAAGAGTTGCGGTGGTTCGAATCCACTCATCGATACAGTTCTATGGTGTAACGTGTAGCATGACTCCCCTTGAAGGAGATGGTCAAGGTTCGAATCCTTGTAGGACTGCAAAAGGAAAAGTAGCTCAGGATACAAATGGGAGACTGTTCGATTAGATAGATAAAAGTGTACATTCATTTCTATTGAAAGATTAGGAAACTGTACAGGTCAGAGCACCAAGCCGATGTCTTGGTTGTCGGTGGTTCGAATCCACCCTTTTCCACACATTGTTTTGTCGTATAATGGGAGTACAACACCCTCTGAAGGTGCATGGTATGGGTTCGAATCCTATCAAAACAACTATGATTATTATAATACTCATAAGTTTAAAAATAAGTATGTGATGATTACTATGATAATCATTGTAATAACATGAAAAAGGAAATAAGAAAAATATTTCGTCAGGAAGTATTCAGTAGGGACAAATATACTTGTAAGGGGTGTGGGAAAAAATTTGATGAATCTGAATTGGATGCACATCATATTACTGATAGGAACGAAATGCCTAATGGTGGATATGTAAAGGAAAACGGAATAACTCTTTGTAAAGATGAATGTCATATGAAAGCTGAAAGGTATCATATTACAGATGGCAAAGAATTTGTTCCGGGTTTCCATCCTGACGAATTATATGAAAAGATTGATTCATCCAAAGGGAAAGCTTTTTATTTTTCACAACTTTTGGAATAAAAATTACTATATATAAGGATAATTGTCCAATAGCGCAATTGGTAGAGCATCAGAATTTGGGTCTGGCGGTTAAAGGTTCGAGTCCTTTTTGGACAACAAAGTGTAGTGTTTTTTCATTTTATAAATTTAATATATAGATGAAAAAACGCTATATTTATGGACAAAATTTTAAAACAATTCGGTTTCGATAAAATTAAAGAAACTGTTAATTTTTCTAATTCTTTCGTTGAAGTTACTAAAAAATTGGGATATGACCCTAATGTTGGTCATATCAAAAAAAATATAGAAAGAACAATAAAAAGATTAGACATTTCAACTGAACATTTTGAAAGTATTAAAAGAATTAAAGATTCTAAAACGAGATACATAAAAGAAAGGTTAGAAGAATTGGTAAATAAATGTAAAACATATAAAGAAATATTAGAAGAATTGGATTTATTACCGGTGACAACAAATTACAACAGATTAAAATCATATCTTAATAAATTTCAAATAGATTATACTAAATTAAAAAATAATAGAATTCAACCAATTAAAAATATTTGGTTGAAAGATAATCTTGAAAAAATTATAAAAGAATCGAATACACAAAAAGATGTATTAGATAAAATGGGAATCAGAAGTGCTGGTGGAAATTTTGGAACTTTAAGAAAGTATATTAAATTGTATAATTTAGATACATCACATTTCATAAAAAATTATTATGTTATGGCTGAATTTGGACATAAACAGATGATTCCTTTAAATGATATATTAATTGAGAATTCTAAATATAGTAGAACAAAGTTAAAGAAAAGATTATATGATGAAGGTTTAAAAGAAAGAAAATGTGAATTATGTGGTCAGGATGAAAATTGGAATGGTAAAAAAATGAGTCTTATATTAGATCATAAAAACGGAATTCCTAATGATAACAGGATCGAAAATCTTCAAATTGTTTGTCCAAATTGTAACGCAACATTACCAACACATTGTAGGGGAAAGAAAAATTAATAATCAAAATTATGAGTATTGTAGAACAAAGATTAAAGGAAGAAAATGATATCCTGAAAGTAATTAGAAGGGGTATTTTGAAAAGTGCAAAGAAAGGTGATTTACATTTTTACTGGGAAACAACCGGTTTGAGTGATTCTATGATCAGAAGTATAGTAAGTCAATTGGAATCGGAAGGGAAAATGATAAAGAATAAGGGAAATTGTAAAATTATCAGGTGGTAATTCATAAGAATTTTCCTAATTTAATATTTTTTCTTTTACAGAAATCAATCATTTCTGTATAAGGATCCCCTTGTATTTCCAGTCTTAAAGAATCTGATATAGGAACATTTTCATAAACTCTTATTTCGTATTCATTACCATAAAAGGGTATTTGTTGTTTTTGTAAATCGTCTATGTCACCATATTTACTATAATAAATTTCTTCGGCTTCTTTATTTGCATCAAAATTTTTTAAATCATATTTATTATTCATATATTCTTTATCAAATACGAATCTACAATCTGTATCAACACCATGTGATTCACAATGAAAGTCATCATTTTCGGTAAAGGAAATATAACCATAATCATGTTCATAATCGGGATTTATTAAATTTTTTGATTTTATTTTTAAAAAACCATCTTGAATAATTTTGATAGCTTTTTCATGACCAGTATAATGATAGATGTATTTATCATCATCAAATTCCCATTTGGTTATTTTCTCAAATATTTTGAATTTGGTAATCATAAATTTATATATTATATTTTTTTGTTACAATTATTTGTAGTATTTTTGTTTTATGAAGATATCTTTTGATTTCGATGGTGTATTTGAATATAAACCAATTCAATATTTAGTTAGAAAATTAATTGAAAGTGGGTTTGATGTACATATTGTAACCGGAAGATCATCTGATACAAACAACAATGATTTATTTTCAATATCTGATAAATTTATCAGAAGAGAAAACGTTCATTTTACGAATGAATCATCAAAATTTCTTTTTTTTAAAGATAAGGATTTCGTATTTCATTTGGATGATGATGAATTGGAAGTTAGAGAAATAAACGAAAATACAAGTGTTAAGGGAATTTTTTACGATAATGATTTTGAAAGAAATATTTTTAAAATTATATGAAAGATAAATTACATATCATATTTTTTATTATACTTATCATTATATATGGTTATTGTACTTATATGGAATCAACAACGAAAAGTGATTTGTGGGGATGGTTTTGTGCTTTATTAGTTGCTTTTATTTCCGTATATGGGTTGAAAATATTTTTAAAATCACAAAAAAAGGAGGATTAAATGGATTTATTTCCTAAATTTATTATTGAAGATGGTAACTTAATTTTAAGTAAGGTAATTAAACACAAACACCTTGTCACAAATAAAGAAAAGGTAAAAGGGGGTGGATGGTTTAGATTCAATAGTGAAACCAATACATTCATATTTTATGAATCTTCTGTTGATTTTGGAAAAGCTACATTTGAAGATATATCAAATTGTGTTAAGAATAAAAAAGTGTTCACCAATGTATCGTTGATACACAATATTTCAGAAAAACACAATTTTTGTTATGATACTGGTAGTGAAATAATTAACATTGAAAAATAACTAATATCGGACTCTACGCTGGTCGAAAGATTAGAGGAAGTTCGCGACTACAAAACCTAACGAGGGAGATCTAAACAATCGTTAAACCTCGGAAGTAGCAAGCCAAACAGATTGAGGGTGTCGGTTTCCCTTTGAGATCGGGTTGGTGCACCTTTCATTGGAAAGGAAATCCGAAAGGGTTTAGATAAATGTAGAGATAGAACAGAATCGCGGCTATTCGTTATTAGTTTTTTATATTTTATTTATGAAATATTTATTGATTGGTGTAATTTTTTTGATTTTGATTTTGTATATGTTTAGTAACAGGAATGTTAAAACCAAATATATAAAAGTAAAACATGATAGTATTTCGGTTCCATTAATGGCACAACCGGGTACATGTGGTGTAACAGTAACAATTAATTGATATGGAAAAATATAAGATAGGACAAATCATCATTGATTTGGATGGAAAAGAATGTACCATTGTAGATATGACTTCAAATTCAATTTGTGTACATATAAAAAAGAAGAAAGAAGGTGGTATAAATTGTAATAATTGGTTTACTTTTACCGATTTTGAAAAAAGATTTAAAATATGAGAATAGAAAGAAGAAAATGGACCAATGGTCAAATAGGATTGAAATCATCTGGTGGTATTACAGATTTATTCGATAACGCAATAAAAGGTAATTTGAGAATAAATGATGAAGAATATGACTTTATTTGTGAAAATATGACAGATGAAGAGATGGATTTAATATGTAAGGAAGAATTATCAATTTCCGAAAAAAGGAAACTATTGATAACATTAGAAAAATATCTTAAAAAGTAATTTTTTTATATTGGAAACATTTCATACCTTTGTATTGAAAAATAATATCCATCTATGAAAACTGGAATACACCCAAAACTAGTAAAATGTATTGATGAGATGATGTCCGATATGACACTCTTATTATACTATTACGGTGAATTTTGTCAATTCGTTGTATTTGAAGAAACTGAAAGAGTTCCACGATGTGCAGTGAATGTTATCCCAAGTGGGATGGTATTTTATTGGAATAAGAAATTTCTTGATATAACACCACAGAGACATGTTAATTTTATTGTGGTTCATGAAATTTTCCATTTGATTTTGGACCATCCAAAAAGAATTCGTAAAGGTGGGTTTGATATGAAATTATCAAATATCGCTACTGATATGATTATCAATACCGCAATCAAATCGGATTTTATTGATACGGATGCACCGACAAAAAACTTTATTGAAGTACCGACTGAAAAGGTTAAATATTTCAAAGATGGTAAAGTAGTTGAAGATGACCACGTTTGGGTTGTTGTAGTACCACAGGAATACAAAGGTGAACATGTTTTTGAAGAAATTTATGAATGGTTAAAAGAAGAAAAACAGAAATTTGATGAGTGGAAAAAGGATCAGGTAGAAGATTTTTTCAAAAATAATACTTGGGAACCACCCGATGATGATGGTGATGGAATAGATGGTGATGATGGTATGGGTGGTGATATGGATGATATGGATGGTAGTGGAAGTGGTAAGGATGATAAAGATGGTAAGAAAAAGGATAAGAAAGATGGTAAGGGTAAAGATGGGAAAGATGATGATGGTGAAACAAAGGAATTAAAACCATCACCAAATAACGGTAAAAAATCGGGTGGGTGTCCGGTGAGTGATTACCTTAAAGGACTTTTTGAAGGAATGGATAATGGTATAGAAGATTGGTTGGATAGTCATTTACCATCAGAAGTACCAGATGAAATTAGGAAAAGTATTGTTGAAGATGTTAAGGAACATTTGAGACAAAGGGGTTTCGAAAAGGGTAAAATTAAGAAAACTCTTGATAAATTAGTAAAATCTAAAAAGGACTATTTAAGGGAAATAAAGACGGCGATTTCATCAATAAGGGGTTTTTTTAAAGTAAAAACCATAACGAAAAGGAATCGTAGATCAATTCCGGGTATCAAAGGTAAAAGAAAAGAAGGTTTTGGTTTGAATGTTATATTAGATACATCAGGTTCAATGACCGGTTATCATCAAAGAGCATTATCATACATTTTCCAAAGTAATATCACAATAAATCTTATTTTATGTGATGCTGAAGTTCAGGAACAATATGGTCGTTCTTACCTTACTATTCAAAGTAAATCGGAATTCAAAAAGGTTAATCTTTCTGGTTTCGGTGGAACTACCTTACAACCGGGGATTGATTTAATTAACAATACAAAAGAATTAAGAGGTTTAAATACACTTATTCTTACCGATGGTGCAACAGATAGGTTGGATGTAACAAAGCTTCGTAAATGTCTTATTTTGTCTGTGGGCACACCTTGTCCAATCAAAGCAGGTAATCCTAGACAGATTGTTGTAGAAGATGATGTAAAACCAGAAAAAAATTGGTAAAATGAATGTTACTTATATAGAAGAAAATGGTATCAAATATAATTACCTAAATATAAGTTTTGAAAAAACTAATAAGTTAACCGAAACCAAAATTCAAAATATTTGGAAGAAATTTGTTAAAGATAAAGAATATTCAAAAATTGTAATTGAGAGAAAAAATAATGAAATAATTAATGAAATAATGTATTTCAAAAATGGAAAATTACATAACGAATTCAATTTCGCTCTCGAAAGATTTCATACTACAATGGTAGAAAGAATTTTTTATTTGAATGGGAAACAAATAGATGTTGATGATGAATCAACTTGGATTGAATTTGTTATTAATTGGAAAAGATTTAATAGATTGGAATACATATTAAAAAACGATTTTGCAGAATTTGAAAATATATAAAGAAACAATATATAAAATTGAATATGATGTAATCGAATTGGAAGAAGGTAAATATTCAAAATCCGAATTATCCAAATTTACGAATGAACATACATATACTTTATTCAGAAGAACAAAAGATGGTAAAACTGTCAAAGAAATGTTTTTCAAAGATGGTAAAATTCACAATGAATATGGAATGGCATTGGTGGATTTTAGAAAATCAAAATTTTTGTTTTATTTAAATGGAATTCGTTTTGATGAAGAAGAAGAATTCATGAATGAATTGAGAAAGATACGATTAGATGAAATCATATAAAATTGAAAAGGAACACGGTGTTGATTATGTTGTCATTCGATTAGGTGAAGATGATATGATGATTTGGAAAAAGATAATAAAACAAAATTTTGATTTTCTTAAAAATCCAAATTTCAAATTTATCATATCGAGTGTTGGTGTTGGTGATTGGTTAATTGTTTATATGTATAAGTATAAAATACATAATCCATTTGGACCAGCTTTTATACTGATTGGTAACGAAGATGATACTAATTGGTATATTGATGGTGATAAATTACCATTTGAAGATTATGTAAATAAAATTAGAAAAGGTATATTA
>Ga0247840_10004610_pt1 | contig 21596 bp, 20 predicted proteins | sample LaCruzMarch2015__FD_192404 | JGI IMG/M metagenome (GOLD analysis project Ga0247840, IMG submission 192404) | Freshwater microbial communities from meromictic Lake La Cruz, Castile-La Mancha, Spain - LaCruzMarch2015_17m | ecosystem: Environmental > Aquatic > Freshwater > Lake | place: Spain... | reverse complement strand
TACACATAACTCCAATCTCTTAATATTAGGGTTAATTTGCCTAAATCCCTAAAAACAGCGTTTTTTAGGGAGTAACAATCCCTAAAACTTGACCTTTTTAGGGATTATGATAGTATATTAGACATGAATTTCCAAAGAATCCAAAAAATAGAAGACTCCCTATACCCTGGCAGGGTCTTAATAATATACGGCCCAAGACGTATAGGTAAGACAACTATGGCCAAAAACTTTCTTAGTGCGAACCAAGACAAGAAGGTCAGATATGATGTTGGAGATGATTTAGTATTACGTTCAATGTTTAAAAGGCAAAATCGTGCTGAGCTTTTGCAGTATTGTCTACCTTATAACATAATCGTCATTGACGAGGCACAGATGATAGAAGATATTGGAATTGGTATAAAAATGATGATAGATGAATACAAAGATAAGACGATAATCCTTACTGGATCATCTTCTTTTGAGATAATGCAAAAGGTTGGTGAACCACTCACAGGAAGACATTTTACAATGACACTGCTTCCAATCAGCACAAAAGAATGTGAGGGCAATGATTTTGATAAAAAAAATAATTTGGAAAACCAATTAATATACGGATCGTATCCAGAGGTATTAAGCAATGATGATGTGAGCATAAAAGAAAAACTGTTGGGGGAATTGGTTTCTTCCTATCTTTTTAAGGATGTATTATCTTTTGATAAATTAAAGTCCTCAAAGTTACTTTTGGACATTACCAGATGTATTGCCTTTCAAATTGGCAATGAAGTTTCATATAATGAAATAGCTAATACTGCAAATTGTGATCAAAAAACTGTTAAGAAATATCTAGATTTACTTGAAAAGACTTTTATTATAAAAGAGGTGAGCCCTTATAGTAGCAATCCAAGAAGTGAAATTACGCAAAAGAAGAAATATTTTTTCTATGATTTAGGAGTAAGGAATGCGTTGATTCAAAATTTCAATAAGATAGAGGTCAGAAATGACTTTGGACAACTATTTGAAAACTTTATATTCATGGAAATTTTCAAAAAGAATGTATTTTCTGGCAAACTTTTTGGAATATATTTTTGGAGAAGTAAAAAGGGAGAAGAGGTGGATATTCTAATAGAACAAGATGGAAAACTACAGGGATATGAATGCAAATGGAATGATACCAAATCAAAACATAAGTTTGCATTTCTAGAAAATTATAAAGATGCACAATTTAATGTTGTGAATAAGGATAACTTTTTGGATTTTGTTTAACTAATACCACCAGCATGGCCAAGCAAGATAAATTATCACTTTTCAGATCTATCTTCAGAGGTCGCACAGATGTATATCCAAGGCGATGGGAAAAGAATGGAAAAAGTGGATGGTCACCTGCATATTCTTTTGATTGGAATGAATTTAATGCTCACAGAGCATTGGGTGGCAATATAAAAAACTTTGAAAATAAAACACTCCAACCATTAACTAGTGCCGTGATACTTAATCACTTGAGTGGTAAAGAAACTATCGGTATATATCCAATATTATCAGATAACACTTCATGTTTTATTGTGGCCGATTTTGATGAGGCAAATTGGAAATCTGATAGCCAAAAGTTTACAACGAAATGTTCTAGATTCAATTTACAGGCCTATACGGAAATTTCTCGTTCTGGAAATGGTTCTCATGTGTGGATATTTTTTGAAGACAAATATCCATGCTGGAAATCACGTGCCATGATTCTTGAAATCATTCGTAGAACTTTTAACTATTCAGAATTTACTAAAGAAATAAGTTTTGACAGATTATTCCCGAATCAAGATACCATTACTGATGGAGGATTTGGAAACCTGATTGCACTACCCCTTCAGGGAGAATGCATGATCCATGGAACATCAGTTTTTTGTGACAACATTAGCCTTATTCTCTTTGAAGACCAGTGGGAATTTCTTGCAAATATACATAAACATACTCTTTTAGAATTGGATTCAGCATACGATAGTGTGATAACTGAAGATACGAATACTGAGACATGCTGTTCACAAAATCCTGATGAAATACACATAATTTTGGATGGCGCTATTCATATCAAAAAACATGAACTCAATGGTTTAATTACTGCGTTTATTAAACAAGAGCTGAATTTATATAATAAAGAATATATTGTTAAAAAGAAATTGGGTAGATCCATATTTGGTACAGAAAAATACTTTAATCTAATACAAGATATAGGAAAAGAAATTATACTTCCACGAGGCTTCCTAGTGAAACTCATAAATTATCTTGATGTTGAAAAAATTAAACATGTGATTTCAGAACAATATGTAAAACACCAAAAGATAAAATTTAATAGTTCTATTGTCCTTCATGAAGAACAAGAAAAAGTACTCGTAGAAATAAAAGATAAAACAAACGGCATAATTATTTCTCCACCAGGAAGTGGCAAAACTATTATTGCATTACAAATTATTGCAAAGCTCGGCCTTCCGGCACTTATACTTGTTAATCGTAATCAATTATTGTCCCAGTGGATTGAAAGGACCGAACAATTCCTAGGTATTCCCAAAACACAAATTGGTGTAATTTCTGGAGTAAAGAAAAAGGCTGGTAAACAAATTACTGTCGCAACCCTACAAACTTTGGCACGATATAAAGATATCGGAAAAATTATCAATTCTTTTGGTGCTATAATTATTGATGAATGTCACCATATCCCCGCAAAGACATATCGTGAAATTATCACTTCCTTTAAGAGCAAATATTGTTACGGTTTAACAGCAACTCACACCAGAAAATATGGTCAAGAAACAATTACTGAACTATGCATCGGTCCAATACTGGCAGAAATGGAAAACAACTCAATTAATCAAGATAAAACATTTGATATCAAAATTATCAATTCTGCAATTGAACTACCTTTTCGCTACAAGAATGATCATTATGAGATATTGGCAAAAACCATCTCGTACGATACAGAACGAAACAAACTAATACTAAAAGAAGTTTTATTCCATTTAAACCACGGTCACAAAATATTAATACTCACCGAGCGAAAAGAACACATAGAGATGTTAGCTTTATATTTACGTAATCAAACAGAAATCATCACTATTTCTGGAGATGATCCACTAAGCCAAAGAAAATTGAAACATGCTCAAATAAAGTCTGGTAATTTTAAGGTCCTAATTGCGACTGGACAATTGCTTGGTGAGGGATATGATATGGAGGGTTTTGATGTATTAATCCTTGCCTTTCCAATTTCATTTGAGGGTAAACTTAAACAGTATATTGGTAGGTTGCGCGGTACCGGAACAAAGTATGTCATTGATATTCGTGACCCACTTATAGATTTTCTTGAACGACAGTTTAAAAATCGTAAGAAACTTTATGAAAAGTTAGAAAATAAATTATTATGAAAAACATTCTCAAAAAGCATTTTGGTTATGAAGAATTCCGACCACTCCAACAAGAAATTATTGAGCGAGTTTTAGCAGGCAAAGATTGCTTGGTACTCATGCCCACTGGTGGTGGAAAATCTCTTTGCTTTCAATTACCTTCTTTATTATTAGAAGGAATAGTGGTTGTAATCTCTCCCCTTATTTCTCTTATGAAGGACCAAATAGATGCACTTAATACAAAAGGTATTTCGGCGGAGCTTATAAATAGCACTCTTTCTCAAGAGGAAATCTTGAGTGTAATGAAAAAAATTCAAATAGGTGAAGTCAAAATTCTCTATATTGCCCCTGAAAGATTATCCGTACCTGGATTTGAAATCTTTTTACGTACTCTGAAAATTAGTCTGATTGCGATAGACGAGGCTCATTGTATTTCAGAATGGGGGCATGATTTTAGACCAGATTATAGAAATTTAAAGTTCCTCAGAAATAAGTTTCCCTTGATTCCAATTATCGCTCTTACTGCCACCGCCACCCCAAAAGTACGTGAAGATATTGTAAAGCAATTGAACCTAAAAGAACCTCAAATCTTTATTTCTAGTTTTAATAGACCCAATTTAAGCTATGAAGTGCTACCAAAAAAAGATTCACTAGGGTTAATTCTGACGCTTCTTAAAATTTACAAAGATAAAAGTGCCATTATTTATTGTTTTTCACGTAATGATACAGAGGATTTGGTAAGACAACTAAACCATCACGGTCATAAATCTGCGCCATATCACGCGGGATTAAATACTGAAACGAGAAAGAACAATCAGGATAAATTCATTGAAAATGAGATACAAATAATGGTGGCAACAATTGCCTTTGGTATGGGAATAGATAAACCAGACGTTCGTCTTGTAATTCACCACAGTTTACCGAAATCAATTGAAGGATATTATCAAGAGACGGGACGTGCCGGTAGAGATGGGCTATCTTCTAGGTGCATTTTACTTTTCTCTTATGCAGACAAATTTAAACAAGACTATTTTATCAAAGGTATACAAGACGAAGCAGAGCAAAGAAATGCACAGGAAAATCTAAACCAAGTCATCAAATATGGAAATTTATATACATGTAGACGTAAATTTTTGCTCCGCTATTTTGACGAAGATTATGTAAAATTCAATTGCGGAAACTGTGATAAATGTGTCAAACAAAATCCGATAGAAATATCCACCATATCTAGGTTTAAAATGGCACAACGCCTTCACCCACACAAAGAGGATGCAATAAAGAAAATATTTTCTGGGTCAACATACGATGAAACCGCAAAGTTATTACAACAAAAACTCTCTGTTAATGAAATAGCAAAAATGCGCAAATTTTCATCAAATACCATCATAGATCATATTGAAAAAATTGCTGAAGTTAACACGGAGGTAGATCTTGCATATCTAAAACCTGTTTCAGAAAGACTTGAAAAGATTAAGGAAGCATTTAAAAAGTCTGGCGGGCTTCTTCTCTCTCCTGTGCGTAAGATTTTAGGAGAAGAATACTCTTATGATGAGATACGATTTGCGAGGATTTTTCTAAATCGTTAGGTATGTGATGACTATTAAGCTTGTTCGTCTTAATAAGCATTTATATATGTTTATTAATCATTTTGATACAAGCGCTATCTGTTTTTACATAAACCCAGACACCTCAGTGCCTGTATTATGGCAAATTCATATACTTTATTTAGAATCTACAACTTCTGTTCAATGTACTGCCTAAATTTAAAAGAGTATCTATTCTATTTTATTCCAAACCATGATTGAACCCTCTTTATGATAGATCTGGGTACCTCTTGTGTATTTTCACTTGAGATAGAAGGCGATGGGACAGACGGCACGCCTTTCTCTAATATCTGCTCAACGCCCTTGTCATCAACAACATGACTAACCACCCTCACCTCCAAATTTAATGTCCCCACTTTTAGCATATATGTTCCGAGCTCTTTTGGAACCATAAAATTCAACTTTATAACATCGTTATTACTCTTAAAAACTTTTACTTCTTCATTATTAAAGGCCACATTGATAACCTTGTCTTTATTTTTTAAATTCACATAAATGTATGAGTTTGGCTCAACACTAATTATCTGGTATGCATTCCCTACTTTATCAATAGACAACCTTGTCTTCTTCTCCAATCCATCAATTGATATAAACATCAAAGATGTTGGTTGAAGCACCTTTTCCTTTGTTAGTTCATTTAAAGTTGGCGTCTCAATTGGACTTTCCTTCATCTTATATAGATCATATCCGTTTATTATTCCCGCTCTGTTTAACTCTTTATTAATTGAAGGTACTAACTTAGAAATATTAACCAAAGATTTTGGTAATGAATTATCAAACAGGACATCAACCTTATTAAATAATTTAAGCTTTGGTAGTGGATTGAAACCTGTTATTGGTTGTAGATCCAACATGTCAGCAAGCGGATTAACAAGTTTAGAAACTCCAAAGTTTTTTCCGATATTTCCAAGACCCACCTTTGGTAAATTTGATAAGTGAAGCCTGTTTAAGTTTGTATTTACATTTAGAAACGCGAATGTTGGGTCAACACTTCCTCCGCTGTTACCACGGTTTGTATTATTTGTATTATTAGAATTATTGTTTCCTGAAACAGCGGGAGGGATAATTATTGGGCGATTAATTACAATAGGTGGAGTGATTATGGAACCACTCGAGTGTTCATTGCTTGGACATGTTCTGTTATTTCCTGATCCAACTCCAGCTGACGCTGTGTAATTATTTGAGTTTGTAATATTAATTATTCCAGCATCTCCTCCGTTACCACAGTCTGTGGAATTTCCCCCATTTGCAGTTACCGCAGTGCTGGTAGATGATCCGTCTGAATTATATATTATAACTACTCCTCCTCTTCCGCCGTTAGCTGTCCCATCTGCCCCATTTGCAAATATCCTGCCAGTTGTTGAAGTTGCAACTGTGGTTGTTCCTCCAGCTTGGCCGTTTTGTGAGCCACTTACAACAATAGCACTTGTTGTTGCATTTTGTATTGTAAGGATACCTCCGTTTGAAGTAGTTGTTCCAACAACAGTAATATTCTTAAGTGTGATGGTGTGACCTTCCCCTTCAAAAGCACCTATAGACAATGCTGACCCTTCTGCCACAGTGGAGGAGGCAGTTGTTGATCCGTTACCATAAAGTATAGTGTCCACTGTTGCGGTGCAAGTTCCGGCGGTTGAAGTGTTCATGTAATAGAATGGACGAGTTACCTCATCCAACAAATCAGTTCCGCAATTTGTCCAAACGGGAGCAGTGTTGTCATAATTAAATACAATAGACCTTTCGCTCAAATTACCTTTCACATCCACGGCCTTAACATATAGAGTATGTTCTCCGGCAGAAGGACGTGGAATATCTCCTCCACCCAAAGCACAGTTTAGAGGCTGATAAACTTCAGAGTCTATTTTATACTCACAGTTTGATGTTCCCGTACTCCAATCAATTGACGGCGCCCATTTTATAGTGCTCGTTCCTACAAAAGGTGAGGAAATAGAAATTTGTGGAACAACAGGTCCTCCTGAACTATTTGATCCGAACAAGAAAAATCCGTTACTAAATGCTTTAAAAATGTTTGTTGCCAAATTGTAAATTGCATTTGAGATATCAACAACTACGCCTCTTGCAATTATAATCCAATCAGAATGACCACCGTCTGTGGTAAAGTTACGGGTAGTTGTAGCGTTAACATTATATTCTCTAGTTGTAGAACCGTTTATTGTTCCTGTATTTTGTGAAATATCATCGTGAAAAGTCACGTTACCATTAACGGCTCCATTGTTGTAACTACTATTGTAAAAATCAAAAACTCCACCTACTGCAACAGAAGATGTTCCATCTTGATTAAAGCTACTATCATAGAAGTTTACAGCACCAGCTGAAGCTACAGAGATCACACCGCTATCATTTGAACTACTATTATGAAAATTCAGAACTCCGCCTGAAGCAACATTTATTCTTCCTGTATTAACACTACTATTGTAAAAATCCAAACCTCCGCCAGAGAGAACAGAGATAGCTCCACTGTTGTAACTGGTATCGTAAAACTTCATTGTACTACTAGATGCGATTGAGGTCGTGCCATTATTGTAACTGCTATTGTTGAAAACGAGGTGGGTTATTGAAATATTATCAGCTAAACCTTTGACAGAACCTGTAACAGTCCCATATGACATAACGCCAGAGAGATTTATGGTTCCGCTAGTTGCGTAAGCAAATCTCGCGTCACCATTTATAATACCTTTATTGTAACTTAAATTATTAAAATCAGCCGTATACCCCGTAGCAATATCCATAACCCCATTAAAAATACTGTTATTGTAAAATTTAACAGTACCAGCTGTTATATTAAAATAATTAGAAATACTACTACTTCCATAAACATTCAAGATGCCTCCCGTTTGATAAAGAGCACCTGTTCCAAGACTTGAAGAAGCATTTAGGTTAAGTGACCCGGCATTAAGTGTTGTTCTACCAGAATATGTATTTGCACCATTAAGTGAAAGCCCGCCATTTCCAGTCTTGGTCAAACCGTATGCTCCACTAATTACACCACCCGCTATCAAAATCTTACTTCCCCCATTAACAGTTACTGTTGTTGTGGCACCAAGTGTTATTGCACCCGTTCCTAAATTAAGATCATTTGTTCCTACATATACAAAGTTTCCATTCCAATTTTGTACATTATTTGTTGAAAGCAGAACTGCCCCGCCAGATGTATTATCTATTGATCCCCCGTTTATTGTAAGGGTACTTGTTCCAATCGCTCCTGCGTTGTTAATATTCAATATTCCTCCGTTCAAAACAATTCCACCAGAAATATTATTCACTCCGGACAGGCTAAAGGTACCATCACTTTGTGTGGTTGTACCATACATTGTAATTGTAGAACCTGTTGCCTCCGTAATTGTACCAGTGTAGCCAGAATTTATTTTTAGATTTTTGACACTTATATTTGTATCAATAGTAGATGAACTTGTATCACCTGAATCAAATATAGCAGTATCATCTGCGCTTGGCACACCAATACCTCCTGTACCTCCTGATATTGCTGACCAATTGACGCCGCTATTCCAACTTCCCCCGCTAGTTCCAACCCAATAATAATTATTTAATGTATAACTCAAACTTACATTATTCAATATTGGAGTATTGTTTCCATCGGAAGAAATGAGAGTTGTTTTATAATAAAGTGAACCGCTCCACAAAAGGCCAGCAAGATTTATACTATTTGTTCCAGCTGTCAAAGTATTAAAGTCATTTAAGACACCGGAGGAGCTATACCAAGAGTTTCCATCTTGGCTGAACTGAATTTGCACACTTGTATTAGGTGGGAGAGAAGAAATTGTATATCCAAAACTGTTGATGGAGGATACGCCATCAGCTGGTAAGAAATTGGTTGACGATAATGTTCCACTGGATGAATACGTATAAAATGTACCTTCAAAAGAGGTAAAGGCCACACTTACAGAATTCAGAGTAGGAGTGTCTGTTCCATCTGTAACAAATATTACTCTGTAGAAAAAATAGGCTTTTTTCCATCCCATATTAGATAAGTCTACTGTATTTGTTCCAACAGAAAGATTATCCCATGAATCCGCCACACCAGTAGAGCTATACCAAGTTACGTTATCATAGCTAAATTGCATTTTCAGACTTGCGCCACTTGGAATTGCCGCAGCATTATATGTCACACTGTTTATCATCGATGTTCCCTCAACTGGTAGAAAGTTGGTGGATGTGATCATACCTCCATCCATATATGAACCCGACGAGAGAATAACAGGTGGAAATAGGAAAACAGATGGTATCAAAATAGCTGTTATCAACAATAACAACTTATATCTATTGATTATATTAGTACTAAAATGCTTAAGCATGACGTTGATTGGACGGTGGGGAATCCTAGACTGAATCTAGCGAAAATTACATAAACTCACATGTATAATAATAACATTTTTTAATTATAAATACTCTAAACAATCCACTCTATGTGTGGATAATTTTTAACACTCTACTATTTAATATGCCTTATAACTTCTGTTCAATATATCGCCTAAAATGCAAGACATAATCCTTTTCATCCTGATTTGTCAGAAACGGAGCAACATCATCAACCAAAGCCTTAAAATCAAGATCTTTTGTAACGTCCATAAGAACACTCTTTAATTCCTTTACGTTTTTTATATTCAATTTCGTATTTAAATATTCATAATTAAAATCAGTGATGCCCATTAAATATACAAGATCATAAAAGTCACGCCCCTTCGCTCTCTTACGTCCAAGCACAGCGGCAATTTTTTGAGAAAGAATAATATCCTTTGGAGTGACTTTGATATTTCTAAATACATCATACTTTTGTAATACAAACACATCTGGAACAAAAATAAAATCATATGGCATTGTATCGATTTGTATTATAATCTTTTCACCCTCAAAGGCACTGATCTTATTATCAAAAAGTATATTAGGAATTTTTATATAGCATCTAAAAGCAGATTTAAAGGTGTTCTTTATTTCTACCTCATATCCCTCTAATTCAAGATTCTTTTTAATTATTTCCGACATGCCGATAAAATCATCCTCTGTTAGACCAAAATTATCGAAATCCAAATCCTCAGAATATCTCCTACTACCATAACAAATTTTTATTGCTGTCCCCCCTAAAAAGGAAATCTTATCCGATAAGCCATTCTTAAAGAGGATGTCCAAAATCTTATATTGCAAATACTCTCTAAGTGCACTTTTTTCAAAACCAGCTGGATATGGATAATTCTTTTTTATATCTTCAAGATTAAGCATTTTTTTGTATATATTTGTTAAGTAAAGATACCTTGTTTATAAGCGTGGCAGTTTTGAAGACTGCCAAATATTCATTTAGCTTATTTTGATCAATGATTTCATTAAACACATCTACGTTGATTCTCAATTCTTCTATATCATTTTCATTCCTTATATCAGAACGCAAATACAGAAAATCCAATATCGCCTTTTCAGGTTCTGCAATTTTATACTTTAACTTTCCTTGCCCCTTGAGAACATAGCCAAAAAACATAGGGCTTTTTACAGATCTATAATTAAAATTACCAACAGTAGTCTTATATGAAGCTGTGCCTTTTGTCGTTATGGATGTAAATAGAAATACAGCCTCAGGTATAAGAGAATAATAATTCAAGGCATATTCCATAGAAATATATGATGGCTCTCTAAGCTTATTTGCGACAAAACAAATTTTATCATTGTCAATTTCACTATTAGTAAACATATAAAAACCCCTGGTTATTTTTTTAATATATCCAGCTTTTTGCCACTCATAAAGACGACGATTGCTAAAATCAGGAAAAACAGTCTCAACATCAGAAATGTTAATAACTGGAGATTCCTTAAATTTATCGAAAAAATCAATATATTTCATAGTTTTGTTTCAGTTATTAGTTAAAAATAACCGATAACTGCAATAAGTATAGCAATTTGGCTAGTATTGTCAAATCTATCTCTCTACCTGATTAACCTTCCTTAAACCAACCTTAGCAAACCCCTCATTAATATTAATAATTTCCTTAAACTTTGGGTCTAAATACCCTAAAAGCATCTTCTTGCGGAGTTTATAAGTATTAAAATGACCCATCATACCTAGATATGAATTTATACAAGCCACCAGCTTCCTGTGATTTTTATCAACAGTCTTAATACCCCGAGTCTCAACGGTCCCCACAAATCCAGTTTCAACACTTGAGGCAACCTCCCCCTCACCTTTCTCCAAGACGGCATTGAATTCTTGAATCTTTTTATAAAAACTAGTCTTTGTCTTGTTTCTAATATAAATACGATACGGTTTTATAAAAGCTCCCAAAAACATCACTCCATTATTGATATGTTGAAGATGTACCTTTTTTGGATGCAGCTCAAGCAAAAGTTCATCTTTTAAGTATTGTCTTATGATAGGAATTATGGATTTTAAATATTCTTTATCTTTATGTACAATTACCATATCATCTACATATCGCCCATAATACTTACAGCCAAGCTCATGTTTTACAAAATGATCAAAATCATTTAGATAAACATTTCCAAATAACTGTGAGGTTAAGTTTCCGATAGGTAAACCAGTATCCTTTTTTGCACAAAATAGACTTTTGGACTTTGGTAGTCCGCGCCAGTTTTCTTTGCTCCCCTTCACAATACAATGTTTTGTTGGGTCATGGAATATTGTTTTATTGATAAGATTTAGTAACCAAACCGGGTCAAACAGGCATTCTGTCTTAGCCTTAACTAGACCACTTACAACATCCAACTTGTTCAGTTTTTCTTCAATCTTTCTATATAAAATATTTTTATTAATAGACATAAAATACCCCTTGATATCTAGTTTTAAGACATAACAATCAGATTTATAGTTTTCTGAACAAGAACGAATAAAATGATCTAATCTTTCAATTCCATACAACGTCCCCCTTCCTTTTCTACAACTATAACTATCATTGATAAAGGAGGAGTCAAAGATGGGATTTATATAATTAAAAATTAGATGATGAATAATTCTGTCTCTGAAATCAGCGGCAAATATTTCTCGCTTTAATGGCTTGAAAGATATAAAGCAGGAACTTTTGCTAATTATGTATGACTCGCTGGTAATTTCTCTACCAAGTTCTAATAGTCTTTTTTCATATTCTATCTCAAATTTTAATTGACTTAATGTCCCACGTTTGTTTTTACGTGCAAGATAATATGCATCAAACAAATCACATAGAATCTTTTTATTATTTGCTTGCATTTAAAAGGATTATAATGCATGGATGTTGTAATTCCAAATGAAATACCCCAAGTATTTCTTGAGGTATTTCACTATCCAGCCCTTGAGGCAACGCACAGAAAAGCCGTAGGCCTTGGTGTTCAAGTTCCGGTTGACACCAGCGTTGCCAGAGTTCAGGTTATGGTTCCAAGCTGTAGTACCACTTGCAACAGATGACCAAAAGTTCGTGTTCGTCCCCAGATTGTTGAACGAGCCATCGGTATTGCGGTAGCCTGAAAGGAAACCCCTAACGCATCAACAATCATTGATTTCCTTCTGTTAACCTAACGGAAAACAAAAGTTTGTATAATTTCCATAAATTATCATATATTCCTCAAGTCTAAATACATTGATATGTAAAAGACATGAGAAGATTATTGGGCTGATTAAGGCACGCCTATCTTTGCCGTGACAAAAGATAGTTCTGGCCGATATTTGCAAAAAACAACAGCATACAAAAGATACTTACATTTATATCTTACTTCTAACCACTTGTTTTTTGCCATGCATATAATTGCAAAGAAACTTCTTCAATTCTCTCATTAAGAGCTATAAATTTATCTAGGCTAATTTGTTTAAGATCCTTAATTAATCTAATGTATAAACGCACTACCTCCAAATGATCTATTGCTGATTCCAATAATTTATATTTTGATGAACTATTATTCGCCCTATAAATATCCGCGATCATCCAGGACATCTCCCTCTTCAAGTCTTCTCCAATGGTATATTTATATTCCCGTTTAAAGTTTTTAGTAAAGATAAATACATCCAGCAGAAAATCATAACTTGCTTTGTACACTGGAAGGTTACTGTGGATGGTCATGGTTTTTTAGTCACATTGATTAAAGTAGTTTCTTATTTTTTGGGAATCTAATCTAAAATATTTTGCGTCGGTGGTATGTTCCAAAATGGAACTAACCGCTTTTTCATCTAATTCCCCACTTTCAAAGATATTTTAATCGTATGTTGCGTTTATATTTTCCGGGCGCTTCGCGCCCCCGCCGAATAGAACAAATCCCGCAAATGGGGCAAATGAGCATTAATCCTTGAGGCAACGCACAGACCAGCCGTAGGCCTTGGGGATCAAGTACCGGTAGACACCAGCGTTGCCAGAGTGCAGGTAATGGGCCCAAGCTGTAGTACCACTTGCAACAGATGACCAAAAGTACGTGTTGGCCCCCAGAGCGCTGAACGAGCCAGCGGGACTGCGGTAGCCTGAAAGGAAACCCCTAAATGAGCCGGACATGTTCCTCATTGTTGTTCCTTCATTTGTTCCTCTCCAGCCGGTGGTTGTTGTGTCATATGGGAAATCAGTGACACAAGAGCCAGAGGTACAGGTGGTACGCTCCAATGTTGTGAATTCGTCATGTGTAGGTAGGTGCCAGCCTGTTGGGCAGATTCCTTTGGCTCCTGCGGTTGATCCTCCACACATTGCTTGATCCCATTGGTATAGTCCTCCGCTGCTTATACAGTTATTTGTATCATTAGAGTAGCAATATTTTTGAATGGATGCGGCGGTTGCACAGCTTGTTCCTTGAGTTGTGACACCTGTTACCATTGTTCCAACGTTTAGGTTCTGTTGCATCCAGCATTGTGAGCCAATTAGAACGGTTGTGTAGGTTTTTCCGTCTCTTGTGTCTAGGAGCAGAGATCCACATACCCAAGATGATGAGGCGGCTAGTGTAATCTCTCCTGTTGTTGTGTTTATTACTACATTGTTAGAAGATGCAATCCTGTTTGTATTGTCGAAGGTGTCGGTTATTGTTATCGGTGTTGGGTCAACAATGTAGTCAATTTGAACCGCGCCAGTTGTTTTGAGATCAAAAGTGTTGGTGGAATGAGGGAGATTGGTGAGAAGAACTTTATACATCTTTTCAGTGTCAATGTTTGAGAAAGTGGCGACAGGCTGTTCACTTGGTGTGCCGTCGTAGACGTGGTATACTTCTATTTTTGCAGATGTTGTGGTTCCAGCTTGTGCTGGGCGAGCATAAATAGTATTATCATTCTTGTTTGTCAAAAACTTTTCAAATGTAACTCTCACGGTGTGGCCGTCTGCAATTGTTGCCCATGTGTTATCTTGATCTTTTACAAGATCATAGATGTCTTCTTTGATTTCTCCGTTTTCGTCTAGTTCAAGTGCTTTTGTTATGAAGATAATTTCAAAGGTTTGTGTGGAGAGATGAGGGACAGTCCATTCTACGTAGTCTAGCTTTCCATCACTGTCTAGATCATATGCATGGAATTGCATTTCTTGACCATTGTTGTTTAGCCATTTGATTTTGATTTTGGATTCTTGTCCAACTTTGTATATTGGTGGAATGTTTGTGAAAGCAAGGACGTTTGTGGTGTGTGGTTGTCCATCTGACTCTCCTAGAGAGTCAGATATGGTGACAATCTTTCCAGTGTCTGTTACAGCTTCAGCAAGAGTTGGTGGTGGGGTTTGGTATTCCACTACTACGTCTGTGGTTTTTGGGGTTGGTTTTGTGGTGGTTGTTTTGGTTGGAGGGGTTGTTGTGGTGGATGTAGATGTAGAAGTTATGTCTCCAGTTGGGGTGGTGGTTGCTGTAGTTGTTGTAGTTGTTGTAGTTATTCCTCCGTTCTCCCCAGTCTCTCCAGCTGAGACAGTGGTTGTTCCGCTATTCCCATTTGTTTCTGTTACTTGCTCACCTGTGACGGTAGAGGTGGATGATGGTGACTCCCCCACGCTGGTGGAGTTGGTTTCGTTTGTTTTTACCTCGGCTTGCGGATTAGCTTGTGTGTTATTTTGCCCCTCAACCTCTGCTTGTGGCAACACATCCACAACCACAACTTCAGGCTGTGGGGGTGTTGGAGGCACTACTGTTTCCTCAACAGCTGTAGCAACGGAAGCCATGGAGCTACCTAATTTTAAAAATACTCCATTTATACGAGCTACGAGACGTGAGAAGAAATTTCTCTGTGAATACACTTGTTGTAACTTTACACTATTTTGTTTCCTTAGTGACTCCGCCAAAGCAAGGGATTCTGGGGACACTGCGTTTTGTTTTGATATTTCTTTGAGTTTTTGTCTGTCTGTCTTGGTTAGAGTGTTTTGCGTGGATGTAGATGTGGATGATGTTGGTGACGATACTTTTATTTTATTATTCAACTCCGTTCCAATAACAGGTTTTATATTAACCTGTTTTGCTGACTTTGGTATTTCAATCAAATGTTGACCAGCCGATATTGTAGAAGCACTGATTAGTGTTGTCCATTTAATTGGTTGGCCCGGGACAGAAGGGGCCTGTGTGGCCACAGCCCCCTTCACAACAGAGACCTTGGCTTTCTCCGCTTGGTGACGAGTGGAGCTGGAAGCGAGGTATGAGGTGGTTTTGATGAGGAGAAAGGCGAGGGTGAGGATTATTAATGTAAAAATGACTCCAAGACTAAAGATTATTTTTGGTTTTTTCAATAGCCCAATTAAGCACTCTTTTCTGTCTTGTGTAAAAACACTATTCATAATATTCATGATATGTATTTTATCATGAAAATATAATTTGCGGTATTGTGAGCGTTAAGACATTAGGAAGATATCCGCAAACCAGGTTAAGTGCTATCACATCAGGTCTTTTATTGACTGCGAAATCTTAGGACTTTCATTAACGCCAGCTATTATTCTTTTAAGAATATCATCGGAAAGTTTGGGATAATTCATAGATCCGCTTTCTTCAATTTTTCTAATCAAGTCACTCATATTTACTTCAAAGACATCGTTGCAATTAAATACACTATTGCTTGTAAATATGGGGTGTTCTTTTGCTTTTACCTCTACAATTGTTTTATCACTGATACCAACCCTTCTTATAAATTCTCTATTTTTCTGTATCTGTGTTGTAGATGTCACCATTATTAAAGCTACATCGGTTTTGGGATTACGATTAAGAACAATAGAATAACGATTCTTTGCTTGCCTTTTTGAATAATTAAAGTCAATAAAGAAATTAAATACGGAACCTTGTTCTATACATAATGAAATTCTGATTTTTGGCGGTATTTCCATTATGATTCACTTTTATTTAGTAAAAAAACTTGAGACGTCTTTTTGTTCTAGAAAAGATTCTTTTGCTGTTTCTAAATCTAGTTTGTTTTGAAAAAACAAACTATCCCCTTTTTGTGTATCGATAAAAAAGTCATCATAATTCATCCTTATCCTCTTCTTGCCACCATCAAGTTCTTTTTTATGTTTTATCCACTCTGGAAATTCATGTGTTATATCGGCTAATTCAAATTGGTCTTTATCAGAAAATTTATTATAAATAGCTTCAATACATTCAAGATCTGTTTTTGAAAATACACTTAAGTCTTCCTTTTTAATAGAAGCTAGAATCCTCTTTTTTACATCAATTGGTTTGATGTATTTTTTAGCATAAGCCAAAACCTCTTCCGGCACACCCGAAAGTTCAGCAATATTTTTTGTTAGCGAGCCTACTGGACCTAATTTCATCGCCCAATACATATCACCAACTATAGGCCGGCCATATTTTCGCAAATGCAAGCGATCAGCGAGAAAAATAAGCTTTATCGCTTTCATTTTATTGATCTTCCCATCTTTCTTGCGAGCTAGAAGATTCAACGCTTGTGTTGCCTTTTTGTAGGTTGTTAGAGGGGTATTAATCATGTTCATATGATAGCAATTTTACTAAGAAAATTCAATTTGACTTTATAAATTTAATCTTACAAAACAAGGAATTATCAAGATCCACCTCGGCCAATTCGTTCACTCACTTCGTTCGTTCACTGCGGTGATAGTGGGTTAAGTACCCGTAGATTCAATCCCCATAAGGGTATTCTAGCGTATTTTAGGAAGTGCGTTTGAGGTACGTGGGTCGAATTTAAAACAATATAAGTGCAAAATAGTGAGCATTTTGAGGATACTACTTAAACCGTAGAGTTTTTAATACGATCCCCATTTCTTTATACATGACTTTTGCGTCTCCCGTCGTCAACTTAGCAATACTTAGGCGATATTTATTATCTCGAGTATTTACCACTAACCATGTACCACCCTCAGTATATACAGCGTTTTGTCCATCAATTTTTGTTCTAAAAAAGATATCTTCACTTGGGTCAAAACCAGAATTCTCACCCAAAAACCATTCTTCTGCTTTTAAATTCTCACTATTATCTCCTATACTAATAATTATTTTTGTATTCTCATTATCTTTTGGTGAGATAACTATCCAGCTATTTCCTTCATAAACTCTTTCTACCTTTGTGTAATCTGGATATTTAAAAGAAAAACCTAATCCAGAATCATACTCCAAAAGCTTTTGATTATTGAAATAATCATCGGAGACTAGATCTAATTCCGATTCTTCGCCATTTATAGATTGTTTATATTCTTTTAAGTAGTCAACGTCATTACTACAACCCTTTTTAATTGCCATCTCCATAATGATATTCTTGGCTTCTTCCGTGCTCAATGATGGATTCTTTTTATACAACAAAGATGCTACTTCTGCTCTATTGTCTGCATATTCATCAAAATTTTGCATTTCCTCTGGGCATTTAAAAATAGACCCCGCATCATCTTTTTTCTCAGTATTAGCAAAAAATAGAATAGCACCAATAACTCCACATACTATTAAAAGCAAAATTAAGTGTTTTTTATTCATAACATATTTATACTCCTGTATTTTAATTTTAGCAATTTTAGATATATATAGACCACAATCCAAATACGACAAATGCGACGCGGCGATATTTTTATCAACCAAAGATTATTAACTCGAATATGCCATTTAAGCTCTTGACGATGCCAACTTAATGTTTTTTAGGTATGTATCTATTAATACCCCTTTTATACATTAATTAGAGAATAAAACATCTTCCCACAGAAAAACAATTTTCTCATTTTTCTCCTATATGTCTATTTTAAGCCCTTTTTGCCCGATTACAATAATAACTATTTGTTATTATCAAATCACAGTATGAAATTAACAAATACTGATATACAAAAATATGACAAATATCAAAATAGAACACGTGGATATTACAACTATTAACCCAACGGATTACAACCCTAGGACATGGTCAAATGAACAGAAAGAAAAACTAAAAGAGAGCATTAATCAATTTGGAAACGTTGATCCAATTATTGTAAACAATCATCCAGATCGAAACAATATTGTGATTGGTGGTCATTTTAGATTAGAAGTATGCAAAGAACTTGGACACAAAACAATACCAGTGGTATATGTAACTCTTCCGTTAGAAAAAGAAAGAGAATTGAATATCAGACTTAACAAAAATCACGGAGAATTCAACTTTGATCTTCTAGCTAAGTTTGATGAACTTATACTTAAGGATATCGGATTTTCAAGCGTAGAGCTTGATGACATCTTTAGTATAGAAGACGAACCTGAGGTGTTTAATATCGAAGAGGAGCTTAACAAGCTTGAGATTGGGACAGTGGAAGCAAAAGAAGGTGACATCTATAAAATTGACGGTTCCCTTCTAATGGTTGGAGATAGTACAAAAGAAGAGGACGTTCTTAAACTTATGGGAAATGAAAAAGCAGATATGGTAATGACTGATCCCCCATATATCTTGGATTACCTGTCAGGAAAAAAGAAGAAGAATGGTGATGTCACCAAAGGGTTTGGATTAAAAAGAGATCGAGTGTACATAGGAACAGAAACTCTACCTGATAATTTTACAGAACTTTGGATGAATAACGTGGCAAAAATCCAACAGAAGAATTTTTCGATAATGATTTATGAAAATCCTAAGAATCTGAGAATAATTTGGAACGAACTTGAAAAGCATTGGAAATATAGAAACACTGTCATTTGGCATATTCCAAATAGGGTTCAAGGATTTAGTGCAAAACATAAATTATTTAACAAACACGACCTTGCTATGCTCGGCACTGGTGGAGACGTGAAATTAAACACGGAACCAGAGGAAGCACTACTTCAAGAACAATACGAGACAGCTCTTTTCGCTACTTCTGGTAACCCACACTGGGAAGGATACGCGAAAGGCAAAAACATTTGTCCTACTGATTTTATTGAACACGTAGCATCTGATGAAAAATCAAGTGGACAGAGTATCATATTTGGAACAAAACCAATTGAGATCCTTATACCTTACATAAAGGTTCTTACAAAAAGAGATAATATAGTTTTTGAACCTTTTGGCGGTAGTGGATCTACACTCATCGCTTCCCTCAAACTAAAGCGCAAATGCTTCATCATGGAGAAGTGCCCAATTTACGCAGAAGTAATTAAAAAGCGTTGGGAAAATTTAACTGGAAAGAAAGCTGTAAAGATCAATGAAAACAAATGAAGATAAAAATAGGTTTCTTGAGGCTCTTGAAAAAACCCCTTTTATTATTCACGCTTCAAAACAGGTTGGAATAGACAAGGCTACAATATACAGATGGATGGCAAATGATAAGGGATTCAAAAAGAAGGCTGAAGAGGCTTTGTCGATTGGAAGATCTTCTGTTGGAGAAATTGCTGAAAGTCAGATAATTAAAAGAATCAACCAGGGGGATTTTCATGCTTCTAAATTCTACTTAGAAAATAATGACCCTAGATACATAAAACCAAGGATTAATGTTTTCTTGAGTAGGAAAAATAATGAGCCTGGACTTACAGATGAAGAAAAGGAGAATATAGACAAGATATTATCTGGATAATTTATATATCTTATTTACTCTCTGCTGGCTGTTTATAGAAGAATATAAAATAAAAGATACTTAGAAACGCTAGACCGAATAAAGCTAGGCTGATGAAAGCGAAAACAACACTAAATAAACCTTCTGGCATTAATTTAAGCACATAGGACAAAAGTGCCGGAGCAATGAAAATTAATCCAACATACTGAGCTGTTTTGCCTTTTATAGATTTTTTGGAAGAAATTTTGATTTCTTTTTTAAAGATCATATATAGACCGGCTATTAGAAAAAGTATTGATATCATAGTTTTAAAAGTTAAATAAAATTTATAATTTAATGGCTTAATATTTTAAGATTGTTTTGATAACCACTTAAATTTAAACCAGTTCACCATCTTGTTAAACCAAGGGTCATTAGTAACCTCTGGAATGCTTCGTTCTATTTTAGCTTCACTAAATTCCAGAGATGATGTAGATGACGTAGTTGATATTATTTGAGGTGGCATCTTATCTTCTTTAGTGTTTTCAGCGAGTGACGACTTTACTACAGGTGCTTGACCATACTTTGCTTGATATTCCGCACGTGTCATCTTAATTGGTACCGTCTTCTTTGTAGTCTGTGCAATAGTAGATGTAGTTACAATAGTAGTCACAGCAGACTGATTCCCATAAATTTTCTTAATGAGTTGAGGAATAGTAAGATTTGCATTTGCAGGATCTTTAGCTTGAGATTTTACCACTTCTCTATTGGCGATATTCGTATATTCAGACATATTACTTAATGCTTTGTAATATGCATCATCAAGCACATTATCTATTACCTTGTCTCGACCTTCACACGTTCCCTTATATAAAACGTAACCAACGTTACAGACACATCCAGATTTCTCATCAAAGTGAGAGTTTGCTCCAGTATATTCATAAACACATTTCTGATCATACTTGACCTTTATCTCCTCCAATCTTCTATCTCGATCTATTTCTAAAAGCTTTGTCTACATCTCTATTTGATAATTATACGGCTGTATGTTTACCGGTGGATAATAAGTTGATTCTGTAGCATTTTTATTTTCACAATTTGTAATCGCCGACTGGCCAAAATCTGACCCTAACGTTCCACTCCTCGCAGACTGAGCTGTCACTTCACCCACATCACAATAAGCACTGCTGAATTGTGGAATGAAAAAAATGATGGATATTAGAAAAAGTACTGATCTCATGTTTTATTAAAATTAAATGAATTTGATAAATTTGGTAATTTGACAGTTTTGAAGCTGTCCTTGGGTACCCTAGCTTAGTTATAAAGGTTTGCGAAGTCGAGTTACCAACAGCTGAATTAAGGAGAGCCACCAAAGATATCTTCATAGGCTGGAAGATTATGTCTCTCTAAAAACCTCTTCATACTACCCAATTCCCTGCCAGTAAGAGGATCTTCATTACTATCTCTTTCATCCCAAGATACTACACCTAAAGTCTTCTTACTTCTCGTCGGATCTTCTTTCCAAGACCTCAGAACTGCTATTATTTTATCTGATTCATTTTTTATATATTCTGCTTTTCTAGTTCTCATCTCTCCAGACTCCAACATCATTCTAGGACCAATTGGTGTCTCGTACTTATTAATCATTTTGATACAAGCGCTATCTGTTTTTACATAAACCCAGACACCTCAGTGCCTGTATTATGGCAAATTCATATACTTTATTTAGAATCTACAACTTCTGTTCAATGTACTGCCTAAAT